>Ga0315915_1003559_pt1 | contig 19716 bp, 4 predicted proteins | sample MpolbnodulesMG_FD_207738 | JGI IMG/M metagenome (GOLD analysis project Ga0315915, IMG submission 207738) | Medicago polymorpha root nodule microbial communities from Los Angeles, California, United States - branched nodules | ecosystem: Host-associated > Plants > Roots > Nodule | place: USA... | reverse complement strand
ATATTGTTATATTTTTCCGCTACGATTTCAGTGAATATTGTTGACAGGATTGATTTAAATAAATATAAATTTTCCTATTTATTACTTGAATGAATAGAAGCGTAATACTCCGTTTTATGATGTTACTCTGATTTATCTATTAAATTGCGGTTTTTGGGAAACGGGGTGTTACAGTTGTTGCTTAAGGAATTGCCTATGAGTCAAAGACTTGGTCATGTATAATGACTCCAACTTTGACCACATCGACTCCGCGGTAGGTTCCTTCGCGACATCCCTCAAAACTTTGTCACCGAGGCACAAGACAATGGCACTCCTAGCCTTGTCCACCATCTCGGTCTTCTCCGCTTGTGACATGGTGACCGGTAAAGCACCTTCACCCTTCAAAGCTTTCTCACACTTTTGTTGTATCAACACCGCTTGCATCTTCACCTTCCATAACCCAAAATCGTTACTTCCGGTGAACTTCTCAATATCTCACTTTGAACCCATGGTACTCACTAAACCAATTCACTCCTATGTCCCATGGTGGGCGCCAATTGTTGTGAATTCAGACTCAAAATCTCACACCAATACAAACTATGATGTGTGGAGCAAAGGAAGGTAGTAACCAATATCAAAGTAAACAAAAGCAATAACAACAATAGCAACACCTAGATCGAATCTAGGAATCAAAGTGAAAAGCACAAAACCACAAGTAAAAGATAAAGGGAGAAGAGAAACAAAACACACCAAGAAATGTTCACCCAGTTCGGTCCAACTAGACCTACTCTGGGGGAGAGATTCATCTCTCCAATCCACTATCAATGAGTTCTTACAAAGAGATACAAATGGGTTACAAGAAGTTAGCTTCAACAAACTCACAAAGAACAACCCTAACTTCTACCCATTTTTCCAATCTCACCAATGAACAAGACACTCAATGATTTTCACTCACCCAAGGTGTTTACAATGTTTCCCAACCCAAGAGAACTCTAATCAAAGTCCCTAAACCCTAAAGTTACCTCCTTTGATTTCCCAAGTTTTCTTCTCTTGAAGTTCTCTCTCCTCTCCCGTCAAAAATGAGCTGAAACACTTAAATAGTACACAGTGACAGACAAAATCGCGCCGCGCCTATGACAATCATGCCACGGTTGAAACGTACGACCCAAGGTACGACAACCTTATCCAGCAATCGCGTCACACCTGTACAAATCGTGCCACGATTTTGCCTTGAGCAGGAACCATACGTTCTGCCAACAAAATCGTGTCACGCCACTCATAATCGTGTCACAATTATGAGTTTTCTCATAATCTCAAATTGAAGGCATAAACTAATTATGTAAGAATAATTTCAACATTTGATAAGTGAGTTAATGCACCTTTAAAGAAAATGCTGTTGCAGAAAATATGCAATGTTGAAACATGATATGCATAGATGAAATAAGGCCAGGGGGAAGTTTAGACCATATAAGGCCTTTTATCAGCTTTTGAAAATAATGAAGTGATGGATTAGATGAAACCGGTTGGCTGAGACACATGCAAATCCTCTTGATTCACTTCAAATTAACCAGGGACCTAAATTTGCAGCCAGATAAGGATATTATAAGCTTTAATCTTGGTAAATAAAAATATTCATTCAAATGAAGTGGTTCCAATAATTATCACAAGGGTTATAGAAAAGCTCCCATCAATCTTAAACACCACAAATGACTACTAAAGTAAGAAAGAAATGTCTAAATGACCTCAGAATGGAGTCCAAATAAAGGTCTTGATTACAAGGTTTTGAATCAAACCTTCCACAACCATATTACAAAACACCACAAATGACAACAACATCAAAAAACCAAAGTCACTCAGTGAATTGAATCCACACTTTTCTTGATTATTGCAGGATGAAAAGGAAATATTTTACTTTGAATTGAAGCACCAACAAAATACATCATGTTTGAGCTGTATCATCGAGAACCATATTTCTGGCCACATCGACAGAAGAAAAAATCATGTCAGTTATCTCGTACATTGTCAACTTAAATAAACACATTATATCTTATTCAAAAGAAAATGAAACACATTAAATGAAGTGTCGTTATAAAACTCAATGCTAGTGCAAGAATGCTTTATAAGAGAAGAATTGCATGATCAGTGGAAATGTACCTTCATATTTTGAAGCTAGCTGAACACTGGAGCATTCTCAATTTGCTTATGACTGCTTGGAAGACGAGTGAATTGTGCGACTCGTATAATCATAGAATTTCGGGCCGCACGAGTGATGAATGGATACAAGAGGAACATGCTTGATAATCAAGTAGTCTTTTCCTTTGTCTGGATCAATACTTTCAACAAATTCAACTGGCATATCAGTGAATTCAATAGCTTTGAGTTCGTCCAAGGACTTGATGCCTGAGGGTACCTCCTTCAGCTGGGGGATTTTGTCCATGGTAAGATATTCAAGAGAGATCAAAGTTCCTACGCCTATAACAATAGAATTGACCATATTCAAGCGAGTGAGGTTCAATCTCTTCAATTTTAGAAAGCCTCCAACTTCAAAATGCAAAATTTCACCATCATAGGCATTGTCCCATAGAGCTAAAAACAACAGATTGGGCAAGTTTTTCAGGGACTGCAGTGGATCATTTTTCAACCTAGATAAAGCCAGCTTTATCTAAACAAGATACTCAAGTTTTGGAATCCATTCAGGCAATGTATCTAGTTTAGCTTTCAATTGAAGGCGCTCAAGTTGTTGCGGTGGAGATGAGACTAAATTCAAGTTAATAGTTTCATCCTCATCAATTGTAGTGATATTAAGATCTTCAAGGTGCTTTAATTCTACTACAACAGCACTTAAGGCATCCCCATGTTCTCTTCTTACATGCCTTAAACCTAATCTTCTTAACTGACTTAACATTGTCATCTCTTGAATGAGATCTACTCCCCCATGATTTACCTCCACAAAATAAAGTCTTTGTAAGGAAGCCATGTTTTTAATACCTTTTTCCATCTGCACACCAGATGTAAAGCCAAACAGTGAATACTTTTCATCGTAGTTACGATTTAAGGCAAAAAGGTAACGTAGCTTTGTGAGCTTGTTTATCTCACTTGGTATCTTACGCACAAGTGTGTATCTTATATCCAATGTCTCTAAGTTCTGTAGTTCACCAACCGATTTGGGAAGAACCTGTATTTTTGTACCCCTTAGGTTTAAGTACCTTAAGTGAAAAAGATTCCCCAAATTTTTAGGAATATGATTCAACGATGTATCTTGAATATCTAGTACCCTCAAAATCCTAGATTTTGAACACAGTTTGCCCACAAAATGCTCCAACGACTCGCCTCTATCAAAAACATGAATAGCACGAAAATGTGAAATGTTCGAGATCTTCAACACATTGTTGGGGCTAGTGGTTATAGATAGGCGCCTAGTTTTTCCAACCGCGGGTGATTCACCATCTTCATCTTCATGCACACAATGACAAAAACTTAAATCCTTCATTTTTCCAATGATCACTTCACGCATTAAATCATGGACTTGACATGTCCCCGAGACTTGAACCTGACTTCTCTGAATTAATAAGCCGAAGTTAACATCCGAAACTTGAACCAGACTTCTCTGAATCAATTCAGACAAATACTCCTCTGCAACTTGATCTGGAGTTCTTCTCCCATCAGATTTAACAAACCCTTCAGCTATCCATTGTTCCGTTAATCTCTCTTGATTAATAGCATAGTCCTCTGGGTACAAACCAAAATACAAAATGCATGGTTTCAAGTAGTGAGGCAGGGCATCATAACTAAGCGACAAAATCTTTGTTATACTCGTTAAATGGGTATTACGTCCCAACTCCAGGCTCAGAGTTTGACTCACCTTTTGCCATTCAATCATGGTTTTCGATTTTGTTGAAAGTAAACCACCAATGGCTACAATTGCCAGAGGTAGTTGCTTGAATTTTTGAACAATTTCTTTTGCCACAACCTCAAGCTCCGGTGGACAACGCCCACCAAGCTCAGATCTAAATACTTTCTTGCAGAAGAGTTCCCATGCTTTTATTGGAGTCAAAAGCTGCAAGTTGTGAACATGAACGAGAAAGGATTTCTTGAAAGAATCTGCAACTTGCATCATTCTAGTGGTGATTATGATCCTGCTACCTTGGTTGTTTTTGGGCATGGCAAATTCAATCTGGTCGGAAAAATCTTCTTGCCATACATCATCAAAGAATATAAAATACCTCTTATGTTCTAGGTATTTCCTTACCTCAATAATCAGTGATCTGTCATCCATTTTGCGTAACATCTTTGGAAGAGGGTCTTTAGTTTCCTGACAAAATTGCTCCATCATTTTTATCAGTAATCCTCTCATAGTGTATGATTGAGAAACTACGATGCAGGCTCGACAATCAAACTTTGTTGCTACCTTTTGGCTGTCAAAAACTAGCTTGGCAAGAGTGGTTTTCCCTAGACCCCCCATTCCTACCACTGAAATCACTGTGCGCTCAGCTGCACCCTCCAATAACCAACCATATAGTTCTTCTCTTGGGCCTTCAAATCCTACAATTTCTTTTTCTTCAATAAAAAGGGAAGACAGTCGAGGATCACGCCATCTTCCATTTTCTGTCTCTCCACTGTTGTTGCTTTTGCTTGAGGATCCTTGTTTGTCTAAAATTTGAAAGTTATACCTCTCGCTTCTTTCCTTGATTCCGCGGATTGACAACTTGATCTCCTGAATCTCTGATGCAATTTTATGACGGGGAAACAAAGTTTTGATTAGGCTTGTAATCTTGTTGAATACAGATCCGCGTCCAGGAGGATTATCTGTATGGATCAGCTGAAGATATTCGTCAATTACATCTTCAATGCGAAATGATACTTCTCTCATATGCTTCACCCAAGTTCTTATTCCTTCATTGCTGTCTGCTTCATCTGCTGCCCTTCTATCTGCATCTTTGAGGAAGACTTGAATGCTTTCTAATTCATCTTTTATGTCTGAAAAATCTTTGTGTACACCTCTTAGAAGATTTGTTTCTTCCTTGAGAAGTTGGAACACTTCTCTCAAGGCTGATGTTACTGCAGTTTCTGCCATTTCACTCGCATTCGCTGCTAGTATGGATCTTATGCTGTTTGGATCATCTGAACATATTGTCCTAGCTAGTATGGTGTTTGTCCACTTTTTTTCTTTCCCTTGCAATTGTCTTTTTGCCTTTTTTTCCCTCTATAATTTGTTCTCAGCCTTTGATGAAATGTGATTATTTTATTAAGTTGGTGATGGTGTTGTAGGCAGACTATGCTTTTCAACGGAAAATGTATTAAATAATATTGTGAAGCTTTTAACAAATAATATTGAATGCATAGTTTTTGTTTTGTTTTTCATATTTTTTAGCAACGGGAAATATTGAATGTATATTAGTTAAAAATATATGCATTTTTTTAACTAGATATTTTATTTTGTTAAATAATATTGAATGCATATTTTTTGTTTTTCATTTCTACTAGTTTTTAACAAATAAACTCATTTATAGTTGCTAAATATAAATTATTAAGGGTTGATTTCGAGTTATTTGATAATTTATTAAGAGAAATGATATTTTATTAAGTTGGTGATGGTGTTGTGTTGTAGGCGGACCATGCTTTTCAACGGGAAATATTATTTTTACGTATGCCAATTTTTTTTAAAAGTAAATAGTTATTTTCAATATCTGAATATGTAATAAGTAGTCATAATAATAATTTAATATATTAATATTTAAATTAGTCTTTGATTATGCATTCAATTAGTCAAAATAATCTATGACGTTAAAAAATCTCTCAATACTGATAATAACTCTTTTCTTATAAGTACCAATATAATAATAAGAAAATATTTATAGATATTAATATGACAGTAATTAAGTATATTGAGAGAGTAATATTACAATATTAATGAATCATTTTAATGTCAAGAACTATTTTTATTAATGTAGTGCACAATCAAGAACTATTTTGAAAGAAATTCTGTTACATTGAGTGATTATTGTGGCTACTCGTTACACTTTCAAAAACGAAAATGACAATTTATCTATTTTTCTATTTTTTATAATAACCAGTGGATGTTAGGAAGCCGTCTTTGGAGTAAAAACAAAGGGGCATAATAACATGCGTTCATATGATACATGTTAAAGATTTCACAAAACTCTAAATGTTAGCATATGCTTAGGATTTTACAAATACTTTCTCTGCCTTAAATTATATGTCGCTTCAGAAAAAAAATTTGTCTCAAATTATATGTCGTTTTACAATATCAATGAAACATTAATGTTATTTTTCCTACTATAGCCTTAACTATTTATTACTCTTTCTTATTTTTATTCTTTAATTTATCTTTCTCATACAATTTATTATGAATAATTTTGTAAAACAATTCATAATATCTATTTTTAATACAAAATTAACTACATTACTTTATACGTGTGAAATGTTCAAAGCTTCAAATAATTTAAGACAGAAGGAGTATCAATTATTTATTAATTTTTTTTAACTTTTATAAAAATATATTGACACAATTTCTAATATACCTATCATATGGACATATGTTAGCTTTTCTCATGAATAAATTGTATTTGTTTTTATTCCCGTAAATTTGGCTCAGTCGATATAAATAATACATAATATGTACATGAGTCGAAGTTCGAATCCAAAAACCCTACTTTTGCAAGTTTAAAATAAAATCAATAGTCTTTGCACATGACCCACTTTTGGCTCTAATTCCAATCGTAGCATAAACAATAAATAATATAGTGAAGCTGTATAGTTTGAATGGACATCTTGCACGTTTATCTCTGATTTTGTAGTGTAGTGATTATTGTTATGCAGCGGCTAAGCTAGCCATTTTATAATGAGGTAGGATAAATCTGAAAAAATAACTAAATTATATTTTATTTGTTGTTTTAATGGGTGGGTGTATAAGGTGGTTTGCTTGCATTGGAGTCTAATTTAGGTGGTGAAGTTGGTTTTGATAGTGGTGCGTCTTTTTTATAGTGGTTCAGGCACTAGTTAGGCGATGTTTGTATTCGTATCTTTATTGGCGATTATTTTGGGGTGTTCCGCCTACATACGACGTTTTTGTAGTCTTTGATTTACCGGTCTCGGTTCATCATGAGCAGAGATTTGAATTTTAATAAATTTTGTTGTTAAAAAAAAAAATTGTATTGTTAAGAAAATTTATTTATAGTTATAATTGTCAAAAAATAAAATACATCTATTGAAAAATAGATATCTTTTAGTTTTTATTTTCTATTAGTTTTTGACAAATAAACTCAATTAAGATAGCTAAATACTCCAATAAACTAAATTATTTTATTAGTTTTTGACAAATTAACTCAATCAAGATCGCTAAATACTCCAACAAATTAAATTATCTGAATACAAAAATATTTTTGCGGGGTATCCGGCAAGCATAGCTTCGCATGTGAGTGGTCATATGTAGTGAAATAAATAAATAAATGCAAAAAATATGATAGATATTGAGTTATTTGATAATTTATAATGAGACATAAAAATTTTATTAAGTTGGTGATGGTGTTGTAGGTAGAACATGTTTTTCAATGAAAAAAATATTCCTCGATTTACCATTTTCCTGTGAACAAATATTCATTTTTATGTGTAATGAATGAGCAAAATAATTTCTCAATATGTCATAATTTCAAAATATTTTTTTATTATGCACTCAGTTAGTGTTTGTTTGGTTGAGCTTTTTCTACCCTTAAACGCACGTCTACAACCCTTGAACGTGGTTTCTTCATTTTTTTATTATGTTAGGTTCTCTTTATTAAAATTGATTATGTTTTCCAAGAACAATTTTAGGTGAAGCTACAAATCTCAACTTTAGCTAAAAGAAAAATTTCATCACCGACAATAACTCTTTTCTTATAAGAATTAATATGAGATAGTAAGAAATTATCTATAAATACTAATATGATAGTAAGTAAGTATATTGAAGGATAGATATGATAATATTAACATATTATTTTAATTTCAAGGACTATTTTCATTAATGTAGTGTTTTTTTTTTACAGTAATGTAATGTATTATTAAGGACTATTTTGAAATATTTATGCATTAAAGGATTATTGTGGTTATTTGCCATACTTTTAAGGACGGAAATGACAATTTGCCCATTTCTCTAATTTTTTTCATACTAATCAATGGTTGTTAAGAAAACCTCTTTGAGAATAAATAAATGGTCATGCTAACATATGCTCTACGAACACATGTTAAAGATTTCACAAAACTCTAAACCCTAAAAGCATATGTTTAAAATTCCATAAATAACAATTATTTATTAAAAATATTAATTTTTAACTTTTTATAAATAAATTAACAAAATTTCTAATACATAAATCCTACTTTTGTTATACTAACGCGTATCTTAAAAGTATATGTTAGCTCAAACTAGGGTTACCTTTCTATAGGTTTTGTTAAGTTTATTGGAGGTTTTGGTTCTTGTCCCCCTCCTTTGTTTCCTTTTCTCTTTTTAATACATTTTGGTTGCCTAGCTCTTTGCTAGCTACCCTCCTTTTGCTTAAAAATAAAATAAAATAAAAGTATAGTCTTTTTTTTTTTTGAAAGAATAAAGCACTAGTCTTTGTAATATGCCCACTTTTGGCTCTAACTCCAACCGTAGCATAAACAATATATAATGAAAAAATAGTCACTTTGGTCCCTAAATAAGTGACGAATAGTCACAATAGTCCCTCAATGTATCGGAATTGTAAAATAGTCCTGATTGTGCACTTTGTTAGTCAAAATAGTCCTTGATATTCAAATATTTCGTTAATATTGGCATATTAATTCTTCAATAGACTTACTTATTGTCATATTAATCCTTATACATACTTACTTATTGTCATTTTAGTCCCTATATCAAAATAGTTATTGTGAGTATTTAGGGATTATTTAAGTTTTAGGGACTATTTTGACTAACAAAGTGAACAATCAGGACTATTTTAGAATTTCGATACATTGAAGGACTATTGTGACTAATTGCTACACATTCATGGACCAAAGTGACTATTACCCCAATATATAACACAGTGAAGCTGTATAATTTTAAAGTCCTATATATTCTTTTTGACAAAAACAAAACAATATTCATTCATTCAAATCTATAGAGTACATCAGATACAAACATTGCTAAAAACGTAAAGGGTGAATTTGCGAACAAACTCACAGCACCCAAGTTAATAGCATAAAACGGCAAAATGCCTGCAAATAATATGATTAAATCTGAGTCACCGAAATTCACATGCTTCCGGATCTGTAACGTTGACGCCCAAATCATTGGTTGAATTTGTAATGACTGATGCCGATCTTTCAATAGAAAATAAACGAACGCCGCGACAAGATGCGAAATCAAACATCGCACAAGACGACGAACAACACAACACCGCACTTAGACGACGAAATCACGAAAAAGACACAAGAAAAAACTTGATATATGTGAAAACCACTTATTTAGATTGAAAGACAAGGGAAAAATGATATAGACGAGTGATTTTAGGTCAAAAAATGACCTAAAATCACCCTTCATCGATAAACAAAGAAGAAAGAAAGTTTAGAGAGAAATTAGAGTTTCTCTAACTAAAAAATTAGGGCTGGCCGAAAGACGTAAAGTCCTATTCACTCCTTTTCAATTTTAAAGTTCTAACTAAAAAACTAGGGCTGGCCGAAAGACGTAAAGTCCTATTCACTCCTTTTCAATTTTAAAGTCCTATGTGATTAGCTGATAAATAATAAACTAGTGATACGAACTTTGTATGTTTATCTTTGACTTTGTTGGGTAGTGATTATTGTTACATCCAACCGCGAAGCTGGCCATTTTATCACGAGAGAGGACAAATCTATAAAAATAACTAAAATTTATATTTTAGGTGTTTTTTTGGAGTTATCATCCTTTCCATTTATCAGTCTTTTTATTTTTTCTATTTAAAAAAATAAAGACACAAAAATTAAAAATAATTAACAGCAGTAAGACCTACTGAGTTGTAGGTGTAACACTCTAAACCCCAAATACAATAAATTATGCAATTAAATCAAATATTTGAAAGAGTTTAGATGTTACATCTTCAATTATCTCAAAACATGCATAAATATGTTTTTCAAACACTTGCTGCGGAAAATCATCATACATAAATATCTCAACAACATATAACTAAACTCAACAACCATGTCTCAGGTCTCATTATACATCACCAGTCACCACATATATCTCAAATCTCAGACATAAACAGACAATATTAAGTCTCAACAAACAACATAGGTGCGTAACATAAATGTAAAAGTCCCGACACGCCTATTCAGAGCCTTATCTAAGACTCCAAGCAAGATAAAGAGGTAGCTCCAAAGGTAATCCTCAAGCAATTCACAAGGAAAAAAAATCAATCATGCACGCCGTCTACTCATTCATACAAATAGGCAGGCTGTCAACCAAACGACCACTGGGGGTTAGATAATATTCCACATAATAAATATAATCAAGTAAAAAGCATTCAAGGGTTTCAAGCATAACATTTATACATACTCATCATTCCTAGAATACTAACTTCATGTGAATATTATCATACTTCTATCATAGCATACCAAAGCTATTTATTTTCAAGGTCAAGTATATAATTTCTTAATCAAGTCATCCAACAATGAATCATCACACCAACATTATTTTTCAAGTATACTAGCCTAACCAAGTCCACAATTCCACAATTCCACATAGTCACAACATTCACAAATTCCATCAATGCACATAATCACCAAATCACATAGTCAAGTATGACATATTTCACCAATCTCAGGTGCATGCAGTGTTCTAGACATTTCTACATGCATGTGGTACCAAGTTTGGCTTTCGGAGGTAATCTTACCGAGTTATCCACTAACGTAATAATCACCACCAATTACGTTATTCACGAAAGACTCAACACATGACTATGAATGCATTGAATTTCAAGTAAAGACTCGACAATGCACAAATCACAAACTCTATATTATACAATTTACACCATCATATAATATCTTCAGCAAATTCACCATTGCATTATTAAGCATTTACGTCCATACAATAAACAAGTCATAATTAACATAAGAGTCAACATCATAATCATCATCAACAATTATCACCACAAGGTACAACATCGTTTCACAAGCACAATTAGCATAATAGACGAACAAACAACCACATCATGATAACCAACATATTACACACCTATCAATCGTTGATTCATCATATTATCACGAATACAAAACCAGTTGCAAGTTATTCGATCATAAAATCTCATTTTGACAAAGTTCGTCTATTTTCACAAAATCGCTTATTTCTAATTTTTATCAACAAAAGTAGGATCCCAAGTTCTTACACATCATAAAAATATCCCTACATATCATCTAATATCTAGGTTAATCAATCATAGTATTTTCGTTTCACCAAGTTCCTTCATTTCTCAAAATTCTTAAAGTTCGTCTCATTTTCCTCATGTTTTGAATCAATTTTTTTCTCTCAAAGTAAGCTATGTTAATCCAATCATAGAAACTCAATTAAACTCTAGTCAAGTAGGTTTAGGTATTTGTGACTCCTAGGGTTGCATTTGGAACCTCAAAAGTAAAAAAAATTCGTTGATCCAGACCAAACATGCACATTTTGCTTGGCAAAAACGCACGGCTACAGTAAGAAATGCACGGTCCGTGCGTTTTCACTCCTAGACCGTGCGTTGGCAGCAAAACAACACATTTTTGTGTTTTTCACGCGCAAGGAAAATCCGATTTTCGATTCCGTTTTCACCGAATTCATCCCAAACAATTTAATAGTAAATACTCACCCCCAAAATATAGTTTTCTAACCCAAAACAACTTAATTTAAATCACCCAAAATGACTTATTTCTCAAAAGTTCATAAAACAACTTTTAGCTCAAAAATCCGATTTTCACCCAAACGATTCCTAACCAAAACATAACGTTTCAAAACAGAAATTCTACTCAACCCAATTCATCATAACAACTCAATTCATCCATTCAAATTCATCAAAATAAAACTTCTCCTCTTTGACTCATTTTCACAAAAACCACCAAAACATACAACTTAACAAAATGTCAGATTTCTCACAATCAATTCATGGATTCTCAACACCAACACATACCTAACAACATTTATAGCACATAAATCATGAGTCCGTCATTAATCAACAATAACATCATCATTTTCACTAATTTAAGCTAAAATCTCAATGTAATCACTTCAACACATATCAACAATGAAATTTAAGCATCAACAACAAGTTTTCAACAATTTTCATATACCCAAATTTACCATATATTTCCAAGCACGGAAATTATACATATAATCATCAATTTTCACAAAACAACCATAAACAATTATGACCCATAAGCTAAAAATGGATTATAGATGATTAGGTAGAACAAACCTATTCCCCTTACCTTGTTTCCTTTACAGCTTAGCTAATCCACCAAAATCACCACTCCTGTTGTGATTCCGAGTTCTCCACATCACTCCTCTTCACTTAGGTTATCTTCCTCTATCTTCTTTCTTCACTTCTCTCTCAACTCTCTCTATGTTTCTCTAGCCACTTTGTGTGAATGAGTGAAATGAGTGTAACCCTAATTCTCCTCGTATAATATCCTTATATACTCCAATCTATTGAGCTAGGTTATCTCAATCATAACGGGTCTCAAAACTCTTACCACTTAATTCTAATAAGTTACTACTCACGTAACTCTTAAAACACCTCATAATTACCGTCTCAAAATAATTACCTCAAGTTACTACCAACTTAGTAAAAATAACTATTCACACTGCACACTAAAATATTCTACCTTCTAAAATTACTAGTTAACCCTCACTCCTCAATGACCAAAATACCCTTAGTCCTTAAAAATCCACTAATCCCAAGTCAAACACACAAACAAGCAATTAAACACATATAATAAATAAAATAATCCTAACGAAAAATAGGTTGTTACAGTATGATCGACTACATACCTTTTTGTATCTATCTCTCACCAAATAACATTATCTATTTATTTTTAGCAAATGAAGAGAATCTTAACTCGCAATTTAGGGATCAAACTCTAACCCTTCCATACAACAATGCCTATGACAACCGAACTAAACTCACAATAAATGTATTATTACATATGGTATTGTTTATATCACAATTTTATTCTCTTTTAATTATCTGCTAACTAATTACATTTACCAATTTTCAAGAGCCCTTTAAATTAGGGGCCACAAAGCCAGAGAGGAGGAACTATATTTTGACTCAAGATTGAGGTTTAAAGTCTCTCTAGTTTTATCTGTTTATAGAATTACCCAAACAAAAACATGTTAAAATATTATCTCATAAATTATCAAATTCAATAAAGGATGGTTCTTTTCATAAAAAAATAAATATGATTAATAAATTTGGACTCTGCCACAGTGACAAATTATAAACTAAAAAACAACCTTTTATGTCATGTTAATTATGAAATCAAGCTAGAACTACTTACATATTTCTTTTACCAAAAATAGAAAATGACAAAATAAAACAGATGTAAAATTAGTTATTTTTGTTGCATACATCCAAAATTATCCTCTCATTGGAATGGTCAAACAACAAACCTGTTTTCACTCCAAGCAAATAGATTATATCCACAAATCACAACAAAAAATTTCCATTTTTGGTTAACATAATTTTTGGGTCTCCACTCACTTCTCTCAACCATTTACTTAATGGTAATTAATTCATTATGTATTGATATAATTAAGTTACTTTTTTCTTAGACAGATACAAGACTTTGTTTCAAATCCCCATTTGTCTGAGGTTTGCACTCTCATTGAATTTCTTATCTTTGATCCTCAGACATTCAAAGACAAAAAAATTACAAAAACAACACAAACACAAGAAACAAAGATATCTTGTGAGGAAAATTAAATAAGGGGAAGAAAACATGTCTTTCACTGGAACTCTTGATAAATGCAAGGCATGTGACAAGACTGTTTATGTGGTTGATTTGTTAACTCTTGAAAATATACCATACCATAAAAGCTGCTTCAAATGTAGTCATTGCAAGGGAAATCTTACGGTATTTTTATTATTATTTTTTCTGGTTTTATATCTTGTCCTTATTAAATTCTTCATATGCTCCTTTTAATTTGTCTGTTTTATTACTATACACACCCCCACTATATTATTATTATTTTGTGACAAGCATATGTTTATTTGAAGCATCTTAGGTGCCATTTCTATCTTTTGATGTGATTTTATGAATAATTATTACCTAAATTTTAAAACAAGTTATATTTTTTAAAGCTTCAATTTATTTTTGGTTACATTTTAAAGCTTTCTAAATGAGATACCAATGGCATTATTGAATATTGGTCCAGATGAGTACATACTCCTCCATGGATGGAATTCTCTATTGCAAAACACATTTTGAACAGCTTTTCAAGGAATCTGGCAATTTTAGCAAGAACTTTGGTATGATCAAATCCTTCATTTTTTATTTTTATTTTTATTTTTTGTCTTTTATTATTCAATCTCAAAATACCAATTGATACACATATATCATTTTTTGCTCATTTTGGCTAATATGCTATGTTAAATATTTGCAGCAAAGTCTTCTGACAAAGCAAATGAGCTGGTATGTTCCATATCTTATCTTTATCTTTTAGCAATTTGATTGTTTCATTACTTGAATTTTTATTTTATACACTATATGAAAAAAAGTTGAATCAGCGATGAAAATTAGGGACCAAAATGATATGAAATTTGTCTCTAATATCACCATAAAATATTAGAGATGAATTTCTATGTATTAGTGTTATTTAGTGCTCCTTCTAATATGTCAAAATGTTTTGATCTTTTACAGAATAGGACACCAAGTAGACTATCTTCCATGTTCAGTGGTACCCTGGACAAATGTGCAACTTGCTCTAAAACCGTCTATCCACTGGAAAAGGTTTGTCGCGATTCTTGATTTTGAGGAAAATTGTTGTTTTTGTTGTGATCCTTGATTTTGTGGAAAATTGTTTCTTTTAAAAATTTAGTTGTTAACCGATTTCATATAACTTGGACCAACAATTTGATTTAAAAAAGCAATCATATGTTTCGTTGGATATCGTTCATAGTTTATTGATAAACGTAGTATTTAAACACAAGTTATAATATGGAATTCATAGCTAGAATAATCGAAAGGTATTGTAGCCGCTCTTTGTCGGAGAAATACATGTGCATTCGGCCAAACTCCGTGACCAAAAGTTGTAACACATTTTTTTTTTGGTTTTATTAAACAGGTGACACTGGAAGGAGAAATCTACCACAAGACATGCTTTAGGTGTGCTCATGCAGGGTGCCCTCTCACACATTCAAACTATGCTGCTCTTGATGGTGTCCTATACTGCAGGGTTCATTTTGCACAACTTTTCATGGAGAAAGGTAACTACAGTCATGTACTCAAATCTGCACACAAGAGGAATAGTTCTTCTTCTGAATCAGTTGAAGTTGTTCAAGAGCCTTCACAATCAGCAGAAGCACCTCAAGATCATCCAGAAGAAACCTCTTGAATGAAACAGTAACAAAATATATGAAAAATTCCTTCCTCCCTTTGTTTTGGAGCAGGGGTTTTTTTAGTTGAATTTTACTGTCCAAAATATTTGTTCAAAAGTTATTTTTTGGGTTTAATTTGTAAGCTATATAACATGAGAGGTTTGTTTATTTGTTCAAAATTTCAAACCAAATATTTGAGCAGTACAATATATTCTTTCATTCAAGTTTTGATTTTAACTTGTGTTACACTTGCCCTATAAGTGCCCATTTTGCACAAATTAGTTCATGGATTATTTATTACTTTATGTTTATTGTTGGATCAAATGAGTTTCCTTTCTCAATTCTTACGATCATCAAACACATTCTTGTTGTGACAAAATCAATTATTATAATGAAAAAAAGTAAAATTCAATTTACATTCTTCTTTTATTTTTTAAATAAAATTATCTTTTCTAAGGTCTAAAATAAACTTAAACAGGTCAAAACTAAAAACAATTAAAAGCATACAAAAAATAATGAAAAGTTAGCTCCAAAAACGTGATCTATAAACTGCAAATGTTTAATCGCTAAAAAAAAACCTCCAAATGTTTAATAAAATAACCTTTATGCATTCGAATTAGAAGACACAATAAATCAAAAAACTTCATAGCTCTATGTGGTTTAGTTGGGTGACAAACGTAATTAAGACTAGTACTAAATATAGACTTCATATATTTATTGTTAATCATTGTTTAATGGGATTTGATTTTGTTGGAGGTTATGATTAATTCATGGAAATATGAATACATTCTTTGTCATAAAATAGTTAATTATCTATCTTTGTTTATCTTATTATATTGACACGTCATCTTTTATTTCAAACATTTTAGAATTAATTTGACCTATCATTTTTAAGGTCCCAAGAGAAAAACCTTGATATCATGGACCCATTTGATTAAATAGGTTTATAAAACAATATGATGCCGGTATAATTACTAACTAGATTAAGTTAAATTAGACTACACATATCCAAGTAACAATGAGATTTTTTTTGCATATGAAAAATTATCTGTGCTACTTTATAAAATTGAAGTATCATTTCAAAATGTAACATATATTTTTACAGGTTACAAAATGAGGTTTCAATATGAAAAGTCATACGAGAAATAAAATAAAAAATTAGTATTACAAAATAATCATAAGGATTAAGGAGTATTACAATGATACATGAATAGAATCTTACATATTCGACAACAAATTATAGTCAACATCACAGCCAACTTCAGAATTTAACGGTCACCAAAAACAAAAGTTATCAATCTTCACTAAAATATTAGTTCAAGAATCATAAGGAGTGTACACAGCTTAGTTTAACCAATTTTAGAATCAAAAGGGTGAGACTATCTCTCAGTGAGTTCCTCTCTAAATCCATACATTAGTCCTAAACTAATTAGAACATAGCCTGTCAGATATTCCTGAAATTTCACATTATTCAAAATATACTATACAACGACATCAATGATATGGTGGAACGTGCAACATTAATCTTGTTCATTTTAGATTATAAATGCCTTTGAGTGTGAGAAATATATTATTCGCTGATAAAGTGATGACATCTAGTCGTAAATAGAGATTATTTATATTTATGTACTGATTAGCAATGGGGCAAGTTTATGGATGAGGGTTTGAGAGGGAGGGTTTCACGAGAGGGGGAGAGAAGGAGGATCTGATATTAATCCTCTTTGGCCTATTTTGCCACTCGTTAGTCCATAGGTAATTACTATTAGACCATTAAAAGATCTTGGTTGCAACGTATTTTTTATTTTATGATATTAAAATAAAGGTTAAAGATCTTAAACTAGACCTTTGATACGAAATACTCGAATTTATCAAAATTCATTTAGTATAAAATAAAATATTCATATGATACATCGTGTTGCTTGCACAATTAGTTAAATATTTCTCATACGACGACAATGGCCTTGGGGCAGAAGTAACATCATTGGAAGGACCTCCAGAAGGTGGCTGAGAAATTTCAGAACACAATGACGTTGTGAAAAGCAAAGTAAAACTGATCATAATGGTCACAACATCGTAAAAGCCATTGAATGATGTCATGGCTGTTTAGAGAATGATAGTTTAATCAAAGTCTTGAAGACGATTTGCTTAGGTGAATTGGTAATCAACAAATTCTTATTTATAATATATATAACACTATATTAACGGAAAAATTTAATTAGTATTTGTTGTAACTTTCATAAAATACTAAGAAAGGTAAGTTTTCAAGTTATAGAGAAACCGAGTTTTTTTTATTGTATTTTTAACTTCTCATACAACTTTACATATTGAAATAATCTAATTTTGTAACTTGCAAAAGTTTATGTTACATTTTAAAATGATACTTAAATTTTATAAAATAAGACAAATAATTTTTTTTTCCGAAGAAATCTCACTTTTACCTAGACATTTTGTATCCTATTTTGACTTCTAGTAAGTAATTATTTCGATGTCATATTTTTTTTTAAAAAAAAAACTATTTAATCAGGTCGGTCCATGTTATCATTGGTTTCTTTTGGACTAAGATTATATTTGGATAATGATAGGTTAAATTAGTTGTAAAAGGTTTAAAAGAAAGGTTTGTGTCAATAGAATATGATATACAAATAATGAATTAAACAAAGATAGATAATCAACTATGTTAAGACAAAGAGATTGTGTTCATATTTCTAAGAACTAATCATTACACCGATGTAAATCATTTTTCCACAAAAAATTGATTAGAAACTGTAATATCCCGCTCGTCAGCATCGAAAGTATATCAGTCGAAGGCGTGTCAGAGAGCAATGTTCATGAGACTCACTATGGTGAGGAATGTTTACGACGCAGTGCCAGTTAAACACGAGTCAATCATCAGTGTCGGTGTAAACACGTTTAAGACGAAGGGCATTTTAGTATTTTCACGCATAGGGTATTTAAGCATGTTGGGACCAAGAACCTTCATTATTTTCATGTTGTTTCTCACTCTAGAACATAAGAGAAGAAATTCTCTCCTCCTTCTCTCTAGAATCGCCCCATCCTTCCCACTTCAAGCAATCAATTCACCAATGCATGCAATTATAATCAATCATGGATCATGGTGTCTTAGCAAGCAAGAGAGCAACAAGAGTGGATTGGTGAGCTGAGGCTATGGATGTGTGATGAATCAAGAGCTAGGGTTCATGGTTAGAGGTTAATGTTGGGGTTAAAGCTTGGTGAAGGTTGCAAAACATCAAGTGAGTTCTTTAGATAGATTTATCCATCCTTGGGTGTATGTTAATTCATGTGAGAAAGACAATTGTGTATTGACTATGTTTAGGTTTTAGTTGCCCCTTTTGCTATCAATCTTTGGATTCATGTAAATTGTTGCCATGCACTGGTTCTAAACTGTTTTTCAGGTACCCTAGATGTATTGTACATGTTAGAACTTGACTATTGAGGTTTTCATGCTAAAAATACGATTTCTGCACTTCTGGACTGATGAATGCTCGCTCAAGCGTGCAAAACATCGTAACTAAAGCTCTGTACGCTTACAGGTACGCTTAAGCGTACTGGCAAGCAAACTGCACGCTTGGGAGCACGCTTAAGCGTACAGCCTTTTTACAGCATGTCTTGAAAACCTTCTTTGTGGTCCAGAGTGTCGTCCGATGCTTCCCTTTGCAAGCTTTTGTAACTTAAATGAAAACCTCATTGTCAAGAAACTAATGTGCAATACATATAAAGATATCACAAATGAGTGGCATGAGAAACATTAGCATTTTTCCAAAGGTGAGTGGCACATGAGAGTATGACAATATATGTAATGCGTCCGGGTAGAAGTTAATCTTATGAGTGGGGATAAACATAGAGCCTCGACTAGTTTGTCGAGAACTAGAATGCTAGCATGAATACCAAGTATGTTATGACGTGAAGAGATTAGTATAGTATCTTCACACTAGAACATGAACGATCAAGTAAGTAGTTTACCACTAATCGGGTAGATCACGGGCCCGTGGTAAATGAGCAAGCACGTATAGGTTATACCCTTTATGTATGTATGATCAAGACTATAAGTAAGATGTAGGTGTCGTGTCTTTCCGTCATCCACGCCAGGGGGATACGAGAGGTTCTCGCCAGGGGAACGGGATAAGCTCCGCAAGGGGGGCCCGCACGTCATTGAGGG
>Ga0315915_1003558_pt1 | contig 19717 bp, 11 predicted proteins | sample MpolbnodulesMG_FD_207738 | JGI IMG/M metagenome (GOLD analysis project Ga0315915, IMG submission 207738) | Medicago polymorpha root nodule microbial communities from Los Angeles, California, United States - branched nodules | ecosystem: Host-associated > Plants > Roots > Nodule | place: USA... | reverse complement strand
ATGCAACAGATTTACGGGAGTTGTTTTTGGATTATACAAATATGTCTTCAATAAGACCAAACTCCATTGCTTTGCTCTTCAACCAATCTTCCTCTTTGGTTACTCTTAATCTTAAAAACACAGGATTGAGAGGAAACTTTAAAAATAACAATCCCCTTTTACAAGGTATCCAAGTGCTAGATCTCTCCCACTGTTCATTCGAAGGGGAAATTTCTATGTTTTTTTCTAACCTCACACATCTTACCTCTCTATCTCTCTCAAATAATAACCTAAACGGTTCAATCCCATCTTCACTTTTAACACTTCCACGTCTAACTTTCTTGCATCTCGATAACAATCAGCTCAGTGGTCGAATTCCGAATGCATTTCAAATGTTAAACAAATTTCAAGAATTAGAGTTGAGTCATAATAATATTGGAGGTGAGCTGCCAACATCACTTTCAAACCTTCAACACCTCGTTAGCTTGTATCTTGGATGGAATTCATTTAGCGGTCAAATCCCAGATGTTTTCAGTGGGATGATCAAACTGCAAGATCTCTCTCTATATTCTAACAATTTAGAAGGACAAATTCCATCTTCATTATTTAATTTGACTCATCTTATTACATTAGATTGTTCATATAATAAATTAGAGGGTCATCTACCCAACAAAATTACAGAGTTCCAAAAGCTAACTGATTTGAGTTTAAAGGACAACTTGCTAAATGGAACAATTCCTTCCTCCTTCTTATCTTTGCCTTCTTTGGTAAGTTTAGATCTATCAAATAATCGACTCAAGGGACCTATCGGTGCAATCTCATCATATTCCTTAGAGTGGCTAATTATAAGCAACAATAGGCTAGAAGGCAATATTCCTGAATCCATTTTCAACCTTGCAAACCTAAGTACACTAAGCCTATCATCAAACAACTTGAGTGATGTTGTCAATTTTCAACTCTTCTCCAAGCTTACAAATCTGGAGTTATTATCCCTTTCATGGAATAGTCAACTGTCACTAAACTTTGATTCCAATGTTAATTATAGTTTTCCTAGGCTACTACAATTGGAATTGTCTTCGGTCAATCTGGTTGAATTTCACAAATTACATGGAAAACTCTTGAGTTTGAATTATCTTGATCTTTCCAATAATAAACTTAATGGAAGAGTCCCCAATTGGTTACTTAAACACAATAGTTGGTATTTTGTTAACCTCTCTCGAAACATGTTCACGTCAATAGATCAATTGTTTAACATCAGTAGACCCGATAATTATTTTAAAATCCTTGATCTTAGTTTTAATTTACTGGATGGTGAAATCCCTTTGGCAGTTTGCAATATCAGTTCACTTGAATTTCTCAACTTGGGATACAACAATTTGACTGGTATCATTCCACAATGTCTTGCTGATTCACCATCCCTTCGAGTTTTGAATCTACAAATGAACACAATTCATGGAACTTTGCCAAGTAACTTTTCAAAGGATAGTAGAATTGTATCTCTGAACCTCTATGGCAACCAATTAGAAGGCAATTTTCCGAAATCCTTGTCTCGGTGTAAAAAGTTGGAGTTTCTAAACCTCGGCAGCAACAAAATAGAAAACAATTTTCCAGATTGGCTTCAAACTCTGCCATATTTGAAAGTGTTGGTTTTACGAGACAATAAGTTGCATGGTACCATTGCCAATTTAAAGATCGGGCATCTATTTCAAAGTTTAATCATTTTTGATATCTCAGGTAACAACTTTAGTGGTTTTCTACCAAACACCTATTTAAAAAATTATGAAGCCATGAAGAATGTTACTCAGGTGATTGGGGATAGCAGTTTGCAATACTTGGACGAGTCATATGGTATAGTCAACGAAGGATACTCTGATCCTTTGACTGTGGCAACAAAAGGGACCAAAATGACACTGGTGAAAATTCCAAGAAACTTCGTAAGTATTGATTTGTCAAGAAACAAGTTTGAAGGAGAGATTCCAAATGCAATTGGAGAGCTTCATGCACTCAGAGGGCTTAACATTTCACATAACAAACTCACTGGTCATATTCCCCAATCCATAGGAAACTTGACATACTTGGAATCTTTGGATCTTTCCTCAAATATGTTAACAGGTGTTATTCCTGTGGAATTAACCAATCTGAACAGTCTTGAAGTCTTGGATCTTTCCAATAATCATCTTGTGGGAGTAATACCTCAAGGAAAGCAATTCAATACATTTTCAAATGATTCCTTTGAAGGAAACTTGGGGTTATGTGGATTTCCCTTGTCAAAGAATTGTGGACCTGAACAACATTCTCCACCTTCAGCCAACAACTTTTGGAGTGAAGAGAAATTTGGATTTGGATGGAAACCGGTCGCAATTGGATATGGATGTGGGTTTGTGTTTGGAATAGGCATTGGATATTATATGTTTTTAATCGGAAAGCCTAGATGGCTTGTGATGATATTTGGTGGTCAGCCTAAGAGAAGAGCGAAAGGGAGGACAAGAATGAGGAGGAACCATGGTACAACATGAATTAAAATCAGATGGTGCAAATGTCATAGTTTTATTGTTGCAGTTATTTTCTCTATTGTGTGCTCATTTTTTACTTTCTTTTTAAGACAAGCTTGATTCTAATTGTGACAATCTTGCCACTCTTTGGATCTAGCTAGTTTGATTTTGAGTTGTAAGTTTGTACTCTGAATGTTGTAGTTATCATGATGATGTTACCTTAACTTCTCCGTAAATCAAAATTTACATCAATTTTTTATCATACAACAAACAAGTGTTACTAATACACTGAACATGAGTTCTAGTAATTTGATTTGAGAAACACTTGTTCAGATCAAATGTAATAATATTCTTTTGTAGAACACAAAGCAGATTAAATTTACTTAGCATCCCTTTTTCTTTTTACTTTTTTCTCTTTTTCTTTCAAGAAACCCCTTCTTGAAAAATGGACATTATTTTGTTTTCCTGATACTCCAAGATTGATTGATTGTATTTTAAGCAACTTCGCTTAATAATTCACATTTATATTACCCTTTTACCTTTGCAATTCTGTTTTGCGTTTTTGTGTCTAATTGTTACAGAATTGTGTTTTACAAAAGGTGTTAAATAAATAATAAGAGTTTAGATTAAATATGTGACAGGAGGTAAAAACCACTGTTTGTGTAATTCTTATAAAATAATAAGAATCTGTTTTGCCTTTTTGTGTAATTCTTTTTATGTTTTTATGTGTGTTCTGTTTTCAACATAGGGAGGAGATCAATCATCCATTTTTTAAGAAATTTTACAATTTTTTAAGAATCACTAATTGGTATCAGAACTTGTGCTTCACTTGAAATTAAGTTCTTACTTCCAGTGCATCATTAATAGAATTGTGCCAATGTACAAAGAGAAAACAATATGGAATCTTGATATGCTGCTGGTAGAAGCACAAATGAATCTTTGTAATGTAGCATTAAGAATAGGCATTAATACAAGACTAATTTTTTTATTAACATCTGATACTGATAATGTTGGTATTGATAGATATGATACAAATACTTTGGTTATATAATCTTAGTGTATCTTATTATGTGATTATAATGTTTAGTATGATTATATTGAAGATGGACGTCTAAGCGCTTCCTTTGACGCCATTATCTTTACAAAGTTTATGGAAGCTGTTTGGCTATTTCTCACTCTATACTCTACATCTTGAAACTGCACATTAATGAGAAATTGTCTATCATTGAGAATGTCATCAAGTGAAGCAATTATTATGAACAAACCAATGTTGCTGAATATTCTCATGACTCTTGAATTCATCAAGATACTATAGAGTTTTGAAAATTCTAAAACAAAATATATGTGCACACATGATATCATTTAAGTACTTAGCAGATCTAAGAATAAAACAAATAATGGTTTTTCTATCATGTGCAAATTTGTACATGTTAAGAAGTTCAAAGTAGTAAGTTTGTATTGGAACTTTAAAATGATTGCAGAGGCTCTGCTACCACATCCTTCAGAATCAGATTTCAATGTGATTATTACTGCCTATGTTAAGCTGGGGAAATCAGACAAGCTTCCGAGATTGTGGTGCTATTGGGAAGTATAGGTTTATACACTTGTGATAATCTTCTGCCTCGTTATTGACGTTCAATTGGTATGTTACAAATTAGGAAGATTTTGGAAGAAGCCAAAAAGAAGGATTCTACGTTAATTGTCGCACTGCTGTACCATACATTCATTGTTGGATATTGCAAGTGACAAGATTTTAATGAGGCTCTCAAGTTATTGACTAAGATGAAGGATTTTGATGAATATCACAGGTTCATTCACCCTCTCTGCTATAAGGCTATGGATGGAAAATGGCAATATAGAAGCTAGAGGAACTAGAGTTTATGGATAAGAAATTGGTGCTTCTGTGAATATTCAATCTTTTTCAGAGGTTATTTGATACGTCGCTGACTTTTTTTGTCTGATATGAAAGTTCACAAATCAAATTGGTTTTAGTACTGATTTTTACAACATGGTAATTTTTGTTTTCTCTGTTGAAGAATTGCATTGTTTTTTTGAATTATGATACATGATACTTTGTCTCTAAGATAAATATACTTGGTTGAGATACAATCTCTAGTTTAAGGTACCGGAGACAATGTAAATCCAAAAATTTCCTGCCACACGAGCTTTCAATTACTGTTGAATGTTGATCAATATTTAGTCTTATTTGCTTCTATGTCTTCTCATGTATTATCGTTCTTGTAGCAATGGTTTGATGAAACAAGAAGTGAAATCCATACTAAATGGCTACCGATTATATCTTATGACACATATATCCTTGTATGAACTCAATGAGAGCCCAAAAGTTGTTGAAATTGAATAACTGATACCTACCTATAAACCTCAAAGTCAATCTGCAATGTACTACTGCTAAAAAAAAATTCATTCCATTTCATTAGCTAAAATATGCTAAATACATGAAGGTACATCATCTATAATATGGGGGCTAGGATTAGATAGGGATGTTTGAGCTAACTTGTGAGCGACCCCATTTGCTTGCCTCCTGTTGAACTCAACATGTGATTTCTGAAATCTATCCACTAACAATTGTTTACAAGCAGAAATGATACATCCAAATTCGCTACTATCATCTATACATGAATTGACACAATCAACAACTCTTTTAGGATCAAGTGCAAAGTCCACATTGTCAAACTGGAGATTAGAAACCCAATCCAAAACTGTATGTAACCCGACAGCCTCCCCCACATCAATATCACAAAGAGGAGCAAACCATTTTGCTTTTGCAAGGACAAAATCACCAGCATCATCTCTAAGACACATACCCAAACCAACCCTGTCAAGAGAAGTGGAAAATGATGCATCAATGTTGCATTTATACTTGCCAGGTGTCGGTTTCTTCCAGTTATCCTCTTCTTGCCTTGTAGGTGGATTGGGCGCTGCTGTAGACTTGATAGTTTGAGTTGCTCTCCACTCGTCTAGTAAATGGGTTGCGCGATGAAGCACGTGCGAGTTGAGTTCATTTTGTTGCTGCCAAAGTTTCATGTTGCGACTCTTCCAAAGACTCCACATAATTGTGGCCATGAGCTCACACTGACCTGAAGAAAATTGCTGCAAAAGAATGAAAATAAGTGCATGTATATTGTAATCTTGACGAAGCACCCTGTTTATTGTGTCCCATAAATTCACATCACACCACACTTGAACAACTTTAGGACATTTAATGAGAATATGGATACTATATTCATAATTGATATTGCACTGAACACAATCGAGTGGGCAAGAGACTCCTCTACTGCTTAGACGAGCGTGTGTTGGAAAACAACCACGATACACATGCCAAAGAAAATTCTTGATTTTGGGAGGCACTTTTAACTTCCAAACTAGGTTCCACCGGCCAGGAACATCCAAATGAGAGTTATCTGCAATTTCAGACACACATATTCTATATGCACTTCAAACAGAATACTTACCACTATTCTCCGCTTACCAAATTAGTTTGTCTTCTGCGACTAGAGACTGAAGCGGTGTATTGAAGATTATTTGTGCAGTGGGCGCATCAAATAAGTTAAAGATTAGAAGAGCTTTCCAAATCTTTAACTCTTGATCAATAAAATCACATGACTTCACCTGCATCAAAGGCTCAAATATTGGGTGAAAAAAACAAACCATCCTTTGGCTAAGGAGTGCCTAAAATAAGTATATTACCTCCGGAACCTATCCACTGTCGCGCACCTTGTTTAACCACAATTTTTGCACTAAAAATACTCATCCAGAAATATTTTTGTTTACCAATATATTTTAGTTCTTTTTTTTTCCTTAAAAAAAACTAAAATATATCGGTAAACAAAAACATTTTTTATTTTACAATCTTTGTAATAAAAAACATATTTAAATATAAATTGTAGCAAATAAAAATGTATTTTGGAGCAGACATTAGTTTCTCCTTCTAGTTTCCACTTCATTCAAGCAATCGATAGCCACGCCTGAAACTGCTGCCGCGAACTGAAGTGTGTCTCTGTTCTTCGCGATCTCACATTCTGCGTTCATTTTGTAGGTTCATCTCTTTCAAATTCTCTTTTATTTTTCTTTAATAACTCGTATCCTGTGATCACATCTGTTTCTGTTCCACCGGTGTAAGATAGCATCATTCCTGTTAGAACCCGTAATTACGAAAATCTCTTTCCCCACTTATAATCAGAGCCTTAATTGTACTGTCTGATCTTATTGAATTACTTGATTATACGAATTTGGGTTGAATTAGATGAAATTGATAGCAGTATTGACAACTGTGTCCCTCCACTAATGCATAGGGATTTTAATTATCACTTTCTGGTTTCGATTCATCTATGTTTTTTTAATACATTTTGTAAAAATGATGATGATGAGCACGAATACAAAAAAATGACCTTCTGCTGCAATCTTTATTACTATGCTGATTCATTGATTTGATTTGGTCCACGTTTAGGTTAGAATGGATGAACAGCATCAGAAGCAGAAAAACAAGTACAGTATAATTGTTCCTACCTATAATGAGCGACTCAACATAAGCCTCATTCTTTACCTTATATTCAAGCACCTTCAGTAATTTCTCTATCTCTTCATACTAAACACAATGCCTTTTTCTTCCCTTTTAGACTTTACTGAGCTATCTTTTATGGCATTTGTCCAGCTCTATATTATGATCAATAGTCTTTATGATTACTCCGTTCTGTTTCTCAATTTTAGGGATGTTGATTTTGAAGTTATTGTTGTGGATGATGGAAGTCCTGATGGTACTCAGGATGTTGTAAAACAACTGCAACAGGTTTATGGAGAAGATCGAATTGTAAGCACTAAGTAGTGACATTTACAAAATTGAATTTTCATATATTCTGGGATTTATCTCACTCCGTTTGCATCATTTAGAGTAACGTGTTTATTCTTGTGGTTACAGTTGTTACGAGCGAGACCTAGGAAGATGGGTTTAGGTATGTTCCTGATACGTTTACTAACTGATTTTGATAAATTAGTTTCTGATGTGAAAGAACATTATGGCGTCGGTTGATCCATGTTGCCAAACCCACTTAGTGGGATAAGACTTGGTTGTTGTTGTTGTAGCCTCTGATATGATTAATTTGCAGGAACGGCTTATATTCATGGCATGAAGCATGCATCTGGAAATTTTGTTGTCATTATGGATGCTGATCTGTCGCACCATGTAAGTTGTCCTGTTCAGTAACAGTGTGCAGTTATGAACAATGATTAAATTTGTAAAGGAGTAAAAAATCAAGAAGACTTTGATGAACTTTGTATTAGATTTATTGTCTAGAGAATTTGTTAGTTGCAGCATTGTATTTTAATTATTATTATTATTATTATCATTATTTTTCTAATCTGTTTATTTCTTCTGCAGCCAAAATATTTGCCAGGCTTCCTTAGGTAAATAAAGCTTTTAATAACGTCTTTCTTTTTTTCTTGTTACCTGCCACAACTTAACTCTTCCCTTTTGTTTTTTCAGAAAACAGTTGGAAACTGGTGCTGATATAGTTACCGGGACTCGTTATGTTAAAGGCGGTGGTGTGCATGGATGGAATCTTATGCGCAAACTAACAAGCAGGGGGGCAAATGTTCTTGCACAAACACTTTTATGGCCTGGTGTCTCAGATTTGACAGGGTCTTTCAGGTAAAGAGATTGATAATGGATATCAAAAAGTTTGGTGAGTGATGTTGCTCCCTGTTGATCACTTGATTGGTTTAAGATTGATGTATTGTTGTTCTTTATAGACTTTATAGGAAATCAGCGCTTGAAGATATTATTAGTTGCTGTGTTAGCAAGGGATATGTCTTTCAAATGGAGATGATAGTTCGAGCATCCAGAAAAGGGTACCATATTGAAGAGGTGCAGTTGCTAATTTGTATTTTCTATTCTTTACATTAACCTGGTTGTTATGTCAACTTCATAACTCATGAGTTAGATGTGTAGTTAGCATTAATCATCACTATACGTGCTTCCCATTTATAACATTTTGATATATCTGTTGGTTTTATGACTGAAAGATGAAAAACATAGAAGAATAGAAAAGGAAGTTGCAGGTTGAGTAGGAATAGGAATTCAGTTTTTCATTATGGCAGAAGCAGTACACTTAAGTAATTTAAAAAACAAACTAAACAACACACGTTGCCAACTCTTCAGCAAGTAACAACTAGCTCCTAAAATGTAGGAACCACTAATTGACTGAAAATAACTGATCCAAAATAAAATAAACATAAAGAAAAGCCACATAATGCAGTCCTAAAAGCAAATAATTAACAATATTCACTAATGTGCCTCTATTACAGTTTTGACTCTGGTTTCTTAACAATTGTTTTTCTTGCAGGACTTGAAGAAGCAATGGAATTTCTTGAAGAGGCATTCCCTGATGTGGAAATAGCCGTTGCCCATGGGAAGGTATTTACTCCTTTTATGAGTCTGTTGCTGTGTCGCATGAGCCATTGGGATTGACAATCTTAGGCCTGAAGCTTTTATATTAAAAATTGCATAGTCATTTTGCATCTTAAAATTACTCGACAAATTGCATAGTTATTTTGATGTCTGAAATTGCATATTTACCCTACAAATCCTGGATCTTTTGAGGGCTCTCATGCGTCATATACATACTCAGTTCAGAAAGTCATTACTCTTATGATGAAAATCTGTGATTGTTTGGCTTTACCAACTCCAGAATTTGATTGTGTTCGATCAAAAGTATATACATTATAACATACTTAGTTTACAAATAACGATATTTGCTTGTGTAACTTTGACTTTATTTCTGGTGCAGCAATACTCAAAACAATTAGAGGATACCATGGAGAAGTTTGCTTTAGGTGAAATAAAAATCCTTATCAGTACAAATATAGTTGAAAGTGGGCTTGACATTCAAAATGCAAACACTATCATCATTCAGGATGTTCAACAATTCGGCCTTGCACAGTTGTACCAGGTTTTGTTCTTAATTAACTCTGATTAATTTTTGGCTTAAATGTGTCATTAGTCCCTGCAGTTACACCAATTTTTGGGTTTGGTCCCTGTGCTTTTTTTTTGTTTGGTTTTAGTCCTTGCACTTTATAAAAAATTTGGTTTTGGTCCTTGCTGTTAGTTAGCTGTTAAAAAAAAGGTCAAAATTAACTGAGTGCCACGTGGCCCAATCGTTACATGTCATGTGGCACAGCAAAAAGAAATATTTACAATTTTAATTAAATAAAATAAAACAATTGATTTATAATTTGTTTTGTTATTATTATTAGAGCTTACTGCTCTTCATTTCTTCATATCAATCCCAATCCATCCCAGAAAAAATAAACTTCTGTGCATCCTTTATTTTCTTGGCTTTACACAACCCACCCAACACCAAATTATACACATAAGCATTAGGGCGAGTCCCATCTTTCTCCAACTTCCAATTAGGACTACTATTATTAACCTTCTCTAACTTTGAATTCCAATTTCCAAAAACAAATTACTCTAGTACGATTAGCATTGTTATGGATTGCAAAGGAAAGCAATTATAACTCACGCATCTCATCCCAGCAATTATAACTCACGCATCTCATCCCATCCATTGAGTGCTTGTGTTGAGAAAATGTATGAGAATTGTGTTGCTGAAGCCATTGAGTGACTGAGTGAGTGTTTTGGATTTTGGGAATGAAATGTGGGTGGTTGGGTTGTTGAGGGTAGTGTATATATACTACCACTACTACTGATGCTAATAGGGTAAATTATGAAGTTGGCCTTATTTTGTCTCAAGATTTTGGTAGTTTTTCGGATACGATCAAAGGGACATGTGGAAATTGATGGGTATAATGGTAAAAATTGATGAATAAATTGATGGATAAACTGAGGAAGTGTAAGTGATTCGGAACAGAACAATGAAATGAAAGTGTTGATGTGGGATTGGAGGGGATGATGAACAGTAAGCTCTAATAATAATAATAAAACAAATTATAAATAAATTGTTTTATTTGATTTAATTAAAATTGTAAATATTTCTTTTTGTTGTGCCACATGGCATATAACGATTGGGCCACGTGGTACTCAGTTAATTTTAACATTTTTTTGAACAGTTAACTAACAGCAAGGACCAAAACCAAATTTTTTCTAAAGTGCAAGGATTAAAACCAAACAAAAAAAAGTGCAGGGACCAAACCCAAAAAATGGTGTAACTGCAGGGACTAATGACACATTTAAGCCTTAATTTTTTATTTATTGTTTGTTTAGATATTGGTCATATTTTCTGTTGTTGACTCCATGCATTGCTTAGAACTGATTTTCATTAGTATAGTTGTAATGTACCATGATGTATGTGTTGGAATGTGGGATATGCCTAGCACAATCCCAACAACTAGCTCAAGAGGCGAGGGGACGAAGACACTCAAGTTTTATAAGACTACTTTGACTATCTTTGTTCGATATAGGATCTCAACAGATCACACTGTTTCAGTCCATGGAGGCCTGAGCAGATACAGATCAGTAGTATACCACCCAGCAGTTTGGCTTTCATATTTGGTATCCAACTTGATATTGTTTCTCTTAGAATTTTGGCTTAGGGCCTAACTCATCCCCACAAAACTGGTTTGTATAGTGAAAACTGCCCAAGCCTTATAAGTAGTACCTAGGTGATATCTCTAGTTGATTGAAGACTCTCAGCACTCCTCTTCATGCTTAGGACTAGACATGTGAAGCACCTATTAATAACAATGATCTCAACCTCACATCTGAAGCATGGACAAATGTGGGTGGAATATAACGAAGACCCTGGTCCAATAACAAAAAGAGGATAAGCTCTATTATGATCTGGGTTTTAAGTCCTAATTCAACCTCACAAAATTGACTTGTAAGGTGAGGATTGCCTAGGCATTTTACTATCTATTTAGACTTTATTGGGTTTGGTGCATGGTTAATACGGATGGCTCAATAACAAATCATATTATGCTATATAATCTAGATATTTTAACATAAAAGTTCTTCTGGGGGTGCATGTTGAAGGTGATGCGAAATGATATATGGATCTCTCTTGAACTGCATTTTCCATTGTCCAAGCAGTTTAGGGTTGTAAATTCCTTACTATTCTTTGGGCTTGTTGGTCCTTAAATTACAAGTAATGTGTTAGTATTTCTTTTCCGAGAAATATTGTTTGGCTTGTGACTATTTCCTTAAGAAATACAGTATTTTCAATAACGAGGTTAGATGTTTACCAAATTAGTGATAGTTGATGTATTACTCGCATTCTACCACCTCCGTGTGTTTTCCAACTTAAGTATAATGTGAGAGCCCTAAGAATAATAAATAGGTCTCATATGTGGAAGAACCTTGTCATCCTTAACATACACAATATTGTTAGAGATGCAAAACCATTCTTGAGCAGCTAAGCCTTAACCTAACAGCTTAACTTCTTGGGAGAGTTTGTCCTTGGCATGGTACGAGAGAGATTCTGACCAAGTGCTTCAAAGTTTGACCCTTGCCACTCTACCCATCTATATAAAAAGTAGAACTTTGCACAAGGTAGAACGGGTCTATGCTTTTTTAACGCGCTTAAATTATACCTTTTGTATGAGATTGAAGAGGCTTGCTAAAGATATAAAACCATCTTCTGCCTTCACCTAATAATTTAAGTATTTTGAAATTATGATAGTTGATGCTTGACAATATGTTGTAGCTCTTTGCAATGAATGAATATTTCCAAATTTGTTATCTAAATCAAAAGAGAAAAGTACCTATATGCATTTGTTAAACTTTGTCGGATTTTTGTTGGAACAAAGGAAGGTAGACTAGATAATTTATTTATGCTTCACTAATATTGACAATTTTTTCTTTTTTCAATACTGGTAGTTGCGAGGAAGGGTTGGGCGGGCAGACAAGGAAGCTTATGCATACTTATTTTATCCTGACAAGAGTCTGCTAACTGATCAAGCATTGGTATTTTTCTGATCAATCTTTACCTTTTATTTCTGAAGCATGAAGTATTTCTTAATTAATCAGATATGATAAATGAACGTTAAACAACAGTGTATTCCATACTACTCACGTATTATTTCTAAACTTCAATTTATTCTTTTCATTTGAAATATTGAGGACTGTTGAGAAATTATGCCTAAAACTAACATTTTCCTTAGTGATTTCCTATAGGAAAGGCTTGCAGCTCTTGAAGAATGTCATGAACTTGGTCAAGGCTTCCAACTAGCCGAGAGAGACATGGGTATAAGAGGTTTTGGTACTATTTTCGGCGAGCAACAAACAGGAGATGTTGGAAACGTTGGCATTGATCTTTTCTTTGAGATGCTCTTTGAGAGTTTATCCAAGGTAAACTTTGATTTCTGATATGTTTCTTCCTATGTGTCACCAGTTCTAGTTAAAATAGAAGTATTCTTTTGTTTATTTTACATGAACTGTTGGTTGAAAAGTGTAAATTTCCTCCCTTAGCATTTTTGTTTTTTAGTTAGTTTTTGATAATCTTCGTTTTGGTTTTGGGATTGATAACGAGTGAAATTGAGTACGGAAGTGTGTTTTAGTGAGTTTTTGTTTGCTATGATACCATGTCAGGAATTTTGGCTTGATGCCTTTCTTTGTTGCATTTCACTGAATATATAATATATAATGGTACACATTTACAGCTAATAATTACGAATTAAGGGGAATAAATCAATTGGTTAACAGCCGACCGCTCTACTACTGAGCTACTGATTGTCTAATCTATTCCAGGAAAGCTGATAAATATAATTACACATTGCTACTATTTCCGTAAATCAAAATAAATTCGACACTAGTCTCCCTTCAGAATCTACAAGCTTCAAAATAATATCAAGTGCGACCGAATTGAAAGAAGTTTACCAAAAAACAAGGATGGTGCTAAAACCATATGAAACAGCTAGCAGCTTGTTATTTTGCCGTCTTTGGAATCCGAATAGAAAAATAAGAAAAAAAAAGTAAGTTTCAAAGTCTCAGTAAAGGCTTGATAATCACCATGGCAAGAAGGGAAATATGATAACACATTAACTTTTCTTTCAAAGCTTAATGGAAAATGATGCCATGCTAAAGTACAACGTTCAATAAATTCAAATAATCTTAGCATATCATATTCATAAAAACATCAAGTTCGCAAATCCACCGTATAAAAAAGATAGTTCCTATATGGTACATATCCTAATACTAATACCTAATAGTTAGAAGAAGAATGATGAATATAGAGCATATAATATAAAATTGAACTACAATACTTATGGCGGTTTACATTCTAACAGAGTTCATCCTATTCTTTTTGACTTTCAGGTTGAAGATCACCGTGTTGTTTCAGTTCCTTATCACTCGGTGCAGGTATGCATGTTTGAGAAAAATGTACCTCAGTGGATTAAAGAAACAAGCATACTTAGTTAATACATGTGTATCTGAATGCCAACTAAAAAATGATCCCCAGAAGTAAAATCTGACATTGTTTTCTCTTGGTTGAGGTGAAACAGAAGTAGTACTGAAATCATATTCCAGCTAAATATTTTATTTGAAAATCCAGAAAATATGGTGTTCGCTAGTTCACAATATAGCCTACTTTTTTTTGTGGGAAATTAGCATCGGGCATACATCATATAATTCTTCTAAGTTTTAATAATACAATGATGTTGCACCTAAAATTAATTACTCGATTATTATTGGTCTCATTGAGTTTGTAAGTGAAATGATTTTGTTATTTTTAGCATCTGTTCTCTGCAAGCCAGACTTATATAGACAAATGTTAAGGGTTTCTGATGATCCATATTCTCAGATATTACATCTAATCCTCTATAAGAGTGAATCTTGCTTTGTAGAACTTATTATTTGTGGTGTTAGGATTCGTAAATTGTAACTGAACAAAACTTTGGATTAATTATTACTCTATTAGTTGAATGAATAGGTATACATTTGATTCAACTAAACAATCTACCGGATATGGACCAACTCAGAATTATAGAACATAATTATGAAATACTAGAGATGTTGCAGCTGATGCATTGTATACTTCTTTATTATTTAGGTTGACTTAAACATCAATCCTCACCTCTCTTCTGAATACATAAATCATCTCGAGAACCCTATGGAAATAATAAAGGAAGCTGAGCGAGTTGCTGGGGAAGACATCTGGAGTTTAATGCAATTTACAGAGAACTTCCGCCGCCAATATGGCAAAGAACCTCGCCCCATGGAGCTTATCTTAAAGAAGCTTTACTTGAGGAGAATGGCAGCTGATATAGGGGTAACCAGAATTTACTCTTCAGGGAAGACGGTGTTTATGAAAACAAACATGAATAAAAAGGTTTTCAAGATGATGACAGAGTCGATGACATCGGATATATATAAAGATTCATTGGTTCTTGAGGGTGACCAAATTAAGGTAACTTTCTCCTTTCGTTTTTCAATTTCTTTAGTCAGTGATCATCGTTTATCACTTGTATTTTGTCTATCTATTCTGTTCAGACACAAAATATTGTTCTTTCATCTTCAAAGACATTACTACACAAAATATTGATTGGTATATATAGTTTTTTTTTTTTTGGTTGAAAACTCGGTATCCGGCCAAAGGACGGACAAGTATATATAGTTAATATGGTCATTTATTGCTTATAATCTATGAAAATCCATCTTGTTATGGATTGTGTGCAGTGTGACTGCGCACAGTCAACCACATATAAACCATTTGATCGAGATCTGGCAGTCTAGATTTCAATGCAAATTTTTATTTTTATTTAAACCTAAAATTCCGAGCTTGATATTTGGACTCTCTGATCTTGATCGAACGGTCGAGATGTGGCTAACTGCATGCACTCACGAGGTTGTGATTGCACACGATCCAAATCCACGAGCCTAGTATTGTTAGTCATGGGTCTAACATTTTTCATAATGATTTTTCTGGTGCAGGCTGAACTTCTATTAGAGCTACCAAAAGAACAGCTTCTTAATTGGATATTTAACTGCATGGCTGAACTTCATGCTTCACTAGCAGCCCTCATAAAGTACTAGCTAGGTTCTTTGCCTGTTTGATTCAACCAACTTGTAAGTTGGAAACTTGATTCACCGCCTACATCACAATTATAAATATTAGGCGGATTTACTATGTTGAAAGGCTGCAAACTAACCACGGTTGACACAAAACAAGATTTGTATTGCATGATCGTCTTTGCAGTGCAGGGCATCAGAACAAATTGAGACAATCAGTCAACACTAGTGACAGTGAGCTTCTTTTTATCATGATATAAAATCAGAGCACAGAGCCACAATATGGTTAGTTACAAGCTGCAAGCAACTTGGTGTTGTTCAAATTGTGCTTCTGGTTTGCATGCACTATACAAGGGCATACGCATGAAAATACAAGAAGGTGAATGGTTATTGACCTGATTAGCTTCAATTTTGCACTCTTAAAACAACTTCACTTTCAAGAGCTACATACAATGACCTAAAGTTCTCATCTAGTAAAACTTATAACCAAAATGACTGTAATTCATCTTTTGTATATGATCACACACATTCTTTTCCTCATTTTTGTTGTCTTAAGGTTTCATTAGTTACCTGATCTAGAGAAATTCAATGTAAAGATTTGGAGTCACAGTCTAGTTAATATATTGATGAATGGTGCAATTTTGTTGTATTATTATTACGAAATGTCCTATTGGTTATAGTTCTTGCTACCGTGACTTCATTTTTTATTCAAAATTTAGCATATCCCAAAATTTCCAGCTGAAGAATAATTACCATTGCGATGCGTGGCTGTTGCTGGCCAAACATTTTATTGAAAATGTCGTGGGAGCGCTAGATCAACCCCGGAGTATCACAGGGTTGGCCTTTCAACCACAGAGCCAAGAGGTTTGATTGTTGCAAGTTTATTTCTGTTGCCTCCCATATATACCTTGTATTTCTTATACGATGATTATGGTTATTGAAAATCATTCGAGGGAGCATTTCAAGCTTGGTGACTACAACCCTATGAAATAATGATTAAGGTGTTGCAACTCTAAATGCATGTTATGTTGAACCCCACATGCTTGATGTTTTTATCAGTCCTATGCAAATTCTGATATACATTTCAAATGGTATTTCTTTTTCTCGCAGAAATCATTGTTTTAGAATCTTTCTCTTCTACATTACATTACTTCCTGCAAATAAATTGATTCGACCTCTATATAAAATCAAATGACAACAAAAATTAATATAAAATCAAATGACAACAAAAATTATCTACTAAACTAACGTGAACATATCAATACATTCTTTTAGCTTGTGAAATACCAAGTTAATCCAAGGATATCTCAGATAAATGAAATTTGTATTTAGTAACCGAAAATGACAAAAGATGCATATTTAAGCATTCTTTTTTAAATATACATTATTAAAAACATTTTTTTTTATGAAAGAAATTTAGGGCGATGAAATGATGCCTCAGTCCAAAGCACGAAGCTTAAGGTTCAAAGAGCGCTTGTATTTACTCTAAATGAATCCACTCGAGTTGGTCTGGTGGTGTTGGCTTAAGACTTTGGAGTGTGCTCTTCTCAATGTCTTTGGTTCGATTATGTCAATTTCGATGGACTTGTTTGACTTTTTAAAAAAAAATTCTAATATAATTAATTTGTGATTTTAATAATAGTTATTTTTAGCATTTTTTTAATTTGTTTCATTGTTCCAATAAAAAAAAATATCATTGTTATAATTAAATATATTTCTATTGCTTTTTTACATAAAACTATCAAAGTTTCAACATTTATTCAAAACTTCATAAGTTGAATTGATTAAGTTGTTTGGCACTGTATTATGCTCAAAACTCACCACCAAAATATAAATTTCATCCAAAACTTTAAAAATCTAAACTAATTTTTTAAAACTGTTTCATATCTCAAATTATCATAAACTCTCAAATATTTGAATGAGAAATGAAATATTTAAAAGTTTAATCATACTGGAGGAGGGACTATGCTGATTGAATCAGTGAAATAGTTGTTGTCTGCTGTGCAGATCAAATTAAATTGTGCAGATAGGTCGCTTCCACGTATAATTCTAATTGAATAATAATATGTTTGAACTATTTTTTATTTTTTTGTTAAACGTGATCTCACGTTAACCATGAATGTTATGTAGTATGCACAAATTAAATTTAAAACTAATATTATGCTTAAAAATAAGAAAACAGAACCACCGTGTAGCTGATTAGTAGACAGCGTGTGAGTATTCTAAATTTTGGAATACCTAGTTGAATTCAATACCTCATAATTTACAATACATATACACTATTCATCAACCACTTACATTCCTTCAAAAAAAAAAATCAACCACTGACACAAAATTTGTGTAGTGTTCCATTCTTACCCGTAAAAAAGAAGATAAAAAAATACAAGACATGGCATTACAATACAACATAATATTGTATAGTATGTTGATCTTGTCGGCCCTAAAAGCGCGCAACAAGGTTCATAACATAAGGTTTTAAAATTTGAAAGGTTCCAGAATTTCATAATTTTATTTAGGTTCGTCATACATAATAATAATGTTTAAGTATTGTTAAAATAATAAAATTAGCACAAATTGTCATTTGGTTGGGAGGTTGTGAATAGAGAATATATAAGTAGAGCAAATCCATACTCAAAACTAGCTCTAATCGGAGTCAAGCTTTATTGCACTGATCAAATATTTCGATTAAAATTTGAATTTAAATTTAAACTTCAAATTTTCCACTTAAAATTTTAACCATTAAATTATTTGAAAAAAATACCAATCTAAATTTGAGAGGGCAATCCGTATGTACCAGCGTCTAAATAAATGTCGCTCTAACTAAATAAAATGTCTAATTGCTAGTACGTCACATTCCCATTCCCATTCCCATTCCATCCAGAACACTGCCGCGAGGAACACGTGACAAGCAGTAGGAGGAGGACCAACATAAGAACATAAATACTTACACAGCACAAAGGAAAGAACATCATTCCCTCTCTTACGGCATTACAAAAAATAACTGAAAAATAAGCACAACCTCTTTCAAAACTTTTATTTACTCAAAAAAGACAAAATAAATGACAACAACCCCCTTCTCTTAGCATAAAAAAGAAAGAAAAAGACAACCAGTTACGTTTGGAGCTCAACCAAGCGCTCTTCATAAATAAAATCAGATTAAAAATTTATATTGATATTTTAGCTACTAAATTGTAGTAATATTTTTTTTTGTCTGTAGAAAAATGATGAAAACTCACAATTAAACTTTTTATTCACTTAAGTAATTTTTTTCTTAACTCTATCTTTTTTTAACCTTTCTGTCCATAATTATAAACCACTTTTGAAGTTTTTTTTTGTCCTTATATATCTATACAATTTCCAAGATGAATTTATTATTTTTTCATTAACATACTCCTTATTACTTACTAATTCATCTTGAAAAATAAAGTTAAAATTAGACATATATACACAAAAAATATTTTAGGAAGATCACCATACAAAAAAAAAAATTGAAGGAAAAGGAAAAAAAAATTGGGAGAGGTGTAACACAAGGACTTCTTAGGAGGGCACCCATCATAGTATTACTCTCGTCCAAACACGTTTAACTGCAGAATATCACCATATAAAATAAACACATCAAATTCACTAATCATATTAAAAAGTCAGAAATTCCTATAAAAATGGGACGAAAGGAGTATGTCTTTAACAAAAAAAAAAGAATTTTATAAATTTTAATGCAATTAATGATATATTAAAAAAAAGCATTAATTTGAGTCAAAATACACACTTAACATTTTCAAATATACGAAATATAATTGACCAAAAAAAAAAAATTAAATAGTAATTTAAAATAAAAAATGTTTTCTCTGAATCAAACTTTTGAAATAATTCATAGTTTATTACTTTGCAAATACAGGTGGATGTGGGGACTGTATAGAGTGTTGAGTCGTCACCTTGGAGTTAAGGTGCCACTACCCAATTCGCTCAAATAATAATTCACTTTTCATTTCATATACTTCTTCAACTTCATTCATTCACACGATCACTTCACTTCAACCATGAGTTTTCAAGATATTCAACATGGCTCCAACCCTCCTTCTCGCAGAACTCAATCACCGTCGCAAGCCGTCGCTGCCGGAATTTTTCAGATCAATACTGCCGTTGGTACTTTCCGACGACTCGTTGATTCCGTTGGAACTGTTAAAGATACTCCAGAACATCGTCAGAAACTGTAAACTTACGTTTCTTAATTTTGTTTTTTTTTCTTATTTTTTTATTAATGTGG
>Ga0315915_1003557_pt1 | contig 19722 bp, 9 predicted proteins | sample MpolbnodulesMG_FD_207738 | JGI IMG/M metagenome (GOLD analysis project Ga0315915, IMG submission 207738) | Medicago polymorpha root nodule microbial communities from Los Angeles, California, United States - branched nodules | ecosystem: Host-associated > Plants > Roots > Nodule | place: USA... | reverse complement strand
TATATATATATATAACGAGTAATGACACCCCAATGGCCAAGTCAATAACAGGAAAATTAAGGTTAAATGTTTAGGATAGAGTTGAATATACCTGAGAGCATTCTCATTGGACTACTCAAATAGAAGTGGCATTGTGGTCATGGTCATGGATACGGGGTCATGCCAGATAACAAGTAGCGGTGTCGATCAGTAGGTAGCACACTGGTTGGACAAAACTCCTTAGCGTTCTATTTAAATTTAGCCGAAAAATCAAGCAGATAATGATCTGGCATGTCCATTGAGGCCCTCACCGATCCAGCTATTGCCTGCTTCCTTGACCAACCCTTTTGCCCTCATCATGCTTCTCAGCTCATCAACACAATCCCACCTACCAATGGCTGCATAAAAGTTTGATGCAAGCACAATATTGCTAGCTTTGTTGGGTTCCAACTGCAAGAGACTCTTTGCAGCAAATTCACCTCTTTCAAAATCTTGACTGAGACTGCAAGCATTCAACAATGATATCCATACTCCTGCAGTAGGTGTAGTACCCTGCTCAATCATATTTTGATAAGCGGACCATACTTCTTCTATTTTACCAGCTCGGCCTAAGATATCTATGAAGCATGCACAGTGCTCCGGCTCAGGGTCAATGCCATATTTCTCTTTCATAATATTGAAACATTGTTTTCCTTCCTCCACCAACCCGGAATGACCACAAGCTGATAAAACAGACAAAAAGGTCACAGAATTCGGCAACACCTCACTCCCATCCTCTGTCATCTTCCAAAATAGCTCAATAGCTTCATATCCACACCCATTTCTTCCATACCCATCAATCATACAAGTCCATGAAATCACATCCTTTTGAAAAATCCCATCAAACACCGACTGGGCTTGCAAAATCTTCCCACATTTAGCATACATATCCAACAACACATTACACAATTGAGTCTCAAAAGTAAAACCCTGACGAACCGCAACACAATGCACTTGTTTCCCTGTCAACAAATCCGACTCCTCAGAGCAACAAACCAAAACACTAGTAAGTGCAACAGCATTAGGCTTCACCAAGCTCATAACTTTAAACGCCTCACGATATTTCCCATTCTTAATACAACCAGAAACCAACGAATTATGCATCATATCATCTTTCCATCCTTTCAAACCATAAAACACATTCAAAGCATGATGAACACACCCAACACTAGAATAAAAATCAATAAGAGCAGTACTCAAAACAACCAAATCACGCCCCATAGCCACAACCAACCCATGAACCTGTCTACCAAGTCCCAAAGCCTTCAAAGAAGCACAACACTTCAAAACAGAACACAATGTAAACTCACTTATCTCAACATTCTCCCTACCCATTTCCCTCAAAACACGAATAGCCTCGTCTGGTTTCCCGCACCGTAAAAAACACGAAAGCAAAGCGTTCCAAGCAACAGCATCTCTATGAAGCATTTCATCAAACACCTTGAGGGAGTTATTCAATGAGCCGTGTCTTGAGTACATGTCAAGTAATGCGGTTTTTGGAACGGTTCCGGAGTCTGAACCGGTTCTGATCATTTGTGAGTGGAGTTGTTTACCGAGGGATGGAGGAGATGGACGGAGAAGAGGGGTGAAGGTGTGGGAGTCGAGGTCCATGCGTATGCGGCGGAGAGAGAGGAAGAGGTTAAATGCGGAGATGGGGTGGCTGCGTCGGATGTAGGAGGTGATGAGGGAGTTGAGTTCTGAAATGGGTCGGTGGAGGAGTTGGTGGTGGTCGGAGTAAGAGTGGAAAGATGATGATGGCTGCGCCAGTGTACGCTTCAGCATCTTCTTCTGAAGCCTGCGAACAAAAAAAACTATTTGAGTTAAATTAAAAAGAAAAAAAAAGTATTTGATTGAACAAAAAAAAAAAGTATTTGACTAAAGTTGCATATTTAAGAAAATAGATACCAATTACCAACTCAGGTAGAAGGATTTTAGACTCTTTTTTGTTTTTCTTCTAGAAAACAATCTTAATTCATTTCATCGGCAATCAAAATACAAATACACTGCGGTCAGCAAACACGTGGGACCTAGTATAAAATAAAGTTAATTTTGCTACTGCATGAGTGACTCCATTGATATGTCTCGAGCTGACTTCGACATGGACTCCACTAGTGTGTCATTAAGACAGGAATATCATTAATATTGACAAATTCATGTATAATATGTTTTTTTTTCAACTCATTATTGTTTTTTAACCAAACAAACATACCACAAGTACAAGCAGCGGCAGTAGTTCTCTGTTACAAACCCAAAGGAATATCATTAATGCCACTGGTTTTGGAAAGAGTAAGGATCACGTTCATTTCTCAATAAAAATGAAGGGCTGTATTACTAATGCTTTGAGTGTATAAAAGTCCAATTATACAAAATACATATCACATTTCTAGAAATAAAAACTTTTGTATACCCAAATTTTTAGTAATGGTGCTCATACTTTCTTTTGAGAAATGGAGAGGATTCATACTCTTCATATTTCCAAAAGAGTCCGACACCAAGACACGCCTACTCCGAGGAGTGTCCGTGCTTCATAGGAAATATGTCTTTATACCTAAAACCATAGTAATGGATCTCTCCATTTCATTTGAAAAATGGAACGGACCTGTACTCCTTTTGACCAAGACTCACAAATAAAGGAATTTTACAGCATTTGCCGCAACATCTTAATAACATTTTGAGTATTAGTTTTCACCTTATGTTACAGATTTTCAATTATGTTAAGAGCTTCTGATGTTATCATTTAACATTATTAAGTTTCTTAATAATTTTCTGATCATGTGGGATGAGTAGTGGAGTGTAACCTAGGATGTTTTTTCTGACTTTGACAGTGTAACCACCATCTGGTGCTTAGCTAGCTTTGAAGTTCAACAAAAGACACATTGCCATTTGCATAATGAATCTAGTTCTAGTTTATTACACTAAACATAGTTTCTTCAATTAAGATCTCATTTTCCACCAGAACACATTCACCTCATTCACTCATTGAATTCTCTGCTATGAAGTATTGGATTTTTCAGTTTCTCTCCTAAAATCGAAATTTCCGTCTCAGGAAAACAAATATGCTTCTAGGCTCTGTTTGGATAAACATCTTACATTTACAGTTTTTAGCATAAGCGCTTATCATATACATATACTTATCATCTATTTACATGCTAAGAGATAAAACAGAGTCAAACTGTTTTCGTTATAAGTTGTTTTAATAAGCTATCCTAGGAAACTTATGGATATATGCTATAAGTGATTATGACTTATGATAGTAGATAAGCTTAAATAAACCAATCCAAACATGCCCCAAATCATTGGAACAATTAAATTAAACATTTCACATGTACATTTTCCATCTTACATTATTATTTCATTTTCAATTTCATAATTTAGAAGAAAATAAACTAGTACAGATGCATCCATCCAATAATGTGTTTGACACTTCAATTAATGAATATGAAAACAAATTAGTTGTTATATTCATTCATTGACGTGACAACACGCAAAATATACAAAATGAGTAAAAAAAATAAAAAATACCCTAGAAAGAAGAAGAGGTGAAATTCCGGAACCAGAAAAGTAGCGAGCGATGAACTCAACCATGGGTGTCTTGCCATTACCTCCCCATGTCAAATTTCCAACACTGATAACAGGAACTGGTAAACGGTGGATAAATGGAAGAAGCTGTTGTGTTTGTAAAGAAAGTGACGAAGTGAGAGAGCGAGTTTGTAGAAAGATGAGGAGATTGAAAGAAAAGGGAGAAGAGAGATGTGAAGTGGTGAGAGTTTAGTGGGATTGGTGTATGCTATTTCGTTTACTAGTCTTCTCAATATCTCCATTGATTATACCATTCCTCTGGGTTTGTAACAGAGAACTGCTGCCGCTGCGTGTACTTGTGGTATGTTTGTTTTGTTAAAAAACAATAATGAGTTGAATAAGAGAAATAAAAAAAAAACATAACTTTAAACCTAAAATATATTGGGTCCTCGGGACGGATGCCCCAGGCACTCTTAAGCATACCATAAAATAGAATTATTATCAAAAAATGAAACTATTTTTGACTTTATTATAGATTAATTACACAATTTCAATGCATTAACTACTATATAATTTCCTTTTTAATATCTTTAACCAGTGTTCCGGAGACATCGATTAACATTTCCCAAATATATTAATGATATTTCTGTCTTAATGACAAGCGAGTGTAGTAGAGTCCATGCCAATTCAATTGGTACATTTAAGCCAATTCAACTATTTTTATCACTCATTCACATATTTGTATGTTGAGGAAGGCTATCAACACACATTTTAACATACACTTTTCAACACACTCTCTTTAAATGGTTAAAATTCATATGAGTTCCACCAAATCATGTGGATCCCATATAAATTTGGTTGGTCACATGTGAATTTTAACCAATCAAAGAGAGTGTGTTGAAAAGTATTGATAAGTCGTAGTTTTCACTGCTTTTCAATAAAATCTTGTTAGTTTTAGTCGTATTTCTTGAGCTATTTTATTACAAATATTGTAGTCTTCGTTTCAGGTTGAATATCAAAGAAAAGCACGGTTCGTGCGTTTTATCCACTCAGGGCGTGCGTTTCCTGTGTTGCTGGAAGTTGAAAAAAGAGCGGTTTGACCCAAACCGTGCGTTTTATGCACTAAGGCCGTGCGTTTTGAGCTCAGACCGTGCATTTTTGCTGTTACAGAACTCTTTTATTTTCCTTGATTTAAAGCTTGTAATTTCATGTTTAATGTTTTGTCTTGAGTTTTAAGCTATAAAAAGGTCCTCCATCAATCTTGTAACGATCTTGGATCATTGAAAACTTACTGTACATTTTGCAATCAAAGTTATTTTGTGTTATAAGTTCTTTCTTATTTTCTGCACTTTTACTTCTTTGTTCTTTATTTCCTTGCCTTTTACAATTATGCACTTTACAATTCAATCATTTATCTTTATGCATTATCATTCTATGTCTTTTAATTATTTCTTTTTGTCTACAATGAACATGAGTGAGTAGACTTTTAGTCTAGGCATTGTTGGAATAGTCTGGTAACTTAATCCTATTCAAACCAAGTCTAATTATCTATTTGTTTAACTTTTATTTTCTAATCTAATTTCATCGTTTTCAAACTCAATAACAAGTGTTAAACGAAGGACCGAAAGGTGAAGTTTAATAGTTGTTATTTCATCATCTCAAATATCAAACGAAGGATCGAAAGATGAAGTTTGATATTGAAACAAATGAAATTAGACAAGACGACACAAAACTTAATGGGAACACCCCAAATGAATAGTTTTATGAAGTATTGAGGCTATAAGAGTCGTATTTAAAGGGCCTTAATAATAATCAACAATGAGAATAGACTTGGTTGTTATTGAGATACATTTATGTATTCTGAAAGGAAACATAAAATACTTAAGAGATTATTGTCTTTAGAAAATGAATTTAACATAAGATAAAAACATAGGCTTGGATTGTTAGTAATTTGTTATTACGACGAACCAATAACCCCCATACGCTTTTATAATCTAAACTTCAAACCAAGAAACTATTGAACTTTTAAACTCTAATCTTTTCAGCTAATCAACACTAGAAACAAGATCGATAATTACTTTTAACTCCATGTGGACGATAATCTTTTTACCACTCGATAAGAACCATACGCTTGCAGTTTCGTGTCAAGTATGTGTTGTCAGCGTTTCTCTTTTATGTTTAAGCAAAAGATTATGTTCAGAAAAAGAAATGATTTATAAATTTTACGTAGGAAAATATCTTTTTTTAAGTTTCAATGTGTTGGATATACAATTTCTAACACAGACCCCAAATGCATTTGTTAACATTTCCCTTAAAAAATTGTATTGTCACGTATCATATTTGAATTGGCCAATGTCATGTGATATTATGTCACACAAGTGCAATCCCCTCGACACGAGAGTTTTGAGAATAACTTTGGAACAACTGCTGACAACCACGCAATACACGACTGAACTCTATGTAATATCATTGTTACATGAGTGAAAGTACTCAACAACCTTTTTGAAATCTATAGCAAAATAAACGTTGTCAAATCAAAGGTCTGCCACCCATTCTAACGTAATGTTCATAAAAACAACTTTTTAAACTTCAATCCTACAAAATGGGGAGAACCAAATAGTTTTTGCCCATACATAACACCTTATCCATCATATTAGATTAGCTTAATTTTTTTTAAGAAGTTAAACTAGACCACTCAATTTGACACCGAAAAGAATCGAACATGGAGTATTAAGAAGGAGTAAACTCCAAAAACTCAAGCCAACATTATCATAACAACACAGGTTGATTTCACATTAGCTTTCTTAAAAGTATGCCATTAATTATTTAAATGTGTTACTATGAAATAAACCTCTAAATAAGTTAACAAATCATATTTAAATTTAAAAACATCATAGATAAATCTAATAATAAGTCTATGACAAATAACAATTAGGCTAAGATCCTTTTTTTTTTTTATCAAGGTATACTATACTTACGCCTTACAAATATCTAATTCCATCTAGTTTATTTTCAACCTTATATGTTTGCTTATAATTCTTTTATATAATTACACACTTAAAAACAATTTTAAATCTAAAAAATATTCAATTTGAATTAAAAAAGTTTAGGTAATAAAAAAAATTCAATTTTTATTTCTGCCCAACCAATGTTTAGAGTTGGTCAAAAGCCTAAATAAAATATATGAATAAATACATTACTTTGATTTTTTTGAAAGAAAAATACATTGCTTTGATGAAAAGTCAAAAGTGCACTTTTCTGCTTAAGAAAGTGGAAAAGTAGATGACTTCCCTTCTCCACCGAATGACCTGTACAAAATACAAAATTGGCTCATTTGTTTATTTAAGAGGCATACAGTCCTTCGATAGAAAAAGAGGCGCGGTCGCATGTTAGGACAATGCATTTTCATATGAAGAGTTTGAGGTTCGAACACTTCACCTATTTATTTTATAAGGTGAATTCTCACCACTACACTATTGACAAAAAAAAGGCACATTTGTTAAAAAAAATTATCCAAATAATTTACTTATTATTATACTAGTAAAACATATAAAAATACATTTCGGAAATTAAATTACTATCAAGATATTTTTTGAGGGAAAATTAGTTAATTACTATCAATATTATTGACATGAAAAACAAAAATGAAAATAAGAAATACATTTTTTTACAGGAAATATTTAGAAAATGAAAAATCATATTTCACAAAGTAACGGATCTTTGGAAGAACATATGAATGGATCACACAGCTTATTAATTCCGATCATCATTAATTATAATTAAGTTAATAATTAGCAATGATTAAAATAATACAGAGAGTAACTAGAGAGTTCCGTGTTGAAGTTAAAGAAAATTAGAAATTAGAATCGCATTCACATCATCATCAAATACAGAATAATAATCAAACCAGAAACACAGAATAATCTATTCGAATCAAATCGAGTGGTTCCCGGCGTGAATCGGAAAATGGGCTCGGAGAATGAAATTTCTCCGGCCGACGTTCGTAAGGCTCCTCCCGGCAAAGAACAACAAGCTGCCGGAGTCGGAATCCTTCTTCAGATCATGATGTTAGTTTTATCCTTCGTTCTCGGTCACGTTCTCCGTCGCAAAAAGATTTACATCATTCCCGAAGCCAGTGCTTCTCTTCTCATAGGTTCGTTGCTTCAATTTCTTCTTTCATTCTAACGTTTTTTCCTCACTTTCAATTTCTAACCTAAATTCTCTCTGTTTTCCTCACTTTGCAGGGTTAATTGTTGGTATTTTAGCTAACATTTCAGATACTGAAACTAATATCAGGTTAATTTTCTTTCTTATTTGTTTTCTCTGTTTTTTTTTATATTTTTCTTGTCTAAGTTATTGTTTTTCATTTTTACACAGGGCTTGGTTCAATTTTCATGAGGAGTTTTTTTTCTTGTTCCTGTTACCTCCGATCATATTATATCCTTGTTAACACTGTTATTATCATTATTATCTATATTGAGTTTTTATTTTGAGTAAACCATCAAATTCGTCCCTGACTTTTTTCTCAAATAGGTCTATGATGTTATAAACATTTCAAAAAGGTTCCCGACTCTGTCAATTTTACTCATATTAGAGAGTTCATTAGGGACCAAATATATAGTAAGTAGTTAAATATAGAGACCAAATTGTTAGTAAGTTGTTAAAATATAGGAACCTAATAGATAGTAAGTGGTTAAATATGGAGACCAACTTCCTTAAAAAAATAAATAAATATGGAGACCAACTTGGAGACCAACTTCACAGTTTAATGGAGCCAATCAGCCAAAGGCTTTTTGAAATTCTCATAATCTCTGGGTACTATTGAAGAGCACCCTACAAAGTTAGGGACTAATTTGATGGTTTACTCTTTAATTTATGCATACTGGTTGGTTAGCTTATGCGTGCATTTATTTTATCATGTGTTTGTTTCCTTGATTCCTATGTTTACTCAGTCTGGTTTCAGTCTTGCACCTGTAAGTCCTTCTATAGTTTTTTTCTCTTTTGTAGAGTTGTAGTTTTTTTTGTTCTTTTAGACACATCTTGTTTGACTTTGTGGTAATGTGGGTTTTTGCAGAAACCCTTTTTCTCAAATTTCGGTGCAATTGTCACATTTGCTATATTTGGTACCTTTCTAGCTTCATTTGTAACAGGTGCCTTGGTGTAAGTTTTCTTTTCCACTCCTCATTTTTGAAGTGTCTATTTTAACACGTAGGATGCATAACACATAACGGTGATATGGTTTATTAGGTTCTTCAATCCAGTGCTTATGGTTTATGTCATATGTTCTGCAGTTATCTTGGTGGGTTGGCCTTCCTCATGTATAGACTACCTTTTGTTGAGTGCATGATGTTTGGTGCTCTGATATCAGCAACCGACCCCGTTACTGTTTTGTCCATATTCCAGGTGATTTACCACTTTTTCTGTATTATAATTCATCCATTTATATATCTACCCTGTTAGTCCACTCACATGCTGATGTTTAGGCTTCATAGGTTACAATTAATAATTCTCATGAACCAATTTACATGTTTAAAACATAGGATGTGGAGGGTTACTGCTTAATAGGCAGGACTCATTCCCTTTACAAAATCGATATGTGCTTGTTTGTGGCCCATGCTTCAGCTGCTATGTATTTTGCACAGTTGAACATTGAGATTAGGTGATCATAAGATTTTCTAATATGACAAGTAAATGACAAAAATATTGTTCCAGAACATACTTTTGTAATGTTACTAATGCACGTGACTAGGGAAATGTTGTAAAGCCTTGGTTGGTAAACTCAAGATTTTCAAAACTCTAATCGGCTATACTCATGATCTTTGAAGCACCAACATAGATATAATGCAGACATGCCTACATGGGCTATGTCTAAAGTATACGACATGACATAACTGTTAGGCCTCTTTAAAGAATATTTATAAGAGGATAGGAAGAAATTAATGTGAGCAGTAGACAGTTAATTATTTTATTAGCAGTTACTAGAAGGAGGAGTTAATGTGCAGTAGGCAGTTCCTCTTATAAAGAATATTTATAAGAGGCCTAACTCACACACACGCATAGAAAAATAGAGAGAGTGCATCGTCGAGAACATGATAATACTTGTGTGGGTTACAAAATGGTGGTGGTGCTTCCCTAACATTTTTTCTTAGCACGTCTTTCTTGTCCACGGTAATTTGGAGTACTACAAAAAAAGGACAACCTGGTGCTCTAAACTTCCTGCTATGGCAAGGTCCTACTGGGAATGGTTGAACATAGTATGGATATATTGTACGCAGCCTTACCTTCCATTTGCAAGAGGTTGATTTAAATATTCAATTTCAACTCCGTGGCCTCTTGGTCACTTGACAGCAAATCCAATGGTCGCGTCAAGGCCCCACTTCAGTTCTGAGTGTTGTGTTTATGGTAAATGTATAGCATCTGGTTCACTTCATTCTGAAATTTGAAATTAACCTGCCCTCTTTGCAGGAGCTGGGCACAGATGTCAATCTATATGCCTTGGTTTTTGGAGAATCTGTTTTGAATGACGCAGTAAGTTTCTTTGCTGCAGCCTTTCTTTTTATCGTTTGAGTTCAGACGTGATTTGAAGATCGATGGTGCTAAGGCTGATCTTGTTCTTTATATTTTCCCATTGTATATGTTATTTCTTTTGTCCTGACCTCCCTCTTGCACTATGGGCAGATGGCAATTTCTTTGTACAGGTACCTAAACTTCTGAAGTATCTTATGCTTATCTGAAGTAGCCATAATTGAATGAAGTTCACTTTTAACCCAAGCACTTGTTTCACAGGACAATGTCATTGGTTAAAAATAATCCATCTGGACAAAATTTCTTCATGGTGGTTGTTAGATTTTTGGAGACTTTTGTTGGGTCTTTGTCTGCAGGTCAGTCTTTAGCTATGTTCTGCTTTGGCTGTACTAGGGTGAAGGAGGGGAGAGCCTCTCTGAAGAACTTGTTTATTTTATGAACTTAGAGTCTTAGATACAGTTGTGTATTGTCATGAATTATTATTTATATTTTCAGTATTCCTAAAGTTATAATTGTGATTCTTTTGGTGTCTCTGCAGGTGTTGGAGTTGGGTTTACATCTGCTTTGATATCCTTTAAAATTCACTTTTGTCCTACATATCTGCAATATACTACTTTAGAAATTTAAAAACCAAGAATTTTTTGTAAAACCTTGACTGCCGGAACCTATTTAAGTATGCAGGCTTGGATGTTGACAAGTAAGTATCAAATATCAGTTTTCTTTCAGATATTTATTGTTTGATGATTCACATTACATGTGAAATATACTAATCAATAAAATTTTATTATTCTATCCAGCCTTCAGAACTTGGAGAGCTGTCTTTTTGTTCTCTTCCCATATTTCTCGTAAGAAATCTTCACTTTCACGGACCATTTCTCGATCAATTTATGTTTTCTTATTTTCTTCCACTCATGGTGCAAATCAGTGTAAACTATGTAATTTTTCAGGTACATGCTTGCTGAAGGCCTTGGTCTGTCCGGTATTGTATCAATATTATTCACAGGAATTGTAAGTGCATATGACATTTTTCCTGGGTTATTTCATGTCTGTATCAAAACATTGTGCTGACTATTTTGGTGTTTTGTTTTAGGTCATGAAGCACTATGCATATTCAAATTTGTCACAAAGTTCTCAAAGATTTGTCTCTGCTTTTTTTGAGTTGATATCATCATTAGCAGAAACATTTATGTAAGGATGATTTCTTTTACAGTATTTTCCCATGTTCAAACATTACCTCTAAATGATGTGCGGACACCTTTTGTCTCTTACAGATTTATATACATGGGCTTTGACATTGCTATGGAACAACATAGCTGGTCGCATGTTGGATTTATATTCTTCTCTGTTGTATCCTTTCTTCTTCTCCCATAATATTCAAGCGTTGTGATTTCTATTAGCTAAGCATTTCAGGTTCTTCTTAGTGATTTTTCCTTAACTCGGTGATAATCACTTCAGATATTCATTGTAATTGCAAGGTATTTGTACTGATTGCTATCATTAAGTCTTTAATTAAAGTGACATGTTTATTTCAGGCTTTTTGGATAAAGATAAGCATGTGTTCCCGCGGTCTCAGTTATAAGCAAAACTAACTAACCACACACACATTAAGAATTATAGTTAACCTCATTTTTTTGTTTTTTTTTATGTAATAAAAAAACTAATTGCATTTCGCAAATTATCCTTTCTTTTCATTTAATTTTGTTTGAGAATTTGTTTGATTAAAGGGTATTTTAAGAATATTAGTATTAAATAAGGTGAAAGTACCTGAAAAAAAAGGTCAAAGTAGTTCAATTTTGCTTATAATTTGGACAACCAAATATGACTTCTTTTTTGCTTATGCTTGAAACCAGAGTTAAACTTGACAATTTTATGCTTTGCTTTGACATTTCACTTGAAAGTTGACAACAAGATTCATGGGTGATTTCATGCAGAGCCGCGAATGTCTTCTCTTGTGCTTACCTGGTCAATCTGGTCAGACCTGCTCATCGAAAGATACCTCCAAAATACCAAAAGGCACTTTGGTATAGTGGTAAGGAATCAATCAACACAGTTCATTGACTTTACCATGTGAAGTTTGATTAGTTCTGCTAATGAAAGAAACTGCTTCTTTCTTATGTCTTTTTCTTTATTCTGGTGTCTAAATTTTGCACTTTGTGGACGTGAGCAGGACTTCGAGGGGCAATGGCCTTTGCCCTTGCTCTGCAATCAGTTCATGATCTTCCAGAAGGACATGGACAGACCATCTTCACTGCAACTACAGCAATAGTTGTTTTGACGGTAGGAACACTTTTGTTGTCCTTTAATTAAACTAATCAGTAAAAAAAAATGAGGGTATTGTAATGGACATGGCCACGCTGTACATTGTGTGTAAATTGTGAGTTTTGTATTGATTCACATTGTGCCAACACGTGTTAAAGTCGTGTCTTGTGAATATGAATATATTGAGATAGATAAGTGGACATACAAGGAAATATGGGAACATGGGTGGATTTGTTCAGAAGGAGGCTGGATTAGAACCTATTGGAAAAATGAGGCAGTGGAAGAAATCAATAACATATTCCAACTTAAGATCTAAAACATTTTTTACCTCTTTTTGAGAACCTTACAAAGAGTGCAATATCTCCTAATTTTAAGCAACGAGCTCATGAGATCGCGAGCTGCTTGAGTTCTGGTATGATTATAATAAAGTACCATTTGGGGATTTCAGATGACAGAGAGAGACTTGGGTTTGTATACAGTGATTTAATTATAAATGAAGGAAATTATTTACACGTTGTGAAAGAATATAAAAGTCCTATTTATTAATTGGGTAAACATTTCATTTAATCACCATTGCTGATCTGGGATATCAATATGAAAATTTATTTCTGTTTCAGGTATTGCTGATTGGTGGTTCAACAGGTACCATGCTGGAAGCTCTAGATGTCGTAGGTGGTGATACTCACAGCGATAACTCTTTGGCTTCAGTTGGTCCCATTACAGTAAGTTTTGCAAGAAATGACAGTTATGACCTACTTTTGTTTATTTTTGGGTATTCTATCTCCATAGCTGACCCCACTTAGTGGGATAAGGCTTGGTTGTTGTTGTTGTTGTTGTTGATGATGATGATTTTTACATTGAAATTGCATTTAGAAGTGACACCCATCTTTAATGTTTTTGGAAGATAAATTGCCAAATACAAATATGATCTGGGCTTGCTCCAAGATGCTACATGTCATGTTCATTTTATACAATGTAACTTTTCTTGTTAAAGAGATGTTGATATTGATGTTATTTTGTGATAACATTTTCTATTTTTATTTTCTTTAATATGTGTTCGTTTTAGTTTGCTAATAAGATGTGAGTGTTAGCGGCCAACACTCGGGTGGGATTTAGTCCCACATCGGATAGATAGGATTCTTGAGAAGAGTTTATAAAGAGGAGACACTCCACACCGTACAAGCCGGTTTTGTAAGGATGAGTTAGACCTCGATATTCGTTACAGTGAGATTCTTGAAGTGAACCATTGTGATGGAGAGAAGATTAAATGCTAGTTAGGAATGATGCATTTTCTTGTTTCCAAAAAATACACACAATTGTTCACTTCACTAGTCTATTATCTATTTGTTTAAGAAAATGAAAATAAAAAACATCTTACAAAGTAATTGGGGCCTTAGGGCTCATTTAGTTTATTTTCAAATTTTCATATTTTGTTTTCAATAAAATACACATGTTAGCACATGTATAGTCTAAGAAGTGATATCCAAAATTGAGATTAGTGGTGTGAGAAGCAATAACATATTTGGAAGTGGTAAAAACAAATTTGTAGCATTTTCACCATCTATTTTCACCATCTCCAAATATGATACTCTTGACTATGTATATCGTCTCACTTTCTATATTATCTTCTTTATCATGTGTGCAATAATATGTGTATATTATTGAAAACAGAAAATGAAAATTTTAAAACAAAGTAAACAGGCCCTTACTGTGCTGGTGTTCCGTTTAATTTATTCTACTCTTATTTTATTTGAAGCATTGTTATGCATTTTTTTTTTAAACTGGGAAACATCTGTAGTAACTCAGTAGTATTATAATTTAATTGTAAACTATGTCCTCATGCACAATTCATCTTGTGCGCTGACTTAGCACACAAGGTGAGTTTCTTTTGCTTTCTTAAACAATGGGCTAAGATTTGTGCAGAAAAAAGGTTGAAGCATGTGATTGAGCTTGTGGTTATGTTTTTGAATTGCATTGAAAAAATTGTTCTTAACCATTCAATTAAATTAACATTCAAAAAGTCCCCGCCTGTGAAGTAGAGGTTGATGACTGCCCCCTGGCTAAAATAGAATTCTAAGTATGTGATATAATTTTCCCATACTCACCTCTGATACTCGGATAAACATACTTCAACAACCAATGCGGCATTGTGATTTTAAATTTTAAGAACCCATGTTCTGTTATAAGTTTTTGTTCTCGAATGGTTTTGTTAACTTTCACTTTGAAAACCTCAATTTTTAGTCCCATTCCTGGCAATGGATAATATATTTAACTTGATGAATCTACTTTATGTGTCTCTTGTCTGTTTCTATTTCATCTAATATTTTCTGTTTCCTTTGCAAGGATTACGGGGGGAACAATGGTTATATTGCTCCTTCATACGAGGAAGAATCATCGTCATCTGGGAACAAAATAAAGATGAAGCTAAAAGAATTCCACAAGAGGTATAATTAAACTACTACATTGTTATGTATACATGGGCACATACACTTTCTTGAAATGTATCAATCATATAAATTATTGCAGTGCTATTATGTTACGGTAATGATGTTGCCACTGCTAATTTCTCTTCACTTCTTTGTTGCAGTGCTGCATCTTTTACGGCATTAGATAGAAATTATCTCACCCCGTTCTTTACAAGCCATAACGGAGATGAGGATGAAGAAGGCAAGTTTGACTGTTTAAAATTGTCTCATTTCATTGATGAATTTATTAAGTGGATGGTATAGAGTATTGGTATCTGTCCTGATTTTTTTTTAACTTAAATTGGTTTTATCTTGAGTAATTATTTTCCAATAAGCACAATAATCAATTGTCCTGTTATGTTTCCATCTTACTAACTTTGTATAATGGTCACTCTCAAACTTATGAACTACCCAATTTTGGAATCAGATATTTCTTGGACTTCTTTTTGTTTTAAATTTTTTATTTTTTTAAAATACTTTTCATTAAACAAGGCTTTTATAAAGTTCAAGGGTCAAGTCTTATTAAAAATTGGAGATAAGGTTTTTGACCATATTCTTGTTTTCAAGTATTCATGATCATGACCTTTTAGGGCGTATCCATGAAAATCTGTAGTTTTATTCTGCGACACTTTTGGAAGTATTGTCTTTTTTGAATGTAAAACTTCTTAGACACATTATACATACATATGCATCAATCTTATTAATTGTTCATCGTTAGCTTGCAATTTTCATGGACTTCTGCTAATTATTTTCTATTTATGGTCTTGGATGTATTATACTTGAATAATATCTTAAATTTTTTTTTTCTTGTTTCTATTTGGTTGTGTGACTGGATTAATTTTGTTTTGACATCGTATTTCCACTTTGTTTTTATTGTTCTTAACAGCCGAGCCTTTTACTTCTGTGAGATCTTTTACTTCTTCAAGATCAGGATTTCACGGCCAGAGCCCTTATGCATCGCCGTGATTCTTTCAAACAACACAGCGCTCTCAAAATCTCCTCTGTACATATCAACCATGCAATTTATAATAGAGTAGGAATTGGCATGATACAAGAATCAAATTTACCTCCTACACTCCAAGTTATTGAGATCTCAAGTCTTACTGGGTTGGACAAGGACACTTCGTTGCAAAATTGGCTATCTGTGCAAGTTGATGACTGTATGCCCTTGCCATGTGAGACGGAGGTTCACAATTTGGAACTGACTGCACATTTATTTTTATGTATACGCTTTTACAGGTTTCTCACCTAGGTGTAGTTCTCTAGTGAGTTCTGAAATTTAGTTTTACTTCACCATTGTGACAATGAATACAGTTATGTAGTATGGATGAGATTTCTCTCTGCATTAAGTTATTTGCTGACTGGAAGTAGTTTGTACGCTCCACACATTACTGAATACATGATTTTTTTTTTTTTTTATCAAATTTAAATTTTTAACGGCGTTGTTTGGCACTTTCAGGTTTGCTTTATAGTGCCTTTGGATAAATTACTTTAAGTAATTTTGATGTTGTAAACCTGATTTTTATTTTTTAAAAGTAAAAGGTTTTGTGTCGCAAAAGCAACCCCTTGTTCCCCAAAAAATTAAAGGTTCATTTTGCTAACACAAATCCCTTTACTTTTAAAAATTAAAATCAATTAGAAGACCTCAAAATTATTTATTTATGATGGCTTTTCTTTGGTGAACTTTTTTTTTTGTCATTCCTTTGATGAGCTTATAACGGGCGTCTCTACTTTCTTATATTTAGTGTTTATGACTCAAATTTATTTTTGTTAAAAGAAATTAAAAAAATCTAAATTATTCTTTGAATGAAGGAAATGTTTTGTTAATTTTTTGGTCCCTGAACTAATCTGAAAAGTCTAAATAGATTATTTAATTAAAAACATTTGTAATTGAATTTTTTAAATAATTTATAATTAAGTTCATGAACTACACAATACCTCTTGAGTTTAAAGGTGGTGGACTGTCTGTTCATGAACACGTCTAAAGTGGGACAAGACTTTTACATAACATTCCAACTGTTTTCGGTTTTTCTTTGGCGTAATGACAATTTTGGTCTGTTTACCTACACACTCAAAAAATTGGTCCCTCCATTTTAAAAGACTCAATTTTGGTCCCTTTGATATTTTTGAACTTAAAGATGAAGATATATCATATTTAAATTGAAGTTTTAAAGTTTTTTTGGTAATTTTGATCATTTCATAATCATCAGGTCTAATGACATATTATTTAATTGAAGTATTTCACATCACTGTTTTTGGGTAAAAAAATATGAGAAAGGAATCAAAATCAGTATTTTCATGGATCATTAGGGACATTTGGCGACCTTTAAAATACTTTTACATTTTGTTGAGAGATTTTTATTTTACATAAGTAGACCATTTAATTGTGTTAGAATTTTGGCAATCACGGTTTTAATTTGTTTTCCACTTCATTCTCATCTCAAAATCAATTCCTCGTCCAAATAAACATATGTATACCATTATTTTTTTTGAAAGCTATGTATGTAGCATTATTTATTAGTCACGTCATGGATGTGACGATAACGACGAGAGCGCAGTGTAACAATGTCATGTCACACAACTAAAACTAAAATAATCCCGTTTGTGATATGCTTTGCTTATTATTATCGATTTTTGAAATCAGAAAATAACCGTTGCAACGTAAACCCACACACTCTCCAAACAACAAACATCATTACCCAAAACCCCAACGGCCATTTTTTTCTGTCCATTCTTCTTCATCATCTTTCTGTCACTCAAATTCTTTCTTTCAACTTCAACTTTCTACAACCAAACACGATGCAAGAAACCATCGCCGTCAATGTTTCCGACAACCCTACTCCCCCTCCACCACCACCGCCGCCGCCAACAAACAACCGCCGACCAAGAACCCGTGAAGTCAGCTCCAGATTCATGACCCCCTCCGCCTCCACCACTCAACGACGCCAACAACGTGACGATTCCGACGACGAAAATTCTGAATCTTCATTTCCAATTGGTTATTCTTTTCAGAAAAAACAATTACAACAAAGAGCTATTAAACTTTTCAAAGAATCTACAAATAATAGGGTTTTCGAAAATACACCGAACCCTAACCCTAATTTTCATTCTCATCACCCTCCTAAATCAACAACTTCAAGAATTGACAGAATCAATTCTACTTCCACTCCTTGTGCTTCAAGACCTGATACTCCAACAATTTCTGTTTCGTCGAGATACAGACACACACCAAATCATCACCAACAACATCATAGGTCTATTAGTAATTCACGTTCTTCAGCTGCTACGAAATTGGTTCAATCTAGTGTCAATTCATTGTCAAGAGGAAATTCAATTTCTTCGAATTCACATTCACATGATGATATTGGTATTAGTTGTAGTACACAATCACTTCCTGAACTGCGTTCCGAGAGTGATAGTGATAGGGAGGTTTTAAAACAGCAGCAATCTAATGTGAACAATGGATCCGTGGCTGAAAAGATTGGTAACAACAATTTGTCGCGTTCGGTTAGTTTGAGTTCTTCCGGGATTGATCATTTGTTGGTAAGAGGGTCGGAGAGGCAACATGCTTCTGTTTCAAAGCCACCTGTGGCTCCTCAATTTGCTAAACCTGTGGTGGATACAAGGAAAGGGAAGAAAGGGTCTAGTCATCAGGAAGATGTGCATTCACTTAGAATGTTTTATAATCGGTATCTGCAATGGAGATTTGCCAATGCAAGAGCGGTCAATGCCATGAAAGTTCAGCAAAAAGAATGCGAGGTCTGTTGTTTAGATTTTATTACCTGGTTATTGACAAGTAGCAACTGTATAGTAGTAGTACTTAGTCTTACTCATTTGTATAGCCGCTTGAAAATGCCATGAAAAGTATATATAATGTACAGTTAGGTAGATAGTTATAGGAGTCTCTGTGGAAACAATTCTCTGCTGAATTGTGTGGTTGTGTTGCTGGCTATTATTTGATAAGAGATAAGGGCCAATGAAAAGTCAAGTGGTATTATTTAATGATTGTTTAATTATATCAACGATTACGCTAGACTATAAAACTCATGCCAATTGCCAACTTAGTTACCCCGTTAGAAAGATACTTCACAACCAATATGTTAACAATCACATTCAAGCAGCAGATAAGCTAAAAAATAACACAGACTAATAGCTACCAGAAAATTGGTTCTTGGGATTGGATGGATATATGAACCAACAACTCTACCTAATAGCTACTAAATAATGGAATTGGAGAGTAGAGAAGGCCACAAATTGATGCAATATCTTATGTCACTGTTACTTGGAAATTGGTAGACATGTTTTGTGTCAAAGTTGTGCCAAGTTTCAAAGTATACAGTAGTTATGTAAGAATTAGGATCAATCACTCCCTCAATGCAACGATAAAGATGCAAGAGGTACATCTGTGATATATGGCATGTGCAATAAATTATTTAAAAGGTTGTGTTGAAATGCTAAAATGACAAGTATCACATCACATTTTAATCCCCACTCAAGAGCAGTTCTAAACCAAGTTATTTAGTTTTGACTTGAATGTAATGACTATGACATCACATCTTCATTTATATTGGTCATCGTGATCTAGTTTATTTCAAATTATACTCCAGTAAAGTTTAAGTGGCTTTTTTGGATAAGTTCAAAACTTAGGTTCAAATGTGTCATTGTTCTTTTGCTATTCAAAACTTTCGTTTGCATGTTTGCATTCACTTTCACTTGGTTCTGATACGGTTTAAAATCTGGGGCTATACAATTTAGCGACCTTATGCTCTTCTTCTCACTTTTTGTGTCGTTTCTTCTATCCTTGCAGAAAGCACTATTTTCTCGTGCAATGAAAATATCAGAAATGCGTGATTCTGTGCACAGGAAACGCTTAGAACTCGAGCTTCTGCGGAGATCGAAGACCCTATCAATAGTTCTTGAAGCTCAAGTAAGTACA
>Ga0315915_1003554_pt1 | contig 19727 bp, 16 predicted proteins | sample MpolbnodulesMG_FD_207738 | JGI IMG/M metagenome (GOLD analysis project Ga0315915, IMG submission 207738) | Medicago polymorpha root nodule microbial communities from Los Angeles, California, United States - branched nodules | ecosystem: Host-associated > Plants > Roots > Nodule | place: USA... | reverse complement strand
GCATACAAATACTACTACACTCGTCTATCTACTTGGTATATATGTGTGTGTATCAAATGAGGACTTCTAATAAGAGATGAGAGAAATTAATATCAACCATTGGATACAACCGTATGGTGCAGATTCAAAAACTCATCAGAAAAGTAATTGCACATGATTTTATTTCCTGCCCTTTCTCCTTCCCCTATCTCGCGGAAACGCTGTAAGTCTTGAACAAAACCCTTTGATGGAGATTGGAGCTACACTTAATTTGGTAGATATACCTTCATATCTTCTGTTAATTGAATGGTAGTCTCGAAGGCCTCATTTTAAACTTATAAACTGGGCCCTTTATAAAACAAACACTGAAAACATAATTTTAAAAAATGACTAAAAAACACACTATTAGGGCCTTGAACCCAGAACCAGGCGCCTGCAAACACCATACTAGACTGTTGTTACTTGTTTGAAATTGTTTAACTTTGACAGTATATAATGAATATTTTTCATCCTTATTTACAAAAAAAATATCACGGGCCCCTAAAATTTTGAGGTCCAGTGGTCTAGCCCAGCCTCGACGGGCAATGGGCCGACCCTTGGTGACCATAGAAGTCATAGTTGAGAAATAGTGAAGCATGTGTTTCCCATCTATTTTGAAGAGCCAGGGAACAATTTCATTGACTTGTATGCGAAGGTAACTAGCATAGAGTCAGTTTCAAGTCAAAGGTAAGTTCACCCTTTCCGAAAAGCAATCTATACTGCATACATAACTCCAATAAGCTCTCAACATTCAAAGAGTTTGTATAACTAAGCACCAAGAAACTCTTAACTACTATCTTTGAAAAAAATTGTAAATCGCATAATATACGTAAGTGTTGGGGTTCATACTATGAATTTCCCACTTATTCACTTTAAAAGTGGATTTCTAGCCAGAAAACACTTTTTACCCCAAGTTTTCATCCAAAAACAAATTTAATTTATTTTTTAATATAATTAAAAAATTGTTAATGAATATGGTGAAATTCTTTGTTTGGTTTTTCATGGTATACGGCATTGTTTTTTTAGCCACTACTCCATCCGTTATCAATTATAAGCAAATTTTACTTTTTAGGTTCATCCAATTAATGATGTATGTGGTTTATAATATGAAACATATACATCATTAATTGAATGAACCTAAAAAAATCAAATTTGTTTATAATTAGGAACGGAGGGAGTATGTTAATCGGAAAAAAAATTGTAATTGCGTGTTAACAAGGGACAGTCAAGTATGGACAAGTATCTTTTAAAGTCAGTTGCAACAAGATATATATTTTAGGGGGATAAAACAATATTGATGAAAAGAAAGTAATAGTTTTTCAATCTAAATAAATTAAGGAGAAAGGTACATTTTTTTTAATTATAATAAAGGGAGAAAGTATAACCGCGCGATATCTGCGTTTTAAAAATTAAGAAATCCAATCTGTACCTTCCGAATTACATGCATTATCATCAATATGAATCCAACCATCCATTTAGAAATAATCAACGGTATTCATTAATTGAGTCATCGATCCATGTGAAGAAAGTAGTGTCATGGATGTGTGTGTGTGTGTATATATATATATATATATATATAACCTAATGATATGAATGGAAATATCATTAATATCAGCTATCAAAAACCCTAGATGGAATCACTGCGACGAAAAGAGGTTCGATGTGTATTCAAGGGCAAATTATTTTCTCTAGAAAGAAAATGCTTCAAAAAGAGAAAAGTTGTTTTAATTAGTGCGGTTCCAAAAAGAATCACAAGGCCAGAAGAAGAAGAAGAAAGAAGTAATTATCATGAAACTTCATTAGAGCAAACGAATTATAAAAAATCAGTTGATACTTTTATCGATCATTATGAAGTGAAGAAGATTTTGGCTAATTGGAGACAAATGAAGAATATACAAAGTGAAAGAGAAGCCGCTCGACTCAAACTTGAGCAAATTCAAAACACCGCTCGTTTTAGTGACAACATGGATTCTATGCATGATATTCACAAGCTCATGGGGGTTTCCTTCAATTGTTATTAGAAAATACTTTTTCTTAATAGATATTGCCTTATTGAGTTTAGGCTTTGTTTGTCATGATATTTGTAACTAACTGTTGTTTTATTGCACTACACTATTTTCCTCTTCATTATGGCTTAATCTTGTCATCATATTAAGTTTTTATCGATGCAGTTGTTGTTTGTTGTTTTTTTTAGGTTTTTGCCTAGTTCCCTAAGCTTTCTATTCATCTTTTTATTTCAATATACTTATTAGGGTTCTTCAAATGACAGGTGATGGTTTTGGAATGTATATAGTTGAGATATCGTTACTATCACATGATGCTTTTGTACTCTAATTTTTAGTTAAAAGAAAAAAGTCTTAAGCTTATGTGAAATTATGTACACCGTATATCTCCCTGTTTGCTTATTTTCTTTAACTTAGATGTATGGATTGATCGTTCCAATATCCATCTTATATATCTTTCAAATAAAAACAAATGTCTTCTGAAAGCACCAATACATCTTCAGTCAATTATCAAACACTTTATTCTGAAAGCAACAACTCTTTTGAGGTGGAAAACCAACTAAACTTGACACAGCCACCACCTTAAACCGAGGTTCCTCCAACTAAATCTTATATCTCGACCCTAATGGAAAAGAAACCCAAGTTGATAACTTTGCCAATATATGTGTTGTGAATCCGGTCAACAAATCCAAACCTCACATCAATGAAATTTAGAGTTGTGGAGCAAGTATCAATGGCAACCAATAACCAAATGTAAATAACCACAAGCAAACAACAACAATCTAGATCTAATCTAGAAACCAAGTGCATAGCAAAACCACAATCTAACCAAAGGATAAACAAGATAAAGAGAGTAGAGAAAAATAGATAACAACACAAGAAATTGTTTACCCAGTTCGGTCCAACCATGACCTACTCTGGGGGAGAGATTGATCTCTCCAATCCACTATCAATGAGTTCTTACAAAGAGATACAAAATGAGTTACAAGAAATTAGCTTCAACAAGCTCACAAAGAACAACCCTAATTTCTACCAATTTTCCCAATCTCATCAATGAACAAGACACTCATGAATTTTCACTCTCCCAAGGTGTTTACAATTGTTTCCCAACTCTAGAATCTAACCCCCAAAAGAGAACCAACCCTTAGCTTTGATTTCCTAAGGATCTTCTCTTTTGTTTTCACAAGACTCACCCAAGTTGCTCACAAAAGACTCTCCACTCATGTGTTACCCAACCCCATGAATCTTCCCCTAAAGGCACCAACCCTTTTCCCAAGAGCCCCCTCTTTTGGTTCTCCAAGATTCACATCTTGAAGCTTTGAACCTCACCCAAAGACCCTCAACCTTTAGTATCTACAGACCCTAAAAGTTCTCTCCTTTGGTTTCCATGAGATTCACCAAGCTTCTCTAACAAATGGGTCATGGAGTGCTTAAATAGTGTTTCAGATCTGTCAAAATCGTGTCACGATTTCCCAAATCGCATTAGGATTCCTTGCATACCACCCAAGGTACAAAAACCTTATCCTGGAAACGTGTCAAGCATGCCAAAAATCATGTCACGATTGCTCAAGTCGTGTCACGATTTAACACTTGGGAAACCATGCTCACGGCCTTGCCAAATCGTGTCACGATTTGACACTTCCTCATAATCACATTTTTGAGTCACATTGCAACAATATGCCATATGCAAAATGCATATTTTGTGTTTGGTAATTCCGTTGCAATAGCTTCGTTAATTGCAAGATCTTGATTCGTAAGAATTGTTTGTGGATGTTTTCCTTTGACAAAACTAAGAAAATTCTGAAAAGTAAAATAAAATAACTTACTAAAAACTCAAATTTAGAAATTGAGAAATGATAAAATAAGTAAATAGAAATGTACTTTTATAGCCCATGTAAAGGAAGAAATATTCTCATCTCACAATAGAACACAACCAAAGAAAATGGAATTTTCATGATTATCAACCCAACCCATATTCCAAGTGGTATGTCATAATGATTTATTCGATATGTGGTATAAAAAACAACCAGATATCTGAAAGCTTCATATGCTCGAATTGAATCACCAAATTCTCGAATAATATGCTCCAATTGTTATTTTCATCGATTGAAATTCATGCTCGAATGCATTATCTGCATCTTCCAGACTTTTACATAATTTGAGAACAGTTGAATCATCAAATTCTTTACCAATACCACTTTGAGATTGAATAAAATTTCTAATGTCTTTATCCAAAAATGGAAGGTTGGCTGCATCTACTCCTTTCTCTAACACAAGCACTCTAATTATCAAACTAACATAACAACCAACTTTTTACAACAAATGAATATGATCTTGATCAGTAATTGGAATATTTCAATAAGCAGAAAGAAATTTAACTTCTTTATCATCTAATAACTCAAGGTTATGATTATTATTAAAATATTTCACCACCCACTTTTTCTCAGAGTTAATTGTTGATTTATTCACCAACAATTTTGCACCACAACTACATCTTGACGGCTTACGTTTCCTTTGACCTTCCACTTCATTATCTTTGTTTACGTTAATAGTACCAGCACAATGACAAACAAACTCTCTTTTATATACACCTAATGGATTATCCTCCGATTGATGCTTAATATAAATTTGTAAACATACGTCTAATTGAAAAACTATTTATTCGTGCAAACAAACAATAAATGTTGTAAGCCTCATCATCACTGTTACATACCTTCCATTCATAAGGAACACTATCATCAATGTGATTGGCTTGAGGCAAAGGTCCATGTTATGGCTCTATCATAGTGGTCAGAGAATCTATTATTTCATCATCTTCATCTTTATATGATAAATTGTTATCTCTAAGAAGCTCCAAGGACCAATCAATGGCCTCATTTCTTCCCTCCAATGACATAATTATATCAATTTAAATTTGAATAGTATTTAAAACAACTAGTTATTTGCAAGAACAATTACAATTAATCGAGCTTATCGGACCCGCCTATTCGGGCTAGTCTATTTTGATAACTCTAATCTCAATAGATATAATTTTGGCATCTACAGCAAAATTTATAATGTAATTATTATTATATAATCACTTTGTATTTCTAAAGAAATGGGTTTTTTAGGGCTGGATTGTTATAGATTTTAAAAAAATGGATTTTTCTTTGTATTTCTAAAAATAGATTTTTTGGAAATTTACTCAAAAATAGTAGAAATCATTTCAATTTCATTTGGTATAAGTTAAAAAAAGAGATTTTGACATTCACTAACTTAAATATTCATTGTTTGAAATTTTACGTAGTAAAAATCACATATTTTTTCAAAATGACATTTTTCAAAAATGATTTTTATGAAAAGCTATTTGAAATGACTTTTTTCTAGCGATTTTTCAAAATTTTAGTATCCAAAATGATGAAATACTTAGAACGGCATTTTAAGATAAGTTATTCAAACCGATTTTTCATCTGCAGTTTTCATTAAAAAAATCTTTGTTAAAAAAGTTATAACAAGTATATATTACACTACAAAAATCTTTTTAAAAAAAAGCTATAACAAAGTGTTATGCGATGCGTGATTTAATAAAGAGTGGTGCGTGTTTTATCATACAATTGATATCAAAATATTATGGTAAATAATAACAATGTACAATGTTTTTTTGGACTTTATACCAAGAGAAAAGGTCAAACAAGCATTCAAAATTTAGTATTAAAAGATTCTTTAAAAAAAAGTGTAGTATTAAAAGATATTAGAAAAAAATATAAAAAATATTTAAATTTTATCGAGATGTTGGAATGGTTTGACTATCAAAAAATTGATAAACAATTTAACAACCTAATTAAAAAAGGAATTTATAAGAGAAGGAAACATATTTTTTTAAAAAGCAATCATATATAAATAAAACACAAACACAATGATGGTATATGAATATTTTGAGAGTTAATTTTTAAAAAATTAAGTGTCTCCAAAATTTAGACTAGCTATCTCTTCCAACAAATGCATGTTTTCCACCACACTAAAGATAACATACTAGCAATTCTATAGAATTGTAAACACATATATTAGCTTTCTTGTTTCTCTTTAAAATCTTGTCGAATGGATTCCTTGAACACACCATGGCGTTTATATGTCTCGGCGCGATGCGTCTTAATTTCAATCTTTGCACTTTCTGTCCTAATGGCTAGCACTGATGCTGATATGTCGATGTATCGCAGCCTTGTTGAGGTTGATCACGATGGTAACCTGTCGTGGTTATCTGCAGGCGATCGTACACTAGTTTCTCAAATTAAAAAAGGTATAGTCCAACCTAATGCAATAGTTGCCATGGATGGCAGTGGTCAATATAAAACGGTTACTGACGGCATTAACTCGTATCCTAATAATCACCAAGGAAGATACATTATCCATGTCAAGGCTGGCATCTACAAGGAGTATGTAACTGTTGATCAAAGCAAAAAGAATATTCTCTTGTACGGTGATGGCCCCAACCGTACCATTATCACTGGAAACAAGAGCTTCATGGACGGAATCCAAATGCCGCTAACTGCAACATTCTGTAAGTTAACCATTAATCTCTCTTTTAATCTTCTACTTTCCTTAAAGTTAAAAGAGAAGAGAGAAATAAAAAACAGTTTCTTTCCCATCAATCTAGTTTGTTTGATTACATTTTGTTTGTGAGCAAAACATAAATTGTCCTCGTGAGCAGTTCAGTTGGTAACTAGAGACATTGCAGTATGCAGAGTCCGATGTTTAAACCTGAAATTCTACACTTATTCACCTTAAAAGTGAAATTATGACTATTAAGCTACTTGACGAAAAATAATAATATTACATTGTGGTTTGTTTACTAGAAATTTTGTTAATTTCATTGAAAGAGTTATTTATTAATTATAATTAACTTTTTATATTGATGTAAATGTGCATGCAGCCACCTTTGCTGAAAATTTCATTGCCATATCAATTGTATTTGAGAATACAGCGGGTCCAAAAGGTGGTCCAGCAGTAGCACTTCGTGTTAAAGGTGACCTCTCATCATTCTACCAATGTACATTCCGTGGTTATCAAGACACGTTGTACGTAGACCAGGGTCGTCAGTTTTACCGCGATTGTCTGATTTCTGGAACCATCGACTTCATATTTGGTCACTCGACTACCTTAATCCAGAATTCTATGATTTTGGTGAGAAAGCCCGCTTCAAGCCAATACAATGTTGTGGTGGCAGATGGCCCATACCAAAACAACAATTTACGTACTGGTATAGTCCTTCATCACTGCTCCATCCTTCCAGATTATGATCTCGCACCTTATACGTCAACGATAAAGACTTATTTGGCAAGACCATGGAGGCCATATTCAACGGCAATTTTTCTTAACAATTTTATCAGCAATTTTATTCAATCGGATGGGTATACGATTTGGAGTGACGTTAAACCAAACATTGAAAATGTTTATTTTGCTGAGTTTGGCAACACTGGACCTGGTGCCAATGCTAAAAATAGGGTCTATTGGGCAAAAGGTCTTATTACAAGAGATGAGGCTGCTCGATTCACCGCTGAACCGTGGATTCAAGCTAGAACTTGGTTACCTTCCACTGGCATTCCTTACAATCCTGGCTTTGGGATACTATCTTAATTATTAGGCATATGTTATTTATTTATTCATTTATAATGGAAAAATGAATATTATTGAAAATAATGGGAGAAGTATATTAATACTTAACCCACCTATCGATAAATGATATTTTTGACGGCATCTATTATTTCTTTGTTTTCAATTTCAGTTATAACAGTTGACATTTTCATTATAATCATGGTAATTATAGATAATGTGTATTGATGGAATCCTTAGTAGTTACTGCAAAAACCTATGCCTATTAGCCAAATAACACAACCTACAACGATGAGCATTTGCTCGACTAATTTCACAGGTTATACATGTTAACCCCCTTGCAAATGAGATTGTGGCACCCCATGCTCAACTTCAATCTCCTTTTTACGACATGATTTGTTGATAAGTTCATTAGTGCGCAACTCCATCGAGATTGTGCCTTCCCCCTCATTCCTCAAAGTGGTTAGTGATTCTAAAATCAGTGAATGTGTATTTCTTGCATCATCGAGAAAGATTCAATTCCCTATCTTAGCTACTCTATCATTGCCTAACCTTCGTTTAATTGAGAGGATTCCTTGCCTAATAGTATAATCACCTATTTGAAGAGATTGACTAACAAGATGATTATTTTTAGGTGGAAACATATCCTTATTTATCGGTCAATGGTTGATAGTTTTAATGTGAAACCTAATAAGTTAACCAATGGTTGAGACTTGGACTATGAAATCTTAATAGTCAATCAATGTTTGAGAGTATTATTTTAAACTTTATTATTCGATCAATGGTTGATAGTTTGATTGCAAAACCTAATAAGTCAATGAATATTGGTCAAGATTTCGAATGAGAAACATATGAAGTCACTCAACGATTGAGTGTTTGACTATGAAACTTTATTAGTCAATACACTGTTGATATTTTAATTGTGAAACCTTATAAGTTAGTCAATGGTTGGGAGTTTGAATGTGAAACCTAATAAGTCAACGAATAATGGTTGAGATTTTAAATGTCAAACCTTATTAGTCAGTCAATGGTTAGGAGTTTGACTGCAAGACTGTATTAGTCAACCAATTGTTCAGAATTTGTTTGTCGGACCTTATTAGTCAGTCAAATGGTTGATAATTTGAATGCAAAACCTAATAAGTCAATCAATGGTTGAGATTTTGAATGTGAAACCTTAAAGGCTAATGAATCATTGATAATTTGATCGTGAAACCTAATTAGTCAATCAATGGTTGAGAGTTTGACAATGAAGCCTTATTAATCAGTCGATGGTTGAAAGTTTGGATGCGAAACCTAATAAGTCAATCAATGGTTGAGAGTTTGAATGTGAAACCTAATAAGTTAGTAAATGGAGGATAATTTGACTGTGAAACCTAATAAGTTAATTAATGGTTAAGAGTTTGACTGTGAAAATTTAAAACCTTATTAACCAGTCAATGATTGGTTATTATTTTAAACCTTAATATTCAATCAAAGGTTGAAAGTTTGATCTCCAAACCTAATAAGTTAATGAATGGTTAAGATTTTGAACAAGAAACATAACAAGTCAGTCAACAATTCAGAGTTTGACTGTGAAACCTTATTAGTCAATACACAATTGATATTTTATTTTAATTGTGATACCTTATTAGTTAGTCAATGGTTGGGTGTTTGAATATGAAACCCAATAAGTCAACCAATAACAGTTGAGATTTTAAATGTCAAACCTTATTAGCCAGTCAATGGTTGAGAGTTTGACTTTTATACCTTGTTAGTTAGTCAATGGTTGATAATTGGATTGTGAAACCTCATAAGTCATGAGATTTTGAATGTGAAACCTAACAAGTCAATCAATGGCTGATAGTTTTAGTGTAAAACTTAATAAATTAATCAATGGTTGAGAGTTTGACTATATGACCTTATTAGTTTGTCAATGGTTGAGAACTTTACTGTTAGAACTTATTAGTCAGTCAATGGTTGATAATTTGAATATGAAACCTCATAAGTCAATCAATGGTTGAGATTTTGAATGTGAAACCTTAAAGGTCAATGCATGGTTGATAGTTTGATTGTGAAACCTAATAAGTGAATTAATGGTTGAGAGTGAATCCTTATTCATAAGTCGATGGTTTGAGAGTTTGGATGTGAAACCTAATAAGTCTGTGTTTGGTTGCCTGACGAAAACACTTAAACGCACGTCCTATTCATCAAACGTGATTTCACTGTGTTTGGTTTTCCTCCAACACTTTACCGCCGCCGTACGTTTTCATCTTCAAAATTGATTCTTAGAGAAGCTGCTCTCCCTAGCTTTTTGAAATCGTGTCTATCCAACGTGAAAGTACACAACACCATTCATCTCTTTTACCCTTGAATCTTGTCACTTCCTTTCACATACCTTTTAATATTTGACAGATCCATTCACCTACTTAAGAAATCTGTTACTATATCTCACTGTTGATTGTTGTCTGCGTTTTTTTATTGTTGCTGTGAAGTTTTTCATTTTTTGGTGTTGCAGAAAACTCAAGAAGAAGACACTGTTGTAAACAGTGTTTTTTGTTGTGAAATATTTTTGTTTTTTGCTATATGAAAGCCCATAAAAAAAACCTTTCTTAATAGTTCTGTATAATTTTTGGAGCCCATAAATATGAATCTCTAGTTGCTGATAGTTTTATTAATAATCTATTTTTGGTAGGAAGGTTTTGTTATTAAAATTGTATTAAATTTAATAAAGTAACATAAAATTAAATAACTAACGAAAACTTTTACCAAAAAAAAAAACTAAAATTGGAAATGAAATTTGTAGAAAAGTTAAACGAAATATATTTTAAATGCACACATATAAAAAAAACCCATTTTGGTCATTTGCACAACCAAAATCAATTTTGACACAAAATAGCCAAACAACATTTTTCATGTAAATCACTTCTATGGTAAAGGTGTCCAAACATAAATCACTTTTCACTCAACTCACTTTTAATCAAAATCAATTCTACAAAATCAATTCTGACAAAATTAATTTTGTCCACCGCATAACCAAACACACGCTAAGTCAATCGATGGTTGAGAGTTTGACAGTGAATCCTTTTACTAGTTTTGTAGTCAAACGCAAAAAATCTATTACTATCAATTTCATAAAGTTAGTATAATACAATTTTTTATTCATGTCAATTTAACATCTTATTACTTTTAAAAAAAATATATATTAATGTATTATATGAGTTAATAAGAGTCAAAATAAAGTTCAAATGATTATAATAAAAAGAAAATTTAATCCTTGACAGTGGTTTAATGTTTTAAACATTGTAACGAACAAAAAAAATTCCAAAAATTAAACTGGAAAAAAAATCGGTTCTAAAAAACATTTCTAAATTTTCAAGAGAATTTCCAAAACACCATTTACGACATTTAATTCCAAGTTCAATTACATTTTTAAAAAGTAGTATTAAAATTAAAATAAACGAACAAAAAAAAATTCCAAAAATTAAAGTGGAAAAAAATCGGTCCTAAAAAACATTTCTAAATTATCAAGAGAATTTCCAAAACACCATTTACGACATTTAATTCCAAGTTCAATTGCATTTTTAAAATTTAGTATTAAAATTAAAATAAACGAACAAAAAAAAATTTCAAAAATTAAAGTGGAAAAAAAAGGTCCTGAAAAACATTTCTAGATTTCCAAGAGAATTCCCAAAACACCCTTTACTACATTTAATTCCAAGTCCAATTGCGTTTAGTATTAAAATTAAAATAAATCCACTTTAAAATTAAATCCCATCCATTTTAATACATGTTTCTGACCCCTCTTGTGCCATGAAATATGAGAAATTTTTTAATTTTAAAACATGCGGCATTCAGATTATTAAATCCGAAGTTTATTTTTTATTTTAAAATCCGAATTGCTAAAAAAAATATTTTTGCACTTTGAAAACAAGGAAAAACCTCATTTCGGATTATAAAATCTGAATATCCAAAGATATTTTTGGAATTTTAGAGGGGACGTGAGAAACATGGAGGGTGAGAAAAGAAATTATCATGTTGTTATGTGTATGTGTGCGTCGTCACGCCTAAATGGCATTTATTTAAGGGCGTGACCACATAAACTTCACTCATCCCGAAATTCGAAACTACCGGTTATCCAATAAAAATTCTTAATACTAAACCAAAACCCCCCACAAGATTAGTTACAAACGCTTTTTGACAAGCATTTGCCGCAATAGGACGTGTGAACCAAAAACCTATTAATAGATAAGAACACATTCCAACAAGTTCCCAAAAAATATAAACTTGTATCAAATTTGAACTAGTAACTAACCCTAACATTTAAGTATTAAAAAACTCAAATAAGTAAAAAAATCTCAAATAGCCTTGATCATGAGACGGTAAAGATTTTGAATAAAAAGGTGATGTGTTACAATTAGACTAGAATGTGTTGCAAGGTACAACACCGATTAAGGGTGGAATCCTAGCATTCCTCAGATGAAATTTATTATAAGAATAGGGATCTGTATGCTTTTTTTTTTCTTAGGTAAATGAATTGAACACAATCAAAAAGAAAATTCAACAAAGCACTTGAAGAACAAAGTTGAAGAACTAGGTGTTGGACAAATTAGCGAGCACCTAATTCACTAAGCAAATACCACAAAAGATTTGATGGAAATTACATTACAGGGCATAGCTCGCTAAGCCGGAAGATATTTTGCAAAGTGTGCTTGGATTGAGGGTTTAGGAGGGAAAGAGAGGGGAGAGATTACTTTTCATTTTTAATTTTTTTTTTTTTACACTTTTCCTTTTTAATTTAAAGACAATGTAAAATGTTTTTTAAAAAATAAATTAAGTGTGATTGTAGTACTATATGATCATTTATCATGTTGTTATTTCAATTTTTTTAAAAGTATTTTATAGTGTTCGTAATTTAAAACTTTTCATTTTTAATTTAAAGACAATGTAAAATAGTTTTTAAAAATAAATTAAGTGTGATTGTAGTATTATATATAATTTATATATCATGTTGTTATTTCAATTTTTTAAAAAGTATTTTATAGTGTTCGTAATTTAAAAATAAAAGGTAAATTCTCCCCTCCTGATCCCTCCATCCAAACATGCCCGACGAATTAAGCCGGCCTAAAAGGTGGTTGACACAACTGACAATTGCTTTATTTTGAAGGAAATTGATTTGCTAAGCTATCCATAATTTTACTAAGCAAAATTCCACTTACTCGGCTACTATATAAAATAACAAAACTCAAGATCAACTTAAATCAAAGAAGTAATTGAACAGTCCCATAAACGAAAAGAAGTAATAAAAAGGTATGCAATTATCCTTATCATGCATAAAAAAAGTGTACATTGCAGAGGCATAGCATTTTAGATTAGAAAAGCTTCAATGAAGAATTTCATTGAAGTAGATAGCATATACCAAATCATGCCATCACAAGTTCATCAGGTATTGGACATGACGTTCTGTTTAGATGACTAGGCATAGATGCATTCATCAAATAATTGAAAATATCTAGTGTGACATGAGTAAAATAAACTCTATCAGAATTTCTTGAAAAATTTGCATAAAGTGATGTCCCTTAAAAAGCCATAAATTATATCATCGAGTAGTGATGTCCCTTGCCGACTCTATTTTCAGCATTACTGCATTGGTGTATGAATGATTTAAACTGATTATTGATCACACTAAATAATTACAGCCAGTTTCACAAACGATTTTAATTTCACTTTGTTTATTATAATCTTTTATTCAAACATTGCCATTCAGATTAGAAACTGTTTCCCATTAATAAATATTGACATTCAGATTACATATTATTCATCCAACAATTTCTGACAAAATATATGTTGCATTGACCCAAAATTTGAAGTTTTTGGTTAATTAGTATGCTATAGTGACTCGATTTTATAATTGTGCCACGATTTTTAAGGCAGTAAGTGGATGTGCTCTTGGAAGCGAAATCGTGACGCGATGGTAAATATCATAGCACAATTTTGGGATACAAGCTTCATCATGGCACGATTTTGGGAAATCATGACATGGTTTTGACAGTATCTAAGCACTATTTAAGGCTTATTGTTTATTATATTTTTTAGGAGAGCTTCAAGAGAGAGAAACTTCATAAACCAGGAGAGAACTTTAGGGTTGAGTATCTTTGGGTTGGGAAACATTTGTAAACACATTAGGTAGTGAGATCTCATTAGAGGAGTGATTAAAAAGCTTCATTTAGTGTTTTCTCTTAGGATTCATTGTGAGTGCGGGTGACTTGAAAAATAGCTAAATATTAGGGGTTGTTCTTTGTAAACTTTTAACGTAATTTCTTGTAACCTTTTTGTATCACTCTTATCATAGTGAATCAGAGAGCTGCCCTCCTCCCCAAAGTAGGTCATTTTGGACCGAACCGGGTAAACAATATTGATGTGTTGTTTTCTTTCCTTTCGTTCTTATGTTTGTTGTTTTGAATATGCTTCTGGTGTTGCTTCACACTTGATCTAAGAGTGTTTGTTGCTGTTGTTTGATGCTACTTTTCTCATTGATTAGTATCCTTTGCTCCTCACATCTATGTTTCATTGGTGCGATTATTTGTTCAAATTCACAACAATACACTTCCATAATGATTGAGTTAAGGTGCTTACTTGCCCTAACGTACATAAAGAATAAGTAAACATAGGGACTAGAACTCTCAAAATTAGAACTTAGAGCATCAAAGTAGTGATTTTGTGACTAATTATCCCTCCCAGCCTCAAGTAGATTTCCAGCACTATGCTGGTTATGCCACAATTAATGAAACCAATGGAAGAGAATTTTTTGTTGGTTCTATGAGGTCATGACTAAACTAGAAAATAAACCTAAATGGCTATGGCTTAATGGAGGAAAAAACGTATACTAATTAAAGTTGTAGCATAGAAGAGAGGTCAACATAGATATTCAAACGAATACAGTTATAATTTTATAACCTAGAACATATCAATCTCTCTATGTTTCATATTATATAATAATAAAGATCAAAATAAACTAAAAGATTCACCCCCAAATAGAAAGGACCAAAGAGAAAAATAATTTTAAGGCACAAGATCATGATTAGAGTGAATAAGTAGCTGCATCCTGCAAGTAAATGGAAACATATATTGTATTTGTGGGCCAAGTGGTACTAGTGCAAAAAAACTGAATGTAGGGGATTGTTTTCAAAATCTAGCTGCATATACTATGATGCTGAAACTCTGCTTAATTATTCCAAAACAAACTTCTTATTATATCTATAGCCTCTTATTACAAATAATTCAAAAGGAAGGGAACTGCATAATCTCTCTCCTAACAATGGGAAAAACTGAAGATAGAAATTCCAGACCTTTGGGTTTGAGGACAAAACATAACAAAACAGAAATGTAGCAAAAATAATCTGCCCCCATAATGAGATAAAATATAAAAAATTAATACAAACTATTCGGTTTCAACACAATACTGCAAAGTTAAATCCAAAAGAAACACTCACATTGCTCAAAGCCGGTTGAAGTTGTTGATTGGTTGTTTGATGAGTCCAGAATAGGCCTCACAACAAGTAGGAAGAGAAAAACCTGTGGAGAAATTCACATAGTATAAGTGAACAACACGTCAGTAGAAATTGACTATGCACAACTAGAAACAAGTACAAGTGAATAAATTACAAATACATTAGAACAAATTGTTTATCGATTTTGTGACATATCGATTCTCCGATAATTAAGCAGCTAAGGCATGAGTGCACTGTTGTCATTTATCTCAAATACACTCCTTTTACCTCGATCATTCCAAGCTCTATACTCATTATGAGTCATGTTTCTCAATCAAGGTTTGCACTTCCCGATCAGTTTTCACTCTCATACTTCCTTCAGTTGAGGCATCTAACAACATTCTGGAATTTGGTTTCAACCCCTCCGTTAAACCTCTCTCATGCATCAAAGAGAGATTCAAGCTCACCCTGTCTAAAATTTCTAATTTGATGTTTTTTCTCCTGGTATTTCAACATAGGAAATAACCTTTGCAAAAACTTAAGTTCCAACTCCTCCTAGGTTTGAATGGTACAACTAGACAATGCTAACAACCAATCCTTGGCTCGACACCTAATATCTTTTTGTTCCTCAGTCACATTATCTAGGGGCACACAATACTGACAGGTTTCGTAAAATCTACTAAGATGCTCATGAGGGAATTGAGCATCCATTCCCTCAAATTGGTTCTCTCTAAGGCATAGTTCTTAATATCAAAAGCTACAGGGTTGGAAGGTTGAAAAATGTTAGTAAGTTGACCCCTGTTGTTAGCTAGCCCATATTCGCCCATGAGAGTCCTTGGAGGTGGTACCAGAAGATTGTCTCCCATCTCTAACACTCGAGCAATGCTTCGATTTTGTGCTGCTCTAAGTACTTCTTCTATTAATTGTGCCAACCGGACTTCTTTCCGATTAGCTCTTGTTGTCTTTTTGATCTCAGGATCGTGAAGTAGTTCCTATTGCGGAGTTTTATTTCGCATAAACAACCAGACAATACCTCAATAGCACTGCTCAATACAAAGATCAAAATCAGTCTTAATTGTAGAGATTTTTTTTTTTATAAATAGAAATTTAAATGATATAAATCCTAAATAATAACGTAATAGCCTTGTTGAAATAATTCAACAGTCTCCGACAACGGCGCCAAAAATTTGACAGACTCTTGGCAAGTGTACTAAAAACCATTGAAGTAATAAAATCAAGTTTGTACCCATGAGGACTGTTTTAATTTGAACATAGCAATGTCGTTGTCATGTTGGATGTATAAATAGGGGGGTTGCACATGACAATTGGTTTGATTTAACAATCATAAAATAAATAGCAAGTTGTAAATATATTTGTAAAGATTTTTGAGAAATATGACCAGGTATTTCTAATCCTTTAATCATCAATGTTTGGTAAACTACATGTAGACCCTATAAATGTTCTTCTAGTTTGACGGTGATTAACAAAATTAACTCTGATCAATATCCTGACTCAGAGCCCTCTTCTAAGATTACATCCCCCTAATCTTTTAGGTGAGCCCGTAATCTTCGAAGGTTTTATGGAACGTTAATCTATTATCACAACATAAGAATCAACTATCTCTATACTGACCCGTTTGATTGAACATAATTAGATCTAAGTGAAAAGCTAGTGCTAATAGTCAATTGATATATGAGTTCATTTCATAAGTGATCAAGATATAGTAAACACAAATTATACCGAATAAAACTAGAATTGCATTTATATTGAATAACGTTTCACAATCTCCATGGTTCAAAAAGATAGAAAAGATTCATCTCAAGATCCAATCACAAAGAGTTTAGCTACTCATGATTGAAACATAAATGACTAGATTCAAAGAAAACATCATTACATACAATATGGACGGACTATGAGTTGGAGGCAAAGCCACCACTAATCCTTCACTCCACAACTCCAAATGTGTCTTCTAGATCTAAAAAATTTAGAACCCTTGCATTGAAAACGAGTTTGGCTTTCTATAGAGTTCTGAGTGCCTAAAATTGTGTCACGATATACTAAAATTGTTCCAGAATGTTGTAGATCATGCCATGATTACAAGTCAGTAGCAAACCCTCCATTCTAGACCAAAAATTGTGCCACGACGACATAAATCGTGCCACAATGGTGTAAAACCAAAACAATGTAATTTTTTTTGCTTTCTTCACCTCCAGACTATCTAAAAATGCTACATACCCAGTTAAAACATTGAAAAAGTTAAATTCGATATGATAAAATTTTGAAAATGCGTGCGTATTTTTGACTTACAAATATTATGACAACAAATGGCAAGTTAGTTGGTAAGACACTTCACCTATATTAGTGGAAACTTTATTGACCCCCTTATAAAAGACAGAAAAAATAATAACATTAATTTATTATTTTTATAATTTTTTTTTTTATTTTATATGTAAAAATTCGTTAAATATTTGCATTGTGTCCAATGCGGATTTTATATGTTTATAGAAACAGGCTTTTATGTTCCGATATGATAAAATTTTGATAACTCATGAGTATTTTCAACATTAACATTAATATACTAAACATTCCTTCAAAAAAAAAAAAACAATATACCGAACATTTGTAGCACATCATTGCAAATTTTATGCACTGCTAAAAATCATCCCTTTAGAGACTTAGGTTTTGTTTGCGAGTTGGGTTTTAGAGGGGAGGGGAGGGGAAGGAAAGACTTATGGAGAGGTAAACCCTTGTTTGAGAGTTTTAAAAAAACAAGAAAAGGTTTTGGGGGGTTAAACATACAAATTGACAATTTTACCCTCATAATAATTCAAAATTCCAATTTTAGACATACCCTAATTTCTTAATAATTTACAAGATAAATTACATGGTATAACACAATGGAAATTGAGATCTCTAAGTTTATTGCATATGAGCTTGACATGTGGCACATTAAAAAAACAATGGTTGAGAATGTTAAAGAAAAAAAAAGTCAGAAAAATAGTGAATACGAAGTGAGAGAATGTACCCTCACCATCTCTCTCAAATTTGTCTGCGCATAACCCTCCACCGTGCCACCGCGCATCTCAAACTATAACCCTTTGCCACCGCTGCCATATCTCTCACTTACAATTCATGTTCCGCAATTTCCCTTCGAAAATCTACTCCTTTCCGTAAGCCAACACCACCCAAATCTCCGATCAGATTTCCGGCAACTTGCAACGGAGCTCCAGTCGGTCGACGGTGGCAACTGTAGAAAACAATGTTGATGTTCTATAAGCCAGTTCTGACTTCTATTGCTCAGTTTCTCATATTAATGCTTTCTTTTTTATTTATTTATTTATTAATATTCAATTTGAGATTTAGATGGTGTTTATTGTTGAACTTATATCATGGGAGCAAGAATTTGCCACTGTGTTACGTATAATGCTGATACATATATGAGAATATCATGGTGAGGAGAGTTAATGAGCCAAGTCCATAAACAATTATGAAGTTGGCTTAGTTGCTTCAAGGGATAATTCAGACAATACTTTATGCTACTTGAACAAGTTGTTGGAAGTGTGAATTTATAGGGTTCTATGGCGTTGCTCTGTTATGGTGTTTTGTGTTTTTTTTTTTCTGTAAGTGAAACGACGAAACGAAGAGGTTTCTTTTGTATTCTCTTTCTAATTTTCTGATTTTGTTTTAAAATAAATCTCAACCATTGCTTTTTTAATGTGCCACATGTCAAACTCATATGCAATAAACTTGAGATCTCAGTTTCCTAAGGAAATGGAGAGGATCTGCACCCAACACAATGTATTGATTTTAAGAGAAAGGGATGATTTTTAGTAGTGCATAAAATATTCTGTCACTACATCGTCAAAATCGGTCACAAACAGATTTAGTGACCAAAAAATAAGAGTTGTTAAATGTTGGTCACTAATCCTTTGTGACTGATATTGCAACTGGTTTATGGTGAGCGAGTTTGCAACTGAAATTAGAGACCGAATTAGCTCTAGAGACCAATTTTGTGGCTGAATTGAATTTGTCAACAATTTTGGGACCGAATTTGTGACTGAGTTTATGAACCAGTGATACAAACAGTCAAATCGGTCTCTAACTTATATTGCACCCAAAAATTTATAATCAGTCAAAATATGATTTTAACTCTAATTCTATATATTCTTTCAAAAAAAAACTCTAATTCTATATTAATAACATACACAACAAAATATATTAAACTCAATACCAACAATATACACAATAAGATAAGCCTTGGCCCGTGGTGCTATGATATTGCATTAACTAAGATACAAACTTTATCAAGAAATACAAGAGAAAATTTGGAAACCATGAACCGCATATTCTTAAATAGTTGGAATGCTTGGATCTCCATTTTTTCTCCATCCATAACTCTAATGCTATTCTTGATCCACACCACCTACCAATGTAAAGCAACTTAGAATTATAATATAACACACTTAAGATACTTAGCATATAAGAAAGAGACAATAAAACACACACATGAATTGATTTATATAAATTGCTATCCATATCAGTTTTTTTTTTTAGAAGAGACTAAAATGAAATATATTACCGTCGAAAAGCGTTATTCCCGGCACAAGGTGTACCAAGGAAAAACAATCAAGTCTGAACAATAGTTACAAAG
>Ga0315915_1003552_pt1 | contig 19737 bp, 11 predicted proteins | sample MpolbnodulesMG_FD_207738 | JGI IMG/M metagenome (GOLD analysis project Ga0315915, IMG submission 207738) | Medicago polymorpha root nodule microbial communities from Los Angeles, California, United States - branched nodules | ecosystem: Host-associated > Plants > Roots > Nodule | place: USA... | reverse complement strand
CACCTAGGCATGTCCAATGATCAAATCAGGATTGCATGATGAAGATCGTATTAATGATTTGTTTATATGTGTCATCCAAGACAACATTCTAATTAGGGTTTTCGGTCCTAGAAACCCTAATACCTTTCCTATAAAAGGTTAAATTATGACTCATGTCCATTGACATTATCCCTAAACCCTAAAAAGATGGTTTGAGGAACACCACCTCTTTGTGGAGTAGTTGTTGTTCACAATCACTCAATCTAGGTCTGATAAGAATTAGTGGCGTCATATGTAGGAATCAAATATAAAAAAATCACTACTATTTTGTTTGAAGATGCATGGCAACACTAGACACAGCAAGAAGTGGTCAACACCATCATCAATAATCCATAACTCCATCAAGTAGATAGAGCAAATGCGTCGTCATCATCATCTCTAATAATGCCCCAAATCAACCACAAAGCCAAGATGTTCCTCCTTGCGCCTGAGTATTGAATAGATGCCACATTTCATTGGAAGCCAGGAGACGAACAACCTCCTTCATGACCTGTTTTCAATCGTCCAACAACAATTCCAAGTCATTTTTAAACAAAGTGAGTGTTTAGCTCATGTCTAGAACAAACATTGTGAACTCGTGTTGGTTTTAGCTGAGAACCCTAGCTCACACCAATGTGTGGTGATCCATCATGAAAAGACGATGTTCTTTGTCCCCCGTAATTTAGCAGCACCGGGTTATCAATGTGTTCCTATGTCTATATTATACAACGTCTCTATCAATTGAGTTAAACTCACGATAACAATTTTTCAAATATTAAACTCACAATAACAATTATTGTTGTTACTCAATCCTTCTCATATACTACAAGCGTAAATACCATTGTCACTTTCATTCGTATCCAATAATACACACATTCATGTGTAATTCAGAATTACAATAATAATTTTTTACGAGATCTCCAACAATTTAAATGACCGGAGAAATGGACCTTGACTTCGTGAAGTTTGGATTGGGCATCAGCCAAGTCCAAAAACAATTATTAAATTGATCATAATTTTGTCTAGCACTCTTCAAAACTCTGTATCAAAGAAAAAAGACAAACATACGATTCTGATATATATGCTCCAAATAATATATATCATTGTTCTTCTTACAAAATATTAATTAAAGATAGATAGGAAGGAAATTTCCTCTTACCATCCTCAAGAGAATTGTAGTAGGCGTGGCTCATCTTTGCGATTTGGACTTATTATATTTCTTTCATTAAAATATCCAATCATAGAATGATTTTGAGGAAATCCTAGTTAATTTAATTAATGGTGCTAATAGACAAACTAATTATGTTATGGCATTCTTGTCTAGAACAGTAAGTCATAGAAGAGATTATATATTAAGCCATGCATGCATAAGCTGTTTTTAGGACATCGCTATCGGTGGTGGAGCTGGCAATAGTTTTACAAGGAGACATAATATAAAGAAAAAATAATTTTACTTTAAAAATTAATATATTAAATTTAAGTAATAAACAAAAATCACAATAATTTTTATTCATATAAAATGTAAATCAAAGAAGCACAGGTGAAATAAAAACTAACACAATAGCTATTTAGGAAAGTCATTACAAAAAAACAGTCAAATTAAGATGGAACATGGTTACTGAATTTTATTTCCATCCCAAATTAATTAAACCGAGATGGAAACTCGGCCCCCTAATAATGTATGCCGCCAAATTATTATTGAACAAAGAAGATGGTTGAAAGACTGCGTTTGAATTATGAAAAAATTGATTGTTGTGTGACGGAGATAAAATTTTGTCACGACGTTCCGTCTTAATATTTGACTGTTTTTTTATAGTGTCCATGAAGATGCTGGATAGTTAATCAATATTCGAAATTCATTCTTTTATCAACTTTGTCATTTTAGCTTCCACAAAGATCATGGATAGTTAAGCAATCAAAATTCATTCTTCTTATAGCCTAATTGACATTGTAGCTTCTATCCATAAAGGTGATGGTTAATTAAACAATCAAAATTCAATTTAGCCTACTTGACATTTTAGTTAATCTCCATACAAAACATGGATGATTAAGCATTTTTTGTCGATATAATTAGACATTTCATATTCTTTTTTATTTTGTCGATTTTTTTGACAATCTTTTTTATATTTCACAAGCTAACATGTGGTGTTGTAAATACATTCCAAGTTTGATGGAGGCTATTAAAGATGTAAAAGTTAATTACATATTAGTTAAATTAGTTGGTCTAATTGGTTATATAAGTCTTAATGTATTACTTGATGCACCTATTTGCTCATAATCAATATTACTTTCCATTTCCTTTTTCTATATATTTCTCAAAATCACAAGTTCTATCAATATTATTTTCCATATCTCTAATAGATATTGAAAGAGGACTCATTACTTTCTCAAGCTGGAAAAAGATTATTTCCAGGTTTAATCAAATTTAAATGCATTTTATACCAAAAGCAAAAGGATAACCATTTTTCAAGTTAATAGTCATGTAAATTGTAGGGTCACTTTTGTAAATCACAAGTGAAAAAGAATAATTTGTTGTGGGGAATAATTAGGTAGTCGTCAAGCAAACAAACAAGAGATCACATATTAATAATATTTTGTAAGCTTATTATATAGAAAAGAAAAAACCATCCCCGAGAGCTTAGCTCAGTTGGTAGGGATATTGCATATTGTATGCAGGAGCCGGGGTTCGAACCCCAGACACTTCACTTCTCCACAATTAAATTGTGTGCAAATTGTGTGCTCTAGGCCACTAGGATACTTGACAAAAAAAATAAACAAAAACCTACAAAGCCACCACATATGGAGCCAAAGGTTGAGAAAACCAAAATCATCAACTAGACAGAAGCTATAAGAAGCATGGACTCAAAGGATCGAAGAAGAGTGGCTCTCCAACAACTTCGAGATGTCACAAACTCAACTGCTGTAATTGGTTTATACATATCTATCTCTATCTCTATGTGTTTTATGTGTGAGTTTTTTTTATGGCAAAGAGAATATACAAAAAAATTGTATAACTCTAAATATACGTATCTATCTTTATCTCTATAAGAAGCCAGCATATAACCTAAACGAAGAGTTCAATATTTTGTGTGTGTGATATCAAGTATGTTTCTCTTACATGTAAATGTTAATGTTAGTAATTAATTTGTTAGAAGTGGGAGAAATGTTACTCCTTTAATGTGAACCTTCCGCATATTTCTCTAAAAAAATTGTAATCATTATGTATTTAATTAGTTTCAAATGGGTAATTGGCAGATGAAGAAAGCCTCAATTATTGTGGACGCCTCCAAATACATAGAAGAGTTGAAGCAAAAAGTGGAGAGAATGAACTCTGAGTTAGGAAACGTTGAGTGCTCAACTCCTCAAATGGATGAGCAACCTATGGTAGTACTTGTTATTGGTGTATTATATATTGGCATGCCAAGTAATATCATTGTTTCTAGTTTTATTTTGGAAGTGGGTTTTCTCTATTTCATTAATGGAAGTGAAATATTTGTTATATGAAGTTCCTTTCCAATATCAAAATATTTTTATTTTGGAAGTGAAATTTCTCTATTTCTCTTCTTTTATATATAGCTTGGAGTACCTCTTGTTCTCTATTTTTTATTAAAAAAATTCTCTATTACTTCAAAAAAAAAATTGATTACTGCATCTTTTGCATATTTATATAAATTTATTCATATCTAATCATAATTTTATTTTATTTTTGTAGGTGAGTGTGAAAACCCTAGAAAAGGGTTTCCTGATTAATGTGCTTTTGGAAAAGAATAGCCCTCGTATGTTGGTGTCAATACTGGAAGCTTTTGAAGATCTGGGACTTGATGTACTTGATGCTAGGGTTTCTTGTGAAGACACTTTCCAGCTAGAAGCTGTGGGAGGAGATGTAAGACAATAAATACGATTAATTTGTCTACCATTTCTCTTTAGTCCTTAATTTCTCTTTAATCCTTAATCTCTTTATAGCTTTATAAATAATTTTAAGTGACTAAACTGGTTAACTAGACTAATTGGATTATCATGATTTTTAAAACCAATATATAGAAGAGGTTCTTACTGTGTATCATCTCACTTAGTGAGTATATATATGTTGAAAAACACGTGTGAGCGTTGTACAATTGTACGTGGTGAGAAAATCTTAATGCTTTTGGAGCTCAAAGGAGCATATAATACCATCAGGTATATAAATATTGATGAAGTCTTGCATGGTCCCAAATATTTGGGTATGGAATTTGGGTGCAAAGCAAACGCATAAATACACATTAGTATACTCTTTTTTCTTTATAACTTTTTTTAGTGATTAACTAACTTTTTTTCTTTACACACAAATTATATATGTGATAAAATATATGCTGTGCTCGTGCTAGATATATGTTGAGTTCTTGCTAGATGAAACAATTTATTCATTCTGATCATATAAAAAAGAATATACATTTGGAGTTCTAAAGGGTACTCATGGGCTATTCAGGTTTTTCATCATATAACGATATATTACCAATCAAAATAAATGTTGTACCCTTTTCCCTTGGTAGCAAACCACTTGAAATGACTTTGAGAATAAAACATCCAATTCTATTTTACAAGTTTGATTTCATTGACTCATTTGAAAGTTAATATTCAAAGTTAAAGTATATATACTTACCAAGAGGAGTATATATAATACTCTCATTTAACGCTATTTTTAATAATACTTTGTTTTCTATTGGTTTAAATTCACATAATATCGACTGCTTGATGTGAGAGTGAAATTTGCATGATTTAGCTGAATAAGAGAATGTTGTTGCACTAGTGTGCCTCTTTTTTAATTTTATTTGTTGGTGAAGTGTACTCTTGAGCACCTAAAACTCACGTGATTACTTGATTAATTCAATTTGAGTAACATGAATCTACTAACAAACAAAAATTAGGGAGAAAATTCTATAAAGAATAAACCATTTATAATTTCATTTAAATGTTTCTTTAAGAAGAATTTGATTTAAATGTTATTACTTAATTTATTGGCTAGAGAGAAGATTTTGTTTTCTTTTTCTCTAATTTTGATCTTTTCTAAGGAGACAAAACTCTTGAAATACCTATTTTTCTTTCATTTGGAATATTTCAGTCTCAATCCCTGTCTAATAAACTAGCCAACAAAAGAAAGAAGTTGCATTAATTAATTATTTGTTGTCTAAAGGTGTTAAATATTGGTAAAAAAATATATATACGATGAGGCCAAATTCCCCTCTCATGTGATTCTTGTTGAATATTATTATGCAGACTCATAAGGACGATAGTATCAATGCGCAAGTGGTGAAGCAAGCAGTGTTGCAAGCAATCAAGAACACGGACAAATCAAAATGATGGATGCATACTAATAAATCCAGTGCACTTTTTTGTCTTGTTTTATAAGCTTCAAATTTGCACATATATATCCAAGTGAAACAATATCCGTGATTCCATCAAATTCTGCCAAAATATGAGGTGCCTACCACTTCAATGGCCCTTACATGATATTGATATGGCTTGTCATCAACATCTTATTATGGATAGTTTGGAAAAGAAATGAATGGCACACATTTTACAAGTTTCAAGTTATGGTAGTAACATTTTGTATTTTAGTGGATGCGGAAGTGATACGTATGCAAGTGTATAGGTATATCGTCGTAATAAAAAGAGTATTTGATGAGGGAACATCATATGATTTTTTGGTTATGTTTTTAGTAATTTTCTTTGCATTTGAAGACAAATAGGATGAGAGTTAGAGGAGTTGTCAATAATCTGAGGAACATATTGTATTGCTTTTACTCGATTCGTTGTAATTCACTTTTATCGTAGACCATTCAACTCCATAGGTATTTTGAGTGTTTTGTAGTGAGAAATCATGTAAATCGACAAATCAAGACATCACGTGAAGAATAAATATATGTCTCAAATGTGTATAGGTATATCGTCGTAATAGAAAGAGTATTGTATCCATGTAGACTTGTGAATCTCAATGTGATTTACTTTTCTAAATGTTTGGTTAGTTAGAATATGTATTTGTTTGAGAGTTGATGATTGGTTTTGGTTTTGAAACTATGCAATTTATTAAAAACGCCTTGAAATTTTGGAGTTTATCATTAAAATGAACACTTCTTAGTTCCTAACCTTTTCTAATGTCATGAAAAATCATTTCTTAAGGATGATGTAGCTCTTCAAAATATTTTTGTCCTCTTGCAAGAACAAAGGGTGTGCCTTATCAACATAGCTCCATATTCCCATGATTTCTATGTTGGTAAGACTCATTGCACCTTATTACCCGGTACATTCCAAAAACTTTTAGGTTATTCTCAAACTTCAAGACCTTTGTCAAGCCTTATATTTCCATCAACCTCTTTATCTTTCAATCAAATTAATGTCTATGATTTTAAATTACAATAACAATTCAACACTATTTAGATATCAACTTTTGTTACTTCATTGATACCAAAGGTTTGAATAATTATAGTCATATGATTGTTTGATCTTGTTATGATTATATCAATTTCTGGACTAACCAAGCTCAAACAATCATATATATAATTCGTTTGAAAAGCAATAAGACTAGATTAGGGTTTTGAGTTTTCGTTATGAGAAAAAGAAAAAAAGAAGAGGATTATTGAAAGTTCATCATAAGATTACTTGTCATGATATCAAGACAGTGAAGAACTATTCACTCATCATTATGATGGGATTCCTAAATATAAACAAAGACAAGAAAATAAACTAAGGGAAAAATTAATCATATAAGAACAAATTACAAGATAGCATGATTCTATGACGTAAAAATGGTGAGAAATCATGCTAAGGCTTGATCTATTTATAGTCTAAACACTGATTTGTGCTTATCATTTAGAATATAAGGCTTTAACACTGGCAATTACAAGTGATCATCCAAATGCCTAAGAGGAAAAACCACAAAATTAAAGACATTACGACATTACGGCCATAACCTCTAGTTACGGGTGGTCGTAATAGTTGTTAAATATTTATGGCTTGATCATACTTCAAGGCGCATTGCACCTTATTATTCATTACCCTTCAAAAACCTTTAGGTTATTCTCATACTTCAAGACCTTTCTCTAACCTTATATTTTCATAAACCTCTTTCTCTTTCAACAAAGTGATTGCCTAAGATTTCAAATTACAATAATCATTCAATTCTTTAGATATCAACTTTCATTACTTCATTAATACCAAAGGTTTGACTGATTATAGTCATATAATGGTTTGATCTTGTTATGTTTATATCAATTTCTTGATTAACCAAGCTCAAACAATCATATGTATGATTTGTTTGAAAAGCAATAAGACTAGATTAGGGTTTTGAGTTTTCATAACAAAAGAAAAAAAGAGGATCATCAAAAGTTTATCATAAGATTACTTGCCATAATTCCAAGATAATGAAGAACTACTCACTCATCATACTGATGAGCTTCATAAATAAAAGTAAAGACGAGAAAATAAACAAGGAAACAATTATTCATAAAATAACAAATTACAAGATAATGTGATTTTATGTTGTATAAATGGTGAGAAATCATGCTAAGGCATGATCTATTTATAAACTATGCACTTTGATTATGTGCTTCATTCAGAATATAAGCCTTTAACACTAGCAATTAGTGATCAACCAAATGCCTAAGAAAAAAAAACACAAAATTAAAGTAATTAGGCTTAAGGCATAACCTTTGGTTATGAGTGGCCGTAACTAAGGGTGTGCATGGTTAAGAACTAAACCAAACTTAAGGTTTGGTTCAATTCTTAAACCTCTTTCATAAAAAACTTTTTTTTTTTTTTGCAAATTCGGTTCAATCCGGTTCAAATTTGATCCAAAACCAGTTTATAATACAAAACAAAACAAAAACCTTCAATATCATTTTTAATTACATGCTAGCGGAAAAAAGAGGAAAAAGAAGGCAACTGAGATGAGAAACGACATCGTTGGGAGGGTGTCGTGTTCTCACGGTGGAAGCAACGATGATGGTAGCGAAATATGCAGCAATGATGGTGATTCTTCAATGAAAAATGCCCTTTATGTTGAAAATGACCACTCGATAACCCTTGAATTTTTTTTGTAAAGTATATTAAATGGTATTCCCACCCGAAAACCCTGAATATCTCTTTATGTTGAAAAATGCCCTTTGTGAGTTATCTACCGAAAGTGTTAAACGGTTTTAGTTTTTTTTTAGAGAGGGGTGGGGGGCATTGAGGGCAAGAAAAGCAATCCTCATACAAAAAGGATTCTTCTCCCAACACAAAACACTCGCGCCCAACTGAATTTCCAGATATACCCATGCGCGAGTTAAGTCGCGTTGTGTGACTTAACTAACACACCTTATATCTCAGCGTGACTTAAGTCACGCACCACTGGCTTGTGCACAAGTTAACTCACGCATGTTGACCGGTGATCTGATCTCAAGAACACACGTTTTTTGACGGTGGTCAGCTTTTCAACCTTCATTCTACACGTTTTTTTTACATGTTTTATACGTTTTTTTTGTCTACATTTATTGTAGTTATAACCTATGTTACCATTCCAACCTATAAATACCTCTCCAAACTTCCTCATTTCCTCACACCATCTCTCATTCTCACTCTCTCCCCTTATTATTTTCCATCTTTCCTTCTTTTTTTTGTCTTTATTTTGGTGTAAAAAGACGCCAATCGAGGGGTAAAAATAGGCCAATAGAGGAGTAAGAATAGGCCGATCGACATGGGGTAAAAAGAGGTCAACCGTTGGGAACCTAAATCTGCTTCTTTTTACCCCTAAAACTTTTACCGTGGGTAAAAAGAATTTTCTTGGGGTATAAAAAGAACCTGATTTAGACTTACCCCAAGGGTTGATGTCTTTTTACCCCAATCATATCGGTCTCTTCCTAGCCCAAGGTTGGTCTCTTTTTACCCCAAGGTTAGTCTCTTTTTACTTCAAAGAAGTAGATTTAGTAAATTCGAATAAAATGTACCAGTTATTGTAATTGTATAAATCATATTAATAAAATGAGATGTTTTACGTATTATTTTTGTTCCATTCTTTTTATTTATATTCGCATTTATTTTATGATTATTTTTGTTTAATTTTTTTTTCTTGTTATTTATGTATTATTTTTGTTCCATTCTTTTTATTTATATAGAATAAAAAAATTCAAATAAAGACTAATTAATTTGGGCGTGAATTCTAATAAAAATTGCGTATTAAATAAATTCGAATAAAGACTAATTAAACTCAGCGTGAATTCGAATAAAAATTGCGTATTAAAAAAATTCGAATAAAGACTAATTAAACTCAGCGTGTACACTTATAAAATTGCGTATTAAATAAATTCGAATAAAGACTAATTAAACTCAACGTGAATTCGAATAAAAATTGCGTATTAAATTTTTTTAAAATAAAGGCTAATTAAAATCAGCATGAATTCGAATAAAAATTGCATATTAAATAAATTCGAATAAAGACTAATTAAACTCAACGTGGATTCGGAAAAAAATTGCGTATTAAATAAATTCGAATAAAGACTAATTAAACTCAGCGTGAATTCGAATAAAAGTTACATTATGTTACATAAAGTTCCTAAATATGTCTTATCATTACATTACATTCAGGTAGAGCCTTCCAACTACAACAATTGTCCTACCTCTTGAGAATATCTTCAGTTGATCTCAGTAACGTTACCCGCATATCGATCCACTGGAACATGATGTGCTCCCAAAACATGCTCCTAACGCTACCGTCGTTCGTTAATTCCACCCAACTGAATGATATTCTCCCATCGTCGAGCATTGGACGTTTATACATAACGTATTCCACCCTCAGGGGTTGAATTCACTCAGTTGATCCTTGATACATAACGAATTCCACCATCCGGACGTTTATACATAACGTGACACCAATGTACCGAACCTTCAACCTCTGAGGTTCTCCACCGTTGAATTGTGCTTGAACGTCGAACATATCGTCATTGTTTCAAATCTACACACTAAGAAATTAAAAACAATCCATCAAACACTTGGAGTGCAAATTATACATAAACCCTAAAACTCATAACTACAACATAAGCATGCAAACATCTAAACATTTATGCAGCACAAGTCATTTTCATGTAAACATTGTATGATTTCTTGCCAAAAAACCAAAATTTAAACAAACGCTAAATCTAAAAAATTTCTAATCTAAGAGAAAAAATCTAACATATAAACATAAAAGCTTAATGGTGTTTGATTATGAAAACTTACTTGTTAATGGAGTATTGTTTGAATTTGAACTTGAAGGAATTTTGGATTTTGGTGATTTGAGAGAGATTTTGGAGATTTTAGATGAGGAAATGAGATTCTGCTTGTCTTTAAAACAACACGCAGCGTGAGTTAAGTTGTGCAGCGCATGCTAAGATGCGCATATTTTAACACCTGTGCGTGAGTTAACTCACGCAGGGGTATTTTTGGTATTTCGATTGGGCGCGAGCACAATGTGTTGGAAGACGAGCAGTATTCATACAAAATTTGATAATTTGTTTGAAAAAGGCTAGTACAAGGCCAATCTCCTACAACAAAAATAGAGGGAAATAAAGGAATGGATAATTTTTTGCACCTGCTAAATTACTTTGGATGTACACATTAATTACTCATTTTTTGTGGCATTCAAAAGTGCAAATAATTAAAGTAAACGTCTAAAACATATTTGATTTTTATAGAATTATTAAACATTAAAAATTGTTCAGAAAGAAGAACTGTGGCTAATGTCTTAAGCCCGATTACCACCTAATCCATTTTTTTTCTTTTTTTTCTTTTAAATTGCAGAAAAGTTCATTAGATTAAAGCACAAGGACAACGAGTGCCACTAAACAAGTTAACAATACAACAGAATTCACCAAAGCTGTTCTAATACAACCACGACTATGTTCTTAAATAATTCCAACCAAATACAAAAATTCTTCATTATCCTCCAACTTGTATTAATTTACATTTTGTAAATAAAAGGGGCTAAGCCCCAATCCTAAAACTTGCATTAAAACAAAGACATTATGAAAATAAATAACAAGACAAAGATGAAATCAGCAACGAAGAAATTAGAACGTATGAATGTGGAAGTGAGCTGGCTACTACTGAATGTATTATGCAGCATGCATGTATATGGATATACTAAATAATGCTATACGTAATTGACTTTGCCTCAAGTAAATAATACTTATATGATTTTTGTTCTCGTGATGGCTGATCTTATTTCTTGGTATGGACCCTTAATAATATTTTTTTTTAATTCAAACTAAAACAAGATAAGCAAGTAAGCAACTTGTTTGATTAAATAATTAACGCCACAAGCCAAAGAACATTGCTTCTTTGACCTCTCTCCCTATTATGTTCCAAAGGATATATGCTAGTTTTGACTTGTTTCCGGTAAGAACTCTCTGCACATATTGCATTACCATAATTTGGAATGTTTTAATTAATGAAAAACTTACTCTTAGTGATTAGAATAATCTATAATGTATGTCACGCATAATTTATGAATTATTAAAAAGGTTAAACTTTAATTATAATTACTTATAAAATTACACATATAATTAGTTGTAATTTATTGACGAAATAATTTTTTTATGCTGACAATATATCATAGTTAAACTCCTAAAATAATTCTGTTTTACACCCATTTACTTAATAGAAAAATACTCATAGCTTGACAATTACTTACACCCCTTCACTTAATAGAAAAATACTCATAGCTTGACAATTACACCCATTTAGCTAATGATATCTATTTTGTAAAGTAAATAAAATTTTGGCTTGTTGGTCTTCTTATAAGGAAGGGATTTGGCATAACTAATTCTAGCGATGGTTATGGTCGTTTGCACTTTTTTTTTTTTTTTTGCACTTTGTGATGCATGAATAGGGATTTGTTGTAGATATGGTTGCATGGTTTTACAGCACTTTGCACGATGCAAAGGATCCAAACACAAATATATCTATAATTAAGTGGTAATCCTAGAAAATCCCCTCAAATATTATCTGGATTGATGAATAATTCTACTTTTGTTAGGGATGAGTTCTTGGCTAATAGGTGGAATATTCATAATTTTCGCTTTCGTGTACACTTTTGCTATGTAGGGTTGATTTATGCCCCCCCCCCCACCACACACACATACACTTTCTATTCAATTATTTACTATTTTTTTAATGTATGTGCTATAAATGATATTGATAGTATCTTTAGAGCCAACTAATTGAGATCATCACTATCTTTATAAGACAAAAAAAAGGTTAAACACCCCTAAGTTTTATACACTTATTCAACATATTATTCTCTCTTTATATATCTTTTTAAATCACATCAATAACATATTACATTACTCTTTTTTATCTTTTTATCTCTCAAAATGTCAAATAATTTTGGACGTTTATCAATCTTTTTTCTACAAAGCAATGTCTTTGCATGCCCTCTTTGTTTAAAAAGAAAATAGAACCCAAAAGACTTTTAACAAGTCAGTATATTTGAATAAAAAATAGAAAATTGGATGGTTTAATTGGTTTGAGGTAAGTTATAAAAGTTCTGTAAGTTATGAGTTCAAACTCGATCATATGAGAAAAATTAATTTAACAACTAATTACTAACATTTTTATTAAAAGAAATTGAAAAAATAAAGTTAATTAATTTCATCTTGACTATACCATTAAACTCAATGATTAAGCAGGCGTATAACTATAGTATGCCATTTCCTCCTTTCCTGTAGTCAAACATAGGTTTTTTAATCATTGTGGCAAAATATCGACAAGAGAATAAAACAGATTTGTCTAAGGCAACTCGCATATAAATACGTGACACATTTCAAGGCCTTAACCACACACAAGCACTAATTATAAATCTCTCATTTCCCTTCATCTTCTTATAAATAATTCTTTCTTGAAGTATAAATTGCATTTGCATTTGCATTTGCCACTATGAACCTTCCAATGACCAAAGTTCATATTTTTGTACTCTTTTGCCTTATTGGCACAATTTCAGCTCAATTGTCCTCTAATTTTTACTTCAGAACGTGTCCTCTTGTGCTTTCAACCATTAGAAAGGAAGTAATTTCTGCTTTGATCAATGAGCGTCGCATGGGGGCATCAATACTTCGTCTTCATTTCCATGATTGTTTTGTTCAAGCAAGTCCTTTCACTTTTTCTCTTCTTTTCTCTTTATGTGCCACGAATAATTTATTTTAGGACATTTTAATTTTAAGACATGATCTTACACATTTGCATACTCGTTCACTTATTAAATTGTTAGATATGATACATTTTCATTATAAGCACTAAAATTAATTTTTAAACATGCATAATGATGTAAAGTAGTGCTCAAATATTTTGGAGGCATTTTCTGTGAAGTATGATGAAACTCAAAAGTGGAATAGTTATAATTGATAGACAGTTTAAACAATTTTTAGACTGTCGATATATATGAATTAAACAATGATTCAATAAGTATATATAAAAGTATATATCAATAATTTTCTAAAACTAAAAAATTAATATGATATAAAAAATTATCTAATTAGTTTAAAACAAGACAACACACATAGCCCTACACATTATTTTAACTAAAATATTTTGATAAAAAATTCAATTTTAGCACTTAATAATAATGGCTAAAACTAAAAGTGGACTTTTCCAACAAAAAACAAAACATTTGTTTGAAAATTGTCAGCAATCTGTTAAATAAGACCAACTGGTTGATTTATTTATTATTTGATTGAACAAAACTCGACAAACAATCATGCTTAGTTAACTTCTTTAGTAACAAGTGATGAAAACAAAAAATTTCTTAAAAAAGAAGTGCTGAAAATGACAAATAATTAATTAAAATGAATTCCTTAGAAATTATTATCTCCATTAATTTTGTCCATGTATATTGTGTTTTATTTTTAGGGATGTGATGCATCAGTACTATTGGATGATACATCAAGTTTCAGAGGTGAAAAAACAGCAGGTCCAAACGCTAATTCACTGAGAGGCTTTGATGTAATTGACAAAATAAAATCTGAAGTAGAAAAGTTATGCCCTAATACTGTCTCTTGTGCTGATATTCTTGCTGTGGCAGCAAGAGATTCCGTGGTTGCTGTAAGTATACATTCTTCAAGTCAAACTTTTTTTTTAATTCATCGGTTGAATGTGTAAAATACGTAATTTATATAAACGGAAAAAAAAAACTCTAATGTTGGTCATAATTAGAGACAAATTTCATGTTTTCTTTTCTCGTACGTTATATGGCTAATTAATCCAAATTTTTAGTAGATTTATATACTATAGAGAAGGTCTTATATGGTCACAAGGTTTATATTTAGGCACACATCTAAAAAAAGGTAAAATAAGAATATAAAAAAAACATAAAATATAGGCTTAATTGTAGTTTTAGCTCCCTAACTTTCCTAAAATTGCGATTTTGACCCCCTAAGAAAAAACACTACAAAACAACCCCTTAAGTTTTGCAACTGTAGTAGTTTTAGCCCCCCAAGGCAAAAAAAAATTAAAAAAAATAACATGTGGCACCTCACTTAGAGTGCCACGTCAGCGTAGACCGATTCAATATCAGCTTTGAGGGCCAAAACTGCCACATGTGCAAAACTTAGAGAGCTGTTTTGTTGTTTTATTTTTTAGGGGGTCAAAATCGCAACTTTGAGAAAGTTAAGGGGCTAAAACTAAGCCTAAAATATACAGTGTTCCGAAATAATTTGTATATTGAACACATTTCAGCTTGGTGGACTTAGTTGGACTGTTCAATTGGGAAGAAGGGATTCAACCACAGCAAGTTTTAGTTCAGCTAACTCAGATTTACCTGGTCCTGGTTCTGATCTAAGTGGTCTTATCAATGCTTTTAACAATAAAGGTTTCACATCCAGAGAAATGGTTGCTTTATCAGGTAACTATAGTTACTACCTCATCTGATTTAAGTGACCTTACTACTGCTTTCTCCTACAAAAATTTCACATTTAAAGAATTGTTTGCTCTTTCAAGTAGAAAGCTAAATATATAGATGCATATTAGTATAATTTTACGGGTTTAATTTTAAGAAGTTGAAAATAGTGAATTCGTATTGGAATTTAACTTGTATTTTTTATATTAAATATATAACTTTTTTAATAAATAATTATTGTTTTTCAATAAAAAAAAAATTACTACTTTTAGTTCAGACAAACCCTAATTTTATTATACTAGGGTTTAGGCACTCTCGTGTCCGTCTATCCAATTTTCATTCCATCCTATAAATATGTCTCATTATCAATTGTATAACTAACTTTATTGTATTATAGGATCACACACGATTGGTGAAGCCAGTTGTAGATTCTTCAGAACAAGGATTTACAACGAGAACAACATAGATGCATCTTTTGCAAATTCATTACAATCAAGTTGTCCCAGAATAGGTGGTGATTTAAATTTGTCCCCACTTGACACCACCACTCCAGAGACATTTGACAATGCTTATTTCAGGAACTTGCAAAATCAAAAGGGTCTCTTTCACTCGGATCAAGTGCTTTTCGATGAAGTATCCACAAAATCACAAGTTAATTCTTACGCTAGGAACCCTTTAAGCTTCAGAGTTGATTTTGCTAATGCAATGTTCAAAATGGCGAACCTTAGCCCACTTACTGGGTCTAGTGGTCAAGTTAGAAAAAATTGTAGGAGTGTCAACTAAAATTGTTGGCCTTGTATTGTATAAGTTCAATACAAGGTTATAAGCTTCTTATTGTAATCATAAATCGCATCAAACTCAATCTCAAATTGTCAATCGGTATCAATAATAACATTGTGGTATATAGTTATTTTTTTATCTTTTGGTTCATTTGATTTGAACTATCGAGCCAAACTGAGTTGTTCAAATCAAACGGATAACTCTTTGTACCCTAAGTAGAATTTTGATTATCCCTAATGACTTTTTTGAGTGGATTATCTCTAATGACTTGATTGTTAAAGTGATCCCCTCTTCCTTGATTAATTAGGATGATTTCAATATATCCTAAGTACTTTCTTTTGGAGATGTCAAGGCCTCTTAATAGGGATGATGTTCACTTGGTTGAGCTAAGCTTTTAAAACCTGACAAATAAGAAAATATTAACATACTTTGATTGGATGTGCTAAAATGTGAGAGATTGACAAAAGTTTGGGAATGCTATATGCGCCCTCCAGAGTGTTGGTTATTCGTGGCAATTAATGTTACACTGTCTCCCTCTTGTTGCATCATTGATTCGGAAGTGTAAAGGATTGAAGAGTGTACTTTGATTTCGCATAAAACTCTTTGCTAACTTGGAAGGTGAGGAATGATAACCAAAGTTAGCACAAAGATCCAAAATTTGGGGAGGTAGTTGAGGACATTAAGCAAGTATCTTGGACGTTGTTTTTAGGTTGGACCATTACTTTGTATGGAATGGTGATATTGTTGGTAGAAGCATTACTTCAAATTTTGGAAATTTGTTTAGGTGCACTTAATTTCTTGTGGGGATTTAGTGCCTCTTTAAAACACCAAATAAAGAATCAGAAACCTAGAAAATTATGTGACAAAACTCATACACAAAATAGGATTAAGTCGCCAAAATTGAAGGTTAAAAACTAAATTTGAAATTTTCACTTTCAACCACCAAAATGATAAACGTTTAGCTTTGTGGAACAAATGAATAATTGATTCCTCCTTACGGTGAAAAGTAAGACTATAACTTTCCTTCAAAAGAATTCAAACACAAATTATCCAAATCATATTTATTGAAGGCCGAATACTTTTAAAAATACCATCTAAATCACCAAATTATACAAGATGATCAGACAAATATACCGGACTCACTAAATGAATTTTGAACCATTGCATACCTAGACCCTAAATAATCCTAAAAAATTTACATAAAAATAGATGATCAATATTTTCTTCCTTCGGAGAACCGCTCACACAAAAATTAGCATTATTTTAAATCATTCAATGCTTAACCAAGTTATCATGTGTAGGAATTCGATTACGATAGCTTAATTAACTAGTAAGATACCCGTACATCCGCACAGGTACCCGTTGGTCGGGGTGGTTATGACCAGTTGTAACTTGATATTTATAATTTATCATTAGTATATATTCAAAGAATTTTATTTCAAAAAACGTAAACTTGGTATTTGATAGACTAAGTAAAATAATATATTTGAAAAAATGTTGAAATGTAATTGCATGAGTTAAGTGTTTATACAAAATAAATTTTGGAACATGCAATGAAATTGCGTTTAGCTTAGATTTAAATAATTTAGAATTTCATAAGTAATGATTTGGTAATACAAATAAAAATGTATTTTGTAAAAGATACAAAAAAGTAAAAAAATATTTATTGATTAATTAGCCGTATAACTATTATGTCACTTCCGCTAAAAAAGGAAAAAAAAAACTATATTATGCAACTTCCTCCTTTCCTTTAGTCAAACCTAGTTTTTTAATCCTTGTGGCAAAATACTAACAAGAGAATAAAACAAATTAGTCTAAGGCAACTCTCATAGTCTAAGGCAACTCTCATATATAAATACGTGACACATTTCAAGGCCTTAATAACCACACAAAGCACTAATTATAAATATCTCATTTCCCTTCATCTTCTTATATATAATGTTTTTTCCAAAGTTCACCAAAGTTCATTTTTTCGTACTCTTTTGCCTTATTGGCACAATTTCAGCTCAATTGTCCTCTAACTTTTATTCCAAAACGTGTCCTCTTGTGCTTTCAACTATTAAAACAGAAGTGATCTCTGCAGTGAATACTGAGGCTCGCATGGGAGCCTCTCTGCTCCGTCTTCATTTCCATGATTGTTTTGTTCAAGCAAGTCCTTTCACTTTTCATCTTCTTCTCTCTTTTTTTTTACAAAAATAAAACATATTCATTCATTCAAATTGATAGAGTACATCGATACAATACAAATCCAAATTCACTTAAAACAAAAAGGATGAATTTGTGAACAAACTCACATCATTCATGTTAATAGTATAGAACGGAAAAATACATATATCTACAAATATGACTAATATGACTATATTCAAGTCTTCGGAATACTTATGTCTTCTCTCTTTATGTACCATCAACAATTTAGTTTTAAGGCTTGATCTAACCCATTTGCATATTTGTTTACTATTGATTGTTAGACATTATACACTTCATTGTAATTAAACACTAAAATTAATTTTTAAACATGTATAATGAGTAATGACGTAAAGTACTAATGCTCAATTTTTTTCCTTAAAAAAAAAACTTATGCTAAAATTTTTGAGGCATTTTATTAAAAGTAAGGGAAATACTAATTTGTACCTTTAGGGCACATGTTAAGGAACTTAAAGTGAACATTTTGTCTAGCAAATTGTGTCAATTTATTTTTCTAAAAATTAAAAATTAATGTTTTGTAATAAGTATTTACAATTTATGGAATTATTAACTTGTGCCCTGATGGTACAAGTTAGCATGACTGTAAAATAATGCTCAAAATATATTGTAGGAGTATTAATTGATAATTGTTACAGTATCTTTTCATTTAATTGTAATTGTCTATTGCTGATTTATTGCTAATTTGTTTAATAGCATTGATGCACGTTCCCTATAAATGTATAGCCTTACCATTGTAAATCAATGCAAATTATGCTATCAGTTTAAGTTTCTATATATATCACAAATGCACTATCAGTGCGTATCATTTTTTTTTCTTTTTGACAAATATTTAATTACAATGAATTCCTTAGAAATTATTGTCTCCATTAATTTTGTTCAAGTATATTGTTTTTTATTTTCAGGGATGTGATGCATCGGTACTATTGGACGATACATCAAGTTTCACAGGTGAAAAAACAGCAGGTCCAAATGCTAATTCACTGAGAGGCTTTGATGTAATTGACAAAATAAAATCTGAAGTAGAAAAGTTATGCCCTAATACTGTCTCTTGTGCTGATATTCTTGCTGTGGCAGCAAGAGATTCCGTGGTTGCTGTAAGTATACATTCTTCAAGTCAAACCTTTTCCTTAAAGTTTAACCTAAAAGTTTAAAATTAATCTTTAATTTTAGTCATAATTAAAGACAAATTTCATTTTTTTCTTATCTGGCATTATATATTGCTAATTAATCCATCTTTTTTAGTCACTACCAAAAAAATATAAGGTCACTACCAAAAAAAAAGAATCCATCTTTTTTAGTAGAGTTATACACTAAAATAAAACATATGTGATCACAAGATTTAGACATAATATTTAGACACGTAAAAGAAAAAAATAGAAAGAAAAAAAAAATAATAATGTACCAAAATATTCGGACTTTGGGTGATTCATCACTTTAACATACCTTGTGCGGGGTGAATTACTACTCTTTTGAGCAATATATCCATTTTGATTTGTTAAAAAAAATAGTGTACCAAAATAATTTTTACTTGAATTATAGTCAAACAAATATTTCTCTATAAACTAATATATTGAACACATTTCAGCTTGGTGGACCTAGCTGGACTGTTCAATTAGGAAGACGGAATTCAACCACAGCAAGTTTTAGTTTAGCTAACTCAGACTTGCCAGGTCCTTTCTCTGATTTAAGGGGCCTTACTACTGCTTTCTCCAACAAAGGTTTCACAGTAAACCTTCATTGATAATAACTAAAAATATCATTCGTATCCTATTATTTCAAAATCCCGAATGGTCAGAAGATTTTAGGGATTGGAGGAGGGAAGTTCATATTAAATGCACCTATCAGGGCATTCCAGT
>Ga0315915_1003549_pt1 | contig 19742 bp, 11 predicted proteins | sample MpolbnodulesMG_FD_207738 | JGI IMG/M metagenome (GOLD analysis project Ga0315915, IMG submission 207738) | Medicago polymorpha root nodule microbial communities from Los Angeles, California, United States - branched nodules | ecosystem: Host-associated > Plants > Roots > Nodule | place: USA... | reverse complement strand
ATGTCCTTCAATGACACTTGAATCTTATCAAATTTTACATTTTAGTTTTGAAAAACTAATCAATTAAAGACTGTTATTTTATTTTATCACAATATATTATTGGGGCATTATCTTCTCATTTTTTTTAAAAAAAAATTATAAAGAAAAAAGATAAAAAGAATACAATATTATATTATTGCACGAGTCAATTTTATTTATTACTTTTATAGTTAAACATCAAAAATTGACTTGTAATAATTGTTTTAAATTTCTACTTACATGAAAAACAAAGTCACTTCAATTGCTCTAAAAAGAATAATAACACTTTAATATTTACTCAAATTAATAATATATTTTTCCAACCAAATACATATCATATCTACATATATCATAGAATTTAATAATAGAAGAGATCTTATACGTCTAGAAGTCCTAACTCAACTGACAAATGTCAAAATTGTAAGGTTGGGCGTCATGACCCGGTTTCGAGCCCGGAACCTCACAGTCTGTGTGAGTTTAATTTCAGTGGTTTACCACTTCATTTAGGACAAAAAAAAAAAAAAAGACACTCTATGTGAGTTTAATTTCAGTGGTTTACCACTTCATCTAAGACAAAAAAAAAGATCTTATACAATCTATTAATTATTTTGAAGATGTGTGCTTGGTTGAAGAGCTGTGTATTTTTCAAGGGGTATAACAATAGATGTAATTTAATGCAGTTCATGGTTCCTAACAAAAAATTTTGAATTTTAAATTGAAGAAATGTTGGAAAGAAATACATAATTAGGGTTAGCACTTAGCAATTAATGTGGATCATTTGGAGGGAATTTTCTAGGCTTAGTTGTTGCAAACCTAAAAAAAAGTCTACAGAAATAATAGATATATACAAACGAAGACACAACAGGATAGGAATGAAAAGCTCATCAGTGAGGAGAAATATTTGGGATTGCTGCATTTTAGAGTGAATTTGTTAGGTTAAATTGGTGCGCTGCATTTTAGATGGAATTTGTTAGGTTAAATTGCTGCTGACCGCATTTTAGAGGGAAATTATTAGGTTAAGTTGCTGCAGACCTAACAAAATTAATAAATAAGGATTACACTTCCCTCCCCTCAAAGATGCTTGAATTACACTTTCCTCCCTTCTTATGTTAAAATATACAATCTCCTCCCCTCTTATTCAAAACTTATTTGAAATTTTTTCACTGACCTCCCCTAAGCGAAGCTTGAATTACATTCTCCTCCCCTCTTATGTTAAAATCTACACTTTACTCCCTCAATATTAATTTTTTTATTCTAATAATCTAACACACTTCAAAAAAATAGTATTGTGAGTCTATTTTAATATAATAAAAATTGAATACATATTTTTCGCTATTTTCTATCCACAATTTCATTAACATTTAAGTTTAAACCCTATTATAAAATATAAACAACCAAAAATAAAATTAAAATATGTGAAAAAATTAATAGACAATTTAAAAGTTAATTTTATACTCTAAATTATAAAATCAGTAGCAAAATATTTAAATTTAATTATCATTGACATTTAAATTATAAAGAAATGAATTGATTTTTCTTAAATGGTGGTTTAAAATTAAAATATATCATAAAAATATTTATTTATGTTTAAATAGATTAAAGTGTAATACATATTTAATTATTAAGGGAAATGATTGTAATTCAAGCATCTTATAAGGGAATGGAGTATAAATTTTATTTTTCAAGGGAGGGGAGTGTATATTTTAACATAAGATGGGAGAGGAGTGTAATTCAAGCATCTTTGAGAGTAGGGAAGTGTGATTTACTCTAAAATAAAAAGTTTTAGATTCTTTGAAGATACATTTATTTAAGACCCTATGATGACATAGAAACCTGATTTGGATCTGACTGTGTATAATTGATGGCGTGACAAGCTGACTTGCCATTTTTTAATTATTTTAATCCACTTGTATTTTCTTGTATTTAGAAAATAATTTTAAACAACCAAAACAAACCAAAATACTTTTTTCCATCTTCTTCATCAATTTGTTCATTGTGTTCATCTTGTTCATCAATTTATTCGTTGTGTTCATCACATGTCCATAATTTTTTTATTAAAAAAACTACAAAGTCATTCAAAAAAAAACCTAAAATCAACAACAACGAAATCTGAACAACAACAACAAACAAATAACCCATAATTTTTTAATAAAAACTTTAACTGTTGTACACATGTCGTTTTCGCATTAGTTGAAAACTTATTTATTTCATTCATCTTTTCCATACAATCCTTCATCTCCTTTCTGCAAAATATGAAGAACACAACATGAACATTCAAAAAAAACCTCAGAAGAAAAAAAAGCTAAAAAATCATAAACCCCAAATTTTCAAACTCCACAAACCAAATCAACCAAGAAACATCACTTTCACTTCAAAAACATAAATGTTTGAACCCCATAAATCAATTCAACCGAAATCTACAAACCTATATCCCAATTTTTTTCAAATTAATTTCAGCAGCTACCAAAAGCTCCAATTTTTTCAGCAATTTCTGCATCACAACATCTTTGAAAAACAACTATGGCGCCTTTAGTCTTCTCTTGCAGTTCAGTCTTCAATTCAATTAGGGGTCCTAAGATAATGGAAAAAGAACAATTACAGAGTACTTTGCAAAAAATCTTGATGCATTAAACACAATTCTTTAGAGTTGAAATCAAAAAGATGGAAACCTTTGTAACCTGGCTTGTAACGTAAGAAAAGTGATTTTCTGGCTCTAGGTTGAAGTTTGGATCTATGAGAGTGTAATGTGAAAGCATAACACGGACAACCAAAGACTTTTAAACAGATTAAGATCTGGTGCATTATGATATAAAATGTGATAAGGACATTTATGATGAAGAATTGGTGTAGGGACACAGTTTATAAGGAAAACAACATGAAGAATGGTATAATACAAAAATGAAGGAGGTAATTTTGACCGAAAAAGTAAAGTCCTACCTACATTTAAAATATGTTGATGCTTTCTTTCCACCCTACCATTTTGTTGAGGGGTCTCAATAAAAGACTTTTGGTGAATAATACCACGGGGAGAATAGAAATTGTGGAGTAAAATTTCAGGATCATTATCTGTTCTAACAAACTTAGGAGTGGTATGAAACTGAGTTTTAATAATGGTGATAAAGTTCTTAACATGAGTGGAAAATTCAGCTTTGGTTTTTAATAAGATGATCTAGATAAATATACTATGATCATCTAATATGGTAAGAAAATATCTATGGCCATGAGTAGAAGAAATGGAAATGGGACCCATATGTCAATATGAATTAACTCAAAATTAGCACTGGCATGAGATAAATTGGAAGGAAAAGGTAAATGCTTTTGTTTTGCAATATGAGAAATGTCACAATTGAGACATCTTAGTCACTCTCTAGAGAGAGATGACCAAGTCTGGAGTGTTATAAAGCATTAACACGTATAGAAGTGGTAGAATTACAAGTGGACTAAAATGAAAAATTACAAGATTTATTGAATGAACTATGAAAAGTGCTATGACCAACAGTAGAAGGAAGATTATATTTGTAAAGATCATCCACTTGTTTAGCCAAACCAATCATCTCCAATGAAATTTGGTGTTGTATAAGGCATGTATCAAGAGAAAAGTGTAAAACACATGATAAAGATTGACAAAGCTTAGTAACAGATATAAGATTCATATGAAAAAGAGGTGAATAAAGGACATTGGTGAGAACAAATCGTGTGCTAAAAGAGTCATTTCCAGCATACTGAATAATAATAGAAGCACCATTGGGTGAGCTAACACAAACATGCCGGTTTGATTTTATAGAAGGGAGTAAAATAAGAAAGATTGGAACAAATGTGTTCATTTGCTCCTAAATTAAGAAGCCAATAACTAGACTTTCTAAGTAAAATCTGAGAGAGAGAGAGAGAGAGAGGTATACATGTAGTATCAGATGCATTTGCAGAAATGCTGGTGGAAATAAAATGAGTGGCTTGGATGTGATTGGTGGTAGGATTTAAGGAAGAAGATCTTGAGGGAACCAAATTAGCTTGTTACAGTAAGGATACAAGTTGAGCATATTGTTCTTGATATAAACCAGTAAGAGAACTTGTAAAAGAATCCAAGCCATGATCGAGAGAAGAATTGGCATCAGAAGTATCATTGGAAGCATTATTTACACGTGACTGTTGCTTAAGGAAGCTAGGATGACCATCTGTTTTATAACGAAAATCAATGGTGTAGTTATTGAGATGAAAAAAAGTGCAATATATATCTACTAGGTTTATGAGAATTGGAAACAAAACCTTTACCACGCCCTTGAGGTTTCCTATCTTCAGAAGCATTCAATTGAATTGTGCTATCTTCAGAGATGGAAATGGAAGAAGGAGAAGAAATGTTGCTTTCTTCTTGAATTACAAGAAAGTAAACCTTGTTGAGAGAAGGAAGAGGATCAAGAAGAAGAACTTGAGTTTTAACAATAAAGAATTGATCATTCAAACTAGCCAAAAACTGCATAATCTGATCCTCAGTTCTATAAACCTTGGAAACTCTAGTAGCTTCACAACGGCAAGGATGAATGCATATACAATTTTGTATAGGTCTGTGTGAATAGAGTTCTTCCCATAAAGCTTTCAGCTCAGTAAAATACTCAAGGACTGATTTGGTACCTTCCTTTAAATTATTGATAGAAGAATGTAAAGTAGCAATACGAATTCTATCAACCTTAGAAAAACCCTCATGAAGATCTTGTCAGACTTCAAAATTTGTATCATACAAGACAATAGTTTGAGCAATGGAGTCTGAAACACAGTTGATAAGCCAAGATTGAACCAAGTGATTACAACGTTCTCAAGCATTGCGATTAAGATCTTCCAGATCAGGTGTAAGAATGGATCCATTGATGAATCCAAGCTTGTTCTTCATTCCTAACGCACGCTTCATGGAACGATTCCATGCCACATAATTGGATCCATCAAGCTTGGGGAAAACAGTGAGAGAAGAGGGACATTCGTACGAGGAGCCTTACGTATAAAGATTCAAGGAGAAACGAAGCAAGAACAATGTAAAATCTGTAACAAAATCCAGAAGGAACAAGAAAAATATCGCAGTGCAGATAATGCAACTGAAAAAGATAAAAATGAGAGAGAAAGAAGATTGAAGTTGAATTCAATCATGAACAAGTGCAGAAAACATGAAGATTCATGCGCAAAATCATGAAAATGGTGAATGACTCGCGATGAAGATGAAGAAGGAAAGAGAAAACGCAACGGAATCGGTTAGAAAACGATTATAGATTAGTTAGAAAAACATAATTAGTTGAGAAGGAATCAGATACCATATTAAAAGAGTGAAAATAAATGTAGAATATGATTTTCTTATTACATGGAACTAAAGGTACAAGGAGTATTTATACAAGAAAGCTATAGTACACTAAACTACAATATGGAGGGGAAATACTACATTTCTACTTAATCACTCTAACCTTAATTGCTTGTGATGCAAGTCATGTTCTCTGTGTGTGTATTATCCAATAACACACATTTAGTAACATGTTGATTTTGTTGTAAAATTAGGCAAAAATTATCTCTATAAATAATAATTGATATATAAATAAGAGAATCAATTAAATATAATCAAAAGAGTGAGATCAATAAACTTATCTGTCTTTGGATTGTTGTTAAATTGACCACCGGCAAAACTCAATCAACATCTCTAAATATCAATTCAATAAGAGAACTGCAAAATAAACAAACAATGAATATAGTCTGAGACGTGCTGATCGCACAGTCCTTAAGGATTTTCCTTATAATTATACGTTAATCCTTCAGGATTTACCAGACCCTTCCTGATTTAAAACCAAGGATGCAGAACTGGCAAGAATAAATATTTTCAGGAAGATGTAACCCAAAATTATGTACTAGACTCATAGAAGAGAGGATTTTGTATAGGTTGTGCATGAGTTTTCATATAAAAGAAAATTGGTGTTATTGATATTGAAAAGAAAAGGAACCGTAACAATGGTTGAAAAATAGGCAGTTAGATCATTAGAAAAAGTAGGCACTCCTAAGATATATTAGCAGCCCATACTCAAACATAACCTGCTTTCTTAATTTGTTTTTTTCGGTTACAAAATAGAAAGCACGCACCTTGATTACTCTTTAAGATGAAACTAAATATCCTTAGACAAAATCAAAGTTAAAATGATGTGGTCAAAAGAAGTAGACTAAGTCAACTATTAGTATTAATCATAAATAAAATAATAATAAATTTTTACTAACAAATATATTATAAAACTTTTGAAATATAATCAAAATTTATAACAGATTTTTGTGGCTCTTCTTTGCACGGAAGGTCCGCTAGATGCGAGTAGCAGCTTCAGTCATCTTCCTTACCTTATAGTTATGAAAAGCATGTTGAATCTTAATTGCAGCAACTCTCTTGTGTGCTTCAGCTTCTTGATTGAAAAGTTTAAATTCCTTTATTTCTTTTTCTGTGTTCTCCAAATGCAGCTCTTATTCGTTGTGCAGCATCAACAAATTCCACTTAAGCAGCTAAACTATTCCTTGGATCCACCTTGTCCGGAGCAGATGTGACTAAATGCCTAAAATCATATATAATTATAGAATTATAATTTGTACCATAATGTATTTTGTATGTTATGTTTTAAGCATGTAAGCACATATTCTATCATAAGAAACGAATTTAGCAACAAAAGGATTACCAAACTATTATTTTGGGTGACACATAGGTTACCCTTAAAATAATATAGGTAATTTACCCAACAACCCATGAGAACTAGTCACATGAGTAAATTTATATGTGGTGCCTACAAATTAATTTTTACTCCATTTGCAAATTTATTTACGGAGTTAATTTTCATAAATTGTTGAATAAAATTATCTTCCTTTCTTCAAAAGTAAATTTAGAAGAAAAAAATCTATGTTTTTTTTACTTTAAAGACAAACAAACTTTACAACATAGAACAATACTTTAGACCTGGTTGGTTAAAAATGTGGATGAATGATATTTTTACAAATATTTTTGGACGGTTTTGTAGACAATTCTTTCACACTCGCATTGTGTTATGAATATCTTCGTTTCTTTACTCTATGTTGTTTTTCTCTCAAAAGAAAAGTGAAGATGAAAGTTATTCAAAATTTATCACCAAAGGTGTTTGTAACTAAAAGCAGTTGGATTGATTTACACCAACGATGTTTGTGTTAAATAGTCCTAGATCTTATCAAAGCTTAGGACAAATAACAAACTTTAAAACCAACTTCAACACCCACCCTTACAGCAAACGTGGACCTGATCCAATTTCCACATTGAAATCTCATCCCAAAAACTAACTCAAAAGATAAAGGTACTCAAACATATTTATACACTCAACAATCTAAGAACCTGAACAATATCGAACAAATAACAAACAACTTCAAAACCAACTTCGAAAAGTTTGAATATAGTGGAAAGAGCTAAACTCTCATAACCACATGTTGAATCCCGGCAACCAAAATAGTGTTCACATTTAATTTTTAGTCCACAAAAAATACAAGATAAAATGATAAAAACAAAACCACATATTTTTTGTTCCAAGAACAAAAACTAACCTTTTGCGCAATGAGGCTAATTCTTGGTGGTCATGGTCAGCTCTTATTTCCACACTTTCAATTTCTATAGCAACATGATCAGTCACAGTGGCATCAACACTCCCAATCCTATGTTGTAAATCCAAACAAGACCGAAGAACAAAACAACAAAACACACCTCCAGTAGTAGAAGCTGACATCAAATTAAAATTCATAAGCTGAACCGTAAGACAACCAAGAAACAAAAATGAACCAATCAACCTCAAATCCAAGGTCAATTTGTTTATACAAACTTAATGACATCAAAAGAAAAGCAGCACATGAAATCAAACCTAATACATCTGATTTTCCATTCACTTCTTTGTCATAAAAATATGAGTAAACAGAAGTTAGCATAAGTACCAAAAAAGCCACGTGAGCTTTTAATATTAGACTCAGTTGGAACTTTTTTGCTAGTAACATAGTGCAGCACATTATGAAACTTACAATTCTATAGAGAAAAATCTTGAGGAGATTCCAGTCTCCAAATAGATGTTTGAAAGAGGAGCTTAATGCATAACAGATAAGTCCAATTATGCTTGATATCAAACCTACGAGTCTCCATAACAAAGGGTGATTTAAGAAACTGAAAATTTGGATAATTTTAATCATGTTTTTTTTGGATGAGATGTTGCTACGGTAATTTCATACAAGAAGCTGAAATTAATTTCTCAAACGATTTGATCCAAAATTTTGGATCAAATAACAATTATCCTTAGACATGTATTATTATTAGGATGTCTCTAATTTTTGTCTTTTTATACATTGACCAAAAGGTGGCTTTCTACACAATTGAATGCGCGTAGAAGCAGTGTCCCAAGAAGGTCTTTTTACCTAACTGTCGCAAAAATATCCCAAGAGTAACTCTTATTCATGAAATCCAATATTAAAAGTTTCTCTTATCCAACTTTGATTTTGTGAGAGATATATATTAATTTACACTCACCTAAAATATTAAAAAGTAAGCCACCTACACCCACTTATGAAAGAAAAATTACCACTGTTCAAATCAATTTTGCTGCTTGTAAAAAAAAAAATCAATTTTGCTAATTTACTTCTTTATTTGGTATATTAATTTCAATTTAAATTGTTTATATCTCTCCTTGCATGTAGCCAATCAAATTATTACACTTAATTAATAAATAAAATAGCCCCAAAAGAAAATAGGCGCTGACAATCTCTTTCTTCGTCCTCGTCATGTGTGGTTGTCGTCGCCTTCCAATTTGCTTAGTTTCTTTGAATCGTTTTCTTTGGGTCTTTTTGAGACTAGGGATCATATATATATATATATATATATATATATATATATATAAGATTACAACAACAATCAAGCCTTATCCCACTAAGTGTGGTCGGCTAAATGGATCAAATGACGTCATAGTGTTCTATTATAAACCAAATTTGGATCCATCTCATTGACCTCTAAATCCTTTCTAATGGATATTCTAATAGTTTTCCTAGGTCTTCCTCTACCTTTTTTAACTTGACTCTCCTCCATTTGATCGACTCTTGTTACCACGGCATCTACGAGTCTTCTCTCTACATGCTCAAACCATATAAGCCTATTTTCTACCAACTTTTATACTATAGGTGCTACCCCCACTCAGATTGAGATCATAAAATTAAGTAAATTGGTATTCTCCTCGAAGAGAATCTTCTTGTAACTCTTCTCTAAAATTTTCTTAGCCCACAAAAACTTGAGATCCTTGCGGAGATTAAAGACTATAGTAGAAAATTTGGGTGAGGTCTATCATCGATGGGGCTTTAGTAGAAACCTACACATTCAGAGGAAAATTTGGGTTTCCTACACCATTTGGGTTTTCCAAGTTCTCCACATGATCAACAACAACAGGCAATAAAAAAGGGAGCAGGGGCAGATGGGGTATCATTGAGGCTAGTATTGATCAACTAGTCAGAGGAAAATTTCAAACGCTTGTAAATTCTGAAACCGTTGGTTTTGAGATTCAACAAAAAAGAAGGAAATAATGAATTATCTAGAACTTCTCGATTGAATCACGTGAATGAGAGCAATAAAATCGCAAAACAAGTAATTGTCAAATGAAAAGGAAATAGTCAAGGTTCTAAATAGCTTCTCAAAACAACAATGTTCCGCTTTATAATGATCTTCCATTATCGAGCTAATGGTCGAGATTCGTTGAAATATGAAAGGAGAAATTCAGCGCTCCTGGTTATGCCTCAAAAATGCAAATGCCATGCAGTACCCTAGGCGTGTCATCTTCCCCCTACATGGTGTGGGACACACGCCAACACTCATTACAGAAGGCGCCACTTCAATTTTTGATGCATTTAATTCTAACAACTCCCACTCAAAATGCAACATCTCCAAAAATGTACAAAAACAATTTCCCAACTATTCATTGCTCAGAATCACAAACCGTCATCAAACTTTTATCCTCTTAAAGTTCCTCATGTCGTAAAGACAATAATGATTTGGGGGGGATTGTTCTAGACAAGGCCTTAGCCCAAAACGCCACCCCAATACACGACGAGCCATTAATCCATTGTCCTTGTCGTTCAATGCAACATGGAAGACTTCATGTGCGCTTCAGCGAATAGGAACACACCTCGTCCAATTTGGACCGTCCAGATGATTTGTAACAACCTCCCACAAGTCTCGACAGGGTTTTACGTGCTTAGTTACAACTATGCTCTGTTATAAAAGTGTGGCTCCACGTCACACTCAAAGTACTATCGTATTTTCATTACTTTTCGCACACTTCACTTTTATCATTCCTCTCATTGACTTGACCATCAAAGTGCTAACCTGTTTTCATATTCCTTTAATTTTTATCATTTTGCTAGCTATTACTACTCCCTCCGTCACATATTAGGTGTTTCATTTGATGTTTACATAGTTATTAAAATAATGATAAAAAAATGTTGATTTTTATGATAAAATATGTATTATTTATTAAAACATCTTTATTAATTACAGTTAGTAGAATAATTACAGATAAATGAAATACAATAAAAAACTATGTTAATTGAAAATAATAATAAATGTTATATTAGTTTATAAAAGAGATTTTTCTCAAATTATTTTATAAAAGAGATAAATAATTTAAGACACTGAAAATTAAAAAAAAAATAACATCTAAATTTTTTTGTTACTCAAGGAATTATAACATCTAATTTAAGATCGAGAGTATCCTATTAATCATAAACATAGATTCTCATTTTCTTTTCAATAGTCCCTCCGTTCCTTTATAATTGTCACTTTTGTATAAATTTTTTGTTTCTAATTAACTGTCGTTTTCAAAGTTCAAAGTATCATTAAATGTGACTTTATATATATTACCCTTATATATTTAATGCAGAGAGATAAATGTATGAAATGAAGTATTAAATGATTAAGGTTATTATAGGAAAAAGATAAATTGTTATATCAAACGTAATAAAAGTATTTGTTGTCTTGATTTGTGTAAAAAGTTTAAATATGACAATTAGTAATAATCAAATTGCCTCAAAAGTCTAGTCAAAAGCTAACGACAACATTGGAATTTTCAAGTTCCTAGTTACACAAATCGAAACACACAGAATCCACACAAACAATCAAAGTTACCTGCAACGACTACCTGCTGCTTCAATCCAACACAAACTGCTTTACACGTTCACTCTTTCCTTTATCTTCTTCTTACTTCACCACCATCCACGTAATTTCCCATTATAATCCCACCTTTACCCTCGACTTCTTTCCCAAAACCGCGTCCCATAAAGGGCACATTCGCCATTCCACCTCCCCCATCCTTCTCCATTTCTAGAAATCTAAGCTCTGATTATTGAAGACTAAAAACAAACTTTCACTAAAAATGTCTGAAAACGGAGAAGAGAAATTACTCGCTGTGGCACGTCACATAGCAAAAACGCTAGGCCACAACAATAACAACATGGCTGATGATATTCTCCAAATTTTCTCAAATTTCGATGGAAGATTCTCGAAGGAGAATCTTTCTGAGAAAGTCGCCGCGGTCGAGGTTAATGACAGAGATCCAAGAGCCTTCGCGGCTTTGGATCACTGTCTTAAAAACCTCGACCGTAGAATCTCTCACTATGTTTCATCTGATCATCCTATCTGGGCAGACTCTGCTGATGCCGCTGCTTTTCTCGACGCCGTTGACGACTTAGTAGCTTCCGTTGCAGAGTGGAACCACCTCACCAGTGATAAATCCATCGCCACGTGTCTCGCACGCGCCGAGGATATGCTTCAACATGCTATGTTTCGTCTTGAGGATGAGTTTCGTTCTCTCATGGAACGCGGTGGTGAGTCGTTTGGCCTAACTCCGCCGTACCGGAACACCGATTCGGTGAATTTACCGTTTGATTCTGAAGAAGAGGATGAGGAAATTGACGGTGGAGGTGAAGAGGATCCGATTCCGGTTGCGATGCCGGTAACGGATTACGAAATTGTGATCGATGCGTTACCGTCGGCGACGATTAACGATCTTCACGAGATTGCGAAACGAATGGTTGCCGGTGGATTTGGGAAAGAGTGTTCGCATGTTTACAGTAGTTGCCGGAGAGAATTCTTGGAGGAGAGTTTATCGAGATTAGGGTTACAGAAGCTGAGTATTGAAGATGTTCACAAAATGCAATGGCAGGATATTGAAGATGAAATTGAAAGATGGATTAAAGGTTTCAATGTTGCTTTGAAGATACTTTTTCCGAGTGAGCGACGATTATGCGATCGCGTGTTTTTTGGATTCTCTTCAGCTGCGGATTTTTCTTTCATGGAGGTTTGTAGAGGTTCTACAGTTCAGTTGTTGAATTTCGCCGATGCTGTTGCAATTGGAAGCCGTTCGCCGGAGCGGTTGTTTAAAATTCTGGATGTGTTTGAATCATTGCGTGACCTAATTTCGGAGTTTGAGTTGTTATTTTGTGATCAGTATAGTGTGTCTTTAAGGAATGAGGCAATTACTATATGGAAGAGATTGGGGGAAGCAATTAGAGGGATTTTTATGGAGTTGGAGAATTTGATTCGAAGGGATCCGGCTAAGGCAGGTGTTCCGGGTGGTGGTCTTCATCCGATTACGCGTTACGTGATGAATTACCTTCGCGCGGCATGTAGGTCGAGGCAGACTTTGGAGCAAGTGTTTGAAGACTATGGACATCCATTGAAGGATTATCCTAAGATGGATGATAGGATGCATTCATCTTCGTCTTTATCAGTGCAAATGGATTGGATTATGGAGCTATTAGAGAGCAATTTGGAAGCTAAATCGAAAATCTATAAGGACCCTGCTTTGTGCTATGTTTTCTTGATGAATAACTGCAGGTACATTGTTCAAAAAGCTGAAGATAGTGAATTAGGAGCACTTTTAGGTGATGATTGGATCAAAAAACACACTGCGAAAATTCGGCAGTACCAAATGCAGTATCAAAGAGGCTCATGGAACAAAGTGTTTGGGTTTCTTAAGGTGGAGAATAATGGATCAATGCAACATAATGGGGTAGCTAAGTCAATGAAAGAGAAGCTGAAATCGTTCAACACGGTGTTTGATGATTTATGCAGGGTTCAATCTACATGGTTTATCTTTGATGAACAACTTAAGGAAGAAATTAGAATTTCCATTGAGAAACTCTTGTTACCAGCTTATGCAAATTTCATTGCAAGGTTTCAGAATGTTGCTGAAGTTGGCAAACATGCTGATAAATATGTTAAGTATGGAACTGAGGACATTGAAGCAAAACTCAATGATTTGTTTCAGGCAAGCAGTGGATCAACCGGTAGCCGAAAGCGAAGCTAAATCTGTATGTTTGTTTTGTGTATGTATTTGTTGTGTAGTTGTAATACAAAATTTTGAGCTTAGTTAGTTGTAAAAGATGTATCATGTATGACCTTGTATACTATATATACTACTATTGTATGTTGTATGTTGTTCTGCATATTATCATTATGAGGATTGAAAAAGTTCTGCAATTGCTGACACTTGAGGATTTAGTATGTATACTGTAGATAATTCAATGAGTATGGTGATGAAGTTTTGCATTTTAATGTTCTGAATTTGCCTGGTTCAGCACCAAATTTGGCTCCAAGATAATTTTATAAATACTGTAGTCTGTATCACTATTTATATTAGTATGCGATAGTATTCAACCTCAGTCTTCCTTCAACACCTTAGCAAAAGTAGACACCATAATGGCAGAAGTAGAAAATGCGATATGATCGGAGTATAGTGATGAATACTTATAATTTGATGGTTAGTGCCGGGTTGGATAACGATTTCTCCGACATGTATATCAATTGTCGGAGGGAATGTCTAGAGGAAAGACTCTCAAGAGGTGTTGAATATTTAACAGGATTGGTATATACAAATCCTAGCATATTCACATAAAAGTTGAATCAAGAATATGTTCATCTTTAGATCTGTGAGAACTGATAGAGAAAGCATTAAGATTGATACAGAATAAGAGAGAGCATTAAGTTGGTTACTTCACAGAAAATGATTATTGTCAATCCGTACTTAATTAAATAATTAATCTAACATTCTCCCACTTGTGTGATAATAGTCAATTACTAGAATAATATCAATGATGGGCAAAACTTTGGTTATCCAAAAAGAAGTAAGCTTCAACGATGCATAAATTGTATCCGATACGAAAAATAAATCATACATGTTAACTTACATTTTAAATAACAAGTGATAAATTTAGAGTAAAATAACTAACTTAAGAGGAAAATATGAAAGACTTAATCAAATCAATGAGTTACAATAATCTAAGCATACTCGTTATAAGAGTAGTTACATTTAGTCATAGCTACCTTCATAACACCATATTATAGTATTGCTATAGTGATAACTAATCGAATTTACCGCTCCTCTAAAACAAATTGTCGAGACCCGTTGCGATATCTTCCATATTATACTTAACATATTTATAAGCATTCTTACCAGGTTGAAGAACTCTCTGAAACCTCCGAATGAATTTTGCATATGATGGCAACAAGAGTTTCACAATGGAAATTATTATTTCTCTCTTGAGGTGTTTATCACAGATAAACCAAGAGCGTTGAACTCTGCATATTTCCCCAAAGAGCATGTTGAATGATTTTAACTTCTTTTTCATTGAATTTTCTACCTCATTAGGTTGCATTGAATCATTGTTGTCCAACTTTAAACACTCCAACACTTTACTCCATGAGTTTCTTTGATAGTTCTTATGATGCTGCCGAACTTTTGTTGTGTATTTTTGGATCAAAACATCACCTAAAATGGTTCCCAATTTAGTATCTTTGGTTTTTTGAACCATGTACCTGCTGTTATTCATCAAGAAAACATAACTCAAAGAAGGGTCTTTGTAGATTTTAGATTTGGCTTCCAAATTTCTATCTAATAGGTCCATAATGAAACTCATCTGCACTGAGAGAGAGGAAGTGGATTGCACCTTATCCTCAATTTTGGGATATTCCTTCAACGATTGTCCATAGTCTTCTTCAAACACTTGCTCCAATGTCTGCCGTGACTAACTTGTGGCACGGAGATAGTTCATCACATAACGGGTGATTGGGTGAATCCCACCACTGGGAACCACTGCCAAATTCACCGGATCATGGCGTATCAGATTCTCCAACTCTATGAAAATGCCTATGATTGCTTCACCTAATCTCTTCCAAATTGTGGTTGCTTCGTTTTGAAGCGACCCATTGTATTGATCACGGAACAAGGACTTCTGGAATTAGGTCGCGCATTGTTTCAAACATGTCAAGGGCTCTAAACAACCGTTCGGGTGATCGGCTTCCGATGGTGATAGCTTCAGCGAAATTCAGAAGTTGGAGTGTGGAGTCCCTGCAAATATCCGTGAAGGATAAATCAGCAGTGGAGGACAATCCAAAGAAAACTTGATCACAAAGTCGCCGTTCAGAGGGGAACAATATCTTCAAAGCCACTTTAGAAACTTTAATCCATCTTTTAATCTCGTCTTCCATCTCCTTCCATGTCAACATCTGAAGGGCTTCAATGCCAAGTTTCTGGAACCAAAACCTTGAGAGGCTTTCTACCAAACATCCCCTCCGAAAATCGCAATATACATCATAGAACTCCTTCTCAAACCTAGCGCTAACCATCAACTTGGCTGTTTTTTTAAGGTTGTCGATTTTTTCAGTTGGCAAGGCCTCAATCATGAAGTCGGGCTCAAACACTTTAAATCCAGAATCATCACCAAGATATTCTTCCAACTTCTCCGAAAGCATTTCAATGAGATTTGAATTTTCTTGCTGAAGCACCTTCACATAATTACTGAGTTGTTCCACCATTCCACTACCAATATCAATACTTGGTAGCTGTGGTGAATGTGAATGGACTTCAATAACTACGGAATTTGCATCTTGGATTCCAGCGGACTCACTATCTCGTCCTACATCCATGGAATGAATGGAAGAACGAAGAATAATAAGCAAGTAACTGAAAACAGCTCCAAGAATGAATAACAACAATTTAATCTTCATGAGTTGTACAATTAGACATCCAAGAAAAAAGTAAAGAAGATCAACTTCAAATCCGCACTGAGTTTGCCGCGACAAACTAAGTGACATGATAGCAAAAGAAGCACATGAAATGAGGCTATATGCATCTGGTTTTCCATTCATTACTTTATCGAAGTAAAATGAATATATTGATGTGATTGTCAATACCAAAAATGCTGTGTGAGCTTTGAATTGAAGACTTCTCGAGTGTTGCCATATCTTTGCAAATAAAATCATGAGGCTCATGGTGAAGTTGAAAATGCTGTAAAGGAAAATCTTCAAGAAATTCCGTTCTCCAGAGATAGTTGAAGGAAGAGCTAAGAGCATAACAAAGCAGTCCAACAAGAGATGAAGCAAAGCCTACAAATCTCCACACCTTTGGCTGCATCAACCATCTCTAAATTTGGATTAGAATATTCTTCATGTTGTCTCAATGTGTAAAAATTGATTTCACATACGGGTGAGAACAAGAGCAACATTTTTGACCTTGGGTATGAGAAATTATTGCTGCTGAAATTTCGTGGCAATGGACTAAACGTGTTTATCATATCATCAGCTCTAATAATTTAGATATATTTTCGTGAGAAAAATTGTCCATCAATTCTCTCCACACCCACACTTACAAATAGTCAAACAAAGTAGATATTCAATTCATATTCTTTGAAAATAGTATAAAATAATTAATTATGGTGGGACCCACTTAATGATAGAATTTACCATTTATTTTATGTGTGTATCACTCTCCAAATTGTACACTCACTTGTAACAAATAAGTACAACGGTCTCTTGTATTTGTTCTTGATCGAAACATGTCATCCACACCAATGTCTTAGTATCATAGCTTATCTTATAGGCGTTAGTGCCATCCGTCAACGAGTAGTATGTCGTTACATGTACAAAATGTTTCATCCTTCGAGTAAGATCATTATTTAAGGTGAAAAATGATTGAAACCCCTTTTTAATTCTGATAGTGTATCGACTGGTGTCATCCACCAATCCTTGAACGGTTCACTTACATGATGAAATTTAACGGTGCAACGTATTTCAATAAGCATAGGCATGCAGAAAATGAGAAAGGAAAAAATTGAGAGAAGAGAAAATGTAAGAAGAAAATATGAAATGGTGTGAGACATTGAGAAACGAGGGCATGTATGTATTTATAGTGTATAAAAATATAATATTTTATCTAATTTTATTAAATAAAAAAAAAAACGAAAAAAAAAATCGTCTCAACAACAACTTTCGACATATAAAAAAAAAGAAGATAAAATACAAAACCCATCTCAAGTGGGACTTGAGACATATAATGATGACAAAAATATTCCAACTTTTGAGAAATAAGGGGTATGTTGCAAAACACAATTGAGATATGGGTGCATGTCGCAAGTCCACCTTGAGAGTTGGGGATGAGTTGGTCTAAAGTAGAGAAGTTTTGGAATATTTGTTTTTAACTAGGGTAGTTTTAGAATTTTGGTTTCATAATAGGGCAGATTTTTTTTTTTTTCTTTTAGACTATTGATTTTGTCAAATGGAGAAGATCCTAACCTGAAAATTTGTCCATCATTTCACTTCACATGCTCACTTTAGTATGTAGTTCTTATTTTGCATAGCATACATACTTTCATGTATTTTCAATTAATATTATATTTTTTTAGAGTGAACAACCAATTTGATCCTGACAATTTTTTCACGGTCCTGTTTAACCCTCGACAAAAATAATACAAACTACTCCATGATGTTTTTTGAAATTGAAAAAAAATTGGTCCAGTTGTTAAAATGAATCAAGGACTAATTTCAGGGGGCTAGTCACTACGGAGCTTTGCTATGGTTTTAAATGAGCCCTCTATGAGTAGAAAGTGATATTAGACCCCTTAGCCGAATATAGACTTTTTTTTTAAAAAAAAGGACTAATTTATCCTCCTTGTGTGTACGGTTTGCAAATTATAAGAAACATCCCTTTTTCTATCAATATAATAAGTAAAAATTTAATTTTCATTGAATAACTTATGTATATATAATATATACAAGTTATTCAATAAATAGGAAAATGTTCAAAGGTGAAAATTTTGTATTTATAACATGGTAACTCAAGTGAATTAAGCCAAACTTCTAAAAAGAATTGCTTTGCCAACTACATTTGGAAGATGTTTTTTTTAACAATACTGAAAAATGTTTTTTTAGTGAGATAAACTCCATATTCTCTAAATTTCCTTTTCTTTCATCGAAAATGGGTGATTTTAGGTCATCTTTTGACCGAAATCACCCCATGTACATATTTCTTCTCTCCCGTTCTTGTAATCTAAATAAGTAGTTTTCACATAGATCATATTTTCTTTGGTTTCTTTTTTCGTGTAGATTTCTTCGTCTCAATGTCACATTGTTTGACTTTCGATTTTGTTGACATGTTCGTTTCGTTTAGATCAACACATCAACATTGACTTGTTAAAAAAAAACACATCAACATTGATTAGTTAATTATTCAACCGACGATTATATCTTCAGCATTGCAATTAATCTTAAAGCAGAAGTTATTCTATCACTTTGATTTCATTATATTATTTGTAGGCATTTTATTGTTTTATGCTATTAACTCGGTTAGTATCTATTATACTCTACCAATTTGAAGAATCAATATTGTTTTTATTTCAATCAAAAAAAGTCAAACTTCTATAAATGAAGAGGAACGTAGTAGGACCATCATTAACATAACTGTTGAGTGTTGACTGCAGTCTGCAGATGAGATTTTTTCCTTGGCTTGGAACTTGCCTCGTAACTTATTGGAAAAATAATAAAACAATCAGCAAAGTCAAAAAATTTAAAGATCATTGGAATTTTCTTGGATATGATAAACAGCTTTGGTCCTTTCCTCGAAATTTCGGCTAAAATAGAGATAGCAGTAAGCAAGTCACACCCGAATTCAAAAATGGTTGGTCTCACTATCACTCTGTTTGGGAAATCAATTCTTACACATTTGAGGCAACATGACACATATTCTAATCCAAATATGGAAATGGTTGATGCAGCCAAAAGTGTGGAGATTTGTAGGCTTTGCTTCAGCTGTTGTTGGACTGCTTTGTTATGCTCTCAGCTCTTCCTTCAATTATCTCTTTGGAGACTGGAATCTGTTGAAGATTTTCCTTTACGGCGTTTTCAGCTTCATCATTAGCTTGGTGGTTTTATTTGCAAATATATGGCGACAATCAAGAAGTCTTCGTTTCAAAGCACACACAGCATATTTGGTATTAACAATCACCTCACTATATTCATTTTTCTTTGATAAAGTGATGAATGGAAAACCAGATGCATATAGTCTAATTTCATGTGCCACCTTTGCTATCATGTCACTAAGTTTGTCAAGGAAAACACAGTGCGGATTTGAAGTGGATCTTCTTTACTTTTTTCTCGGATGTTTAATTGTGCAACTCATGAAGGTTAAATTGCAGTTATTCATTCTTGGAGCTGGTTTTAGCTACTTTGTTATTATACTTCGTTCTTCTTTCTCTTCTGTAGATGTTTTAATAGATAACGAACAACCTACCAGTCTCCAAGATGAAAATTTGGTAGTTATTGATGTCCTTTCACATTCACCACAACCGGCCAGTACTGATATTGCTAGTAGTATGGTGGAGCAACTCAATAATTGTGTGAAAATGTTTCA
>Ga0315915_1003547_pt1 | contig 19751 bp, 16 predicted proteins | sample MpolbnodulesMG_FD_207738 | JGI IMG/M metagenome (GOLD analysis project Ga0315915, IMG submission 207738) | Medicago polymorpha root nodule microbial communities from Los Angeles, California, United States - branched nodules | ecosystem: Host-associated > Plants > Roots > Nodule | place: USA... | reverse complement strand
CCCCTCCCCTTCTAAAAATTGAACCAAACACTTCAAATTAAAAATCTCCCCTCCCCTCCTCTCCAAAACTCTCGAACCAAACGGACCCTTAGACTTATCTGCGGAAATAGGATTCTAAGGAAATTCCATTTTAGTAGTAAAACCCTCATGAACTACTCCGGATTTGTTTCCGCAGGAAAAACCAGAAATTCTATTAGTGAAATATTTTTCAGGATATACAATAATTTTTAAGATTAAAATATTGATACTATATTTTATATTTTCTTTTCAATAATATCACTTGTAGTATGAAATCAAATCAACTTTACTTTCTTTTCACATAAACGAAATTGACTCAGTTGGAGTCTTCATAATATATTGTAATTAAAATTATATTGTCGGAAGATAACAAAATCACAAGGAATTCATCATGGTAGATTGGTAGTTGTGATTAAATATTTTGTATTTAACGGGAATCATAATAAAATCTCTGCATGGACTTTGTATATTCTTTTTTTTTAAAGAGACTTTGTATATTCTTTTTTTTAAAGAGACTTTGTATATTCTTTTTTCACACAAGTTGACTAAATTATTCTATCCCTTAGTTTTAGCTTCAACTGAAAAACGTAGAATGAGTATCTTCTTCAAAGTAATTGATCCGTACAGTAATCTTATAAAGTCGATATTTTTGTTTACCATATTATTGGTACCATATTTTCACTACCGGTGAACGGTGTTTAATCTATATACACAAGGTTGATTCCTCAATTGCATTTTCTCCATATCTATGAGTTACTGATCGAAAACCTAACCATTTGTTTAAGGGTTTAAATCCCTTACAACTTGAACTATTCATTATTGTTTATAAAATTCAAAATGTGAACTGGTTGTAAGATATTTATGATTTTTTTTTTTTGTTGACGTGCAAGAAGTTGACATGCAAGAAGTAGAAATTGAATACATGTTAGACATGTATTAATTTATTGTATACATGTGAACTGGTGGTAAGATGTTCTCCTTTTTTTCTTGGCTACAACATGGAGGTTTGACATTTATACCATGTGAATGACTCACAAGAAAGAAGTTTAAACTAAGCCATTAAATTAACTACCTAAATCCTTATAATTTCGTATAGTAAAAAAAATCATGTTGATAACTGTTATTTTATCACAAACTTATATCTTATTTTTATAAGTTTATAGTAGCATTTTTTGATAAGGAAAGTCAAATAGTTTATAACTTAAAGCTCATAGCTTATCATTTTTTATCTCAATTTTACCCCTAAAATCTTAATTGAAAAAATAAATATTAATGAAATATATAATTTTTATGTCATTTCATATTCAATTATAAGCTACTTCAACTGTTAATTGGCTAGCTATAAGATAGTTTATAAGTCATCCACTATAATAACACATGATTTATAAACTAGCTTATAGTTGGTAAATAGCGAATAAATGATAACTAGCTTAAAACTAACGGATACTGATAAACTAGCTTATACACCCTTCTATGTTTCAGATTTATTTATTTTTGAATACTTTTAGTACTTGTTGTATGGAATCAAATCGACTTGATAACAAAAAAGAATCATATTGACTTTGTATTATTTTTACACAAACCAAATTGACTTATAGTTTTGAGTCTTGACGATATTGTAATTAAATGACATTCTCACAAAGAAAACAAAATCACAACGAAGTCATCATACATATGATTAAATATTTTGTGTTGAACTGGAATCATGGTAGTACAGCCTTTGCATTGGATTTTGCATTTTCTTTTTCACACAAGTTGACTTATATCATCAGTTTTACCTTCAACTGCAAAACCTAGAATTAGTCAAGCATAGAGAGAAATACAACTATAAAATTTCACCGTTCATACTGCATTTTTTCTCATCTTTCGATTTGTCTAGAATTTCACAATCAACTTCAATCGTATGCATAACGTCCCTTTTTTTTAGTATTACAGATTATATAGGTAAGTCGAATAACATGATACAAATGATAAAAAATGTAGTTTTTCAGAGAATGCATTTAAAAGTGATGCATTATATATATGAATTGGTTTTGATTCTAAAATGTTTTCGGCATAAGAAGATTATTGAGGGACACATATTTACAACATATCTAAACTATCCTATTTTTCACATCAATCAAAACAAATCTTAAATCTAGACATACACTCACAACCTTGATATTTAAAACCATCAAAATAGAGGGGTCGAGGTTTTATTCACACATAAATTATCATTTTCCTGTCCACACCAAGGATGTTCGGACAAGAAATCAACTTTTGATTGACCTTTGACGGCTTTCACATGAACATTATTGTAAGGAAAACTCTGACAGAGCGACAGTCCATTTGCCAATACGTCCATTCAATAATGGTTTCATTGATCACAATTGTTTTTGACATATAAACGTTGCACGACATCATGTAATATTTAAGTTTTTGACGCATTACTTTTCGTGTCCACAAAAGTAATGTAATAATTATAGCCATAAGTGGTAGTAAAAGGGAAAGGATCCCAAAGATCACAGTGAATGACTTCCAAAGGCTTGTTATATACATTGAGAAATGAAAGTGCATGTAATTTATGTGATTTTCCTATACAACAAGAGAAAAAAAATCCAAGTTTTGATTACATTGAAAAAGAATTTTACACAAATTCAAAATGGATTTTACAGCTTGAGGATGAGGATGACCTAGTCTAAAGTTTCCCATTGTGTGAGTGTGATGGCTAGGATCAAAGAAGCAGTACTATTATTATAGTGAATATAGTAGAAATGGCACTATTATTGTAAACAATAAAAGCAGCACTACTATTACATGGACTTGTAGTAGTAGCAAAAATATTCAAAGCATGAAAAGTAACAAGATTAGTAGAACCAGTAGGAAACAAAAGCTTGAAAGGCTTGAACTTTTATAGGCAACCCAAACCAATTGCACATTAAAGGAGCACCTGGTTAGATGCCTGTTATTTAATAAAACACTTATGAGCATGAAGTTCAAACAAAACATTATTGACATGAGCAAATTTAGTAACTGACATTAGATTAGTTAAATGAAGAGCTTCACTAGGTTGAGTATAAGAAAAAATTGTGTAGTGACCTAATGAAAGAATTGGCATACCTTGACCATTTCCCATTATGACTTCTTCTTGGCTATTAGCTAGGTTTTTCCGAATGGATGTGATATGATGTGAAGCACCAAAATCTAGATACCAGGTTGTATCGAGATGATAAGCAGGTGCAGAGGAAATTGAGGTCTTGGAGCTGGATGAGCAAATTAACCATTAGCATTTTGATCAAATAGATACGGAAAACGAGTAGCATCATGTCCAACTGAAGCTCAGATTTGATTTTGGGGATGAAAAGAGCCACGACTTCAATCAAAGCAACCTTTGCCACGACCATTATAGTGTTCAGACTTCTTAGGTTGTGATTACCTTCGGCAGACAGATAATTAGGTTGTGTCGCAATTGATTGAGCAATAAATGCAAAAATGTTAGGGTTAGCAAGCTCCTCATGGAATTTCTTGATTTGTGCCCTTGAACCATGAGAAGAGATTCACTGTCTTCAATACATGGTGAATCTAAGAGACTATGAATCATCATAAAAAAAAAACATATTGTGCTACTCAGTCAATATCAAAGCGGAATTTTTGGATTGAGCATGAGCTTGATCATCTTAGGAATCATATCAAAGCAGAATTTTTGGATTGAGCACGAAGCCATGAACTTGTGCAAATTGTGCGCAATTATTACTCCATTCATTTATAGTTGAGTTCAAGCTCTAACCGTATTGCTGATGTGGCTTAACAAACTCTATCATATCAGCAAGACTCCAACAAAGTCTCTCACACCAGCAGTGGCTCTAACTAATTGTGCCACATCTGCAGAGATGCCAACTATACTAACTGATACAAATAATGTTTTGTATACATTGACACACATAAACATCAGATACACATAATATTTTGGTGCTGCCGTTGACTCGTGGCATTAGTTATGTATTTATCAAATTCTGGGTTTGTCTCACCCTTACATTTTTTTTCCATAAGCCTTACAAAGCAAAACTCCAATTATTGTAAAAAAAAAAAAAAAAAAACCCATTGCTGTAAAAAAGTTACACTGAAAACAACTTAGGTTTACATTGTAAAATAAATTGTTGGTCTGTTTAATACAAAGTAAATTATTGATGAATTTGATTCAATGAAATGTAGTTGAGCTAAAAAAATTTAAATAGTTAATGTTATTATATCATTTTGTGTTGCTTTAATTTACCTTTTACATAAGTAAAATTATTGTAAAATTTTTTTCTTACAAGATGGTTTAATAATATATTAATTTTTATTTCTAAATTTAGCCCCTCGTAATATTTTAGCTAGTTTGCAAATCGCAACTACATGCCATCGTCAGGAATCAACCAAACGGAAAATGATACTGATACCATGAATGTTTGGTTAAAATGAATGCAGATTTGTAAAAATCTGTAGACTACGATTGCATTTAATCATGTAGCATTTCCATAGTTCCAGAAGTACTTAATAACTCATAGGACAAAAAAGCATACATGCCAAGAGTGGTATCAATCGGACCAAGAATCAAAGGAAGCAGAGAATATTTACTTCTCATGAAAGAGAGTCAAATTATGTTCCATGTTATCTCTCTTACACAAAGCAGGAATAGGAAGAAAAAAAAATACAAGTTTGAGCGACTAATGTTTCGAAGGAACTCCTGAAGTTATGTTGGTTGATAGGTGTTTTCTGTTAGAGGTTGCGATTGCAAAAGGGTTGCGATTGTACCTGAGTAAGAAGATGTTTTGTCTGATCTTATGTTGTTGTAAAATAAAATACAGATTCTAGTACTACATAATTTGTCTCAAATTCTTTTCCCGGATGAGTTCGATCCAACGTCTCAGGAACAGAGGGTGACTGAAATTAATAAGATTTTCTTGTCTGTCTTATTCTCCATCAGCTCTTGGTTGCTCATCTTCAATGATCCACAATAATTCTCTTGTCCTTAAGAAGTTGGACATCATCGGAACAACAGATCAGACCGTTGAAAATCAAAGCAGCCCAAGTGAATTTGCCCCCGGAAACAGTTGTGCTTGTGCTCTCATCCACGGCGTCAAAGCTTGGTGTGAAACGGGAAAACTCTCTAAACATTTTATGATGTTCACAAGCAATTATATTGCACCACTTAGCTTTCGTTGTTTTTGTGATATGCAGTTGTTCAATTTCAAGTTCCCCATTTTGAAATCCAATCCTTTCACTCCTACCTCTTCAGGAATATGATCCAAATCCAAGTGCTTACCATTTACAAGGATATTGCCAAGCCTAAAATGCACACCACATAAACTCTTCCACGCCAAATTGAAGCAAGAAAGACCAAGCTCTTTATCTTTCTCCTCGGAAAGTGGTTTTATGGTCACTCCTGAAGTTAGGAGTCTAAAAGCACAACACTTCAGTTTAAGTTTTACCACATGCTGCTGCTGTGTATCAATAATGTCCTTGACATTATGTTCCTGGTGTTACAAATTCATGGATTTGGATCAAACCCCAATTGCATGAAATGACTGAAGAACATATTAAATTGATTGCAAACATTATGAAAATGAATAGATGATCTATTTATAGAGCTTGCACATAACTAACTATCTAACTACTTATTAACAATTGCTAACAAATTAATAACAATCACAAACTAATTATGATGGTATTTGTAACTTCTTTTACGAACATTTGTGACCGCAGTAGGCATCTCAAGGTATCTCCACGGCTTGGTCCTTTGAACCCGATATAGGACTAATATACCACAGCAGGACATTTGAAAAGTATTTGTAACAAACCCATGAGAGTCATGACTAACTCGTTACAAAGCACAAACACATATACTTATACCGATAATAGATAATAGTTTGAGAAACAGAAATAATTGGATTCAAACATCAAAACAACTATTTTTATCCCCTAAAAGAAAAACTAATTTTATATTTCTTTTACCTGGTTTATGCAACTCTCAGTTTTGCTCTGCATATCACCTTTCTCGTTAACGAAAAAGTGGACAATATCAAGAATGTGAGGGGCTTCAATGCTCTGAACATCAAGCCGGGAATAGCCTAAAATAGAAAGGAAAAGATTATTAATTGTGGTAATTAACCCTCTCCTTCATATCACATTCAGAAAAGTAGCGGAATAGTATTCGAGAAAGCTCGTGGAGAACACAAATTGGAATCTGGTTTTCCAACAAAGCGAGATCAGACAAGACATCTTCATCTCTTAGCAGCTGAGGTGCAGGAGCAGGAGATTTCAATTGACATGGTAGTTCATCATCTAACCCTTTTGATATGAGAAGTTCTAACAGAAAACAACCATTGATATCAACCACATAGCTTGCTCGAATCTGATCATTTAAATTCCAGATCACTTCGCAGCAAGCGTTCAACTTTTCATAAGCGGACATGTTGTCTTGTTCTCTATGAAAGAGATACATTATGCACCTTATTTTGATCTCTTCCATGAGAAGCAAGTCTTCTCTGCTTCCCTTGAATCGGGGTTCAATCGACACTGCCCTTGGTGTATATGCATCCTCGTTTGATTTTTTAAGTACTTCAGGAACAATGGAAATACTACGTGATTGAATGTAACCATCATAGTCGACAGAACATAGTGGCCTGTAATTTGGAGTGTGGATTTTTTCTTTTTTGCCTTGAAAAATGGATATATAATTTATAAAAAAAATGTTTTTAATTGACTTTGAGTTCCCTTGCGTTGCGAAGATGTCCAAACAATCATGTCAAGAGAGTGTCCAAATGATGGCAAGGAAACATTCCTACAGCTTGTGCTTTCCTATCCAAAGGATCAGAATGTTTTACACAGGAAAATAAACACATGATAGTATCAACTGTTCTCAATTATATTATTATCATCAAAACATAAAATCAGATGTCATTGTTTTTCAAACCATTTTGGTTCAAGAAGTTTGTAACCCATAAAATATTAGTAAATTTTTCTAATATATTTAGACTTTTTTTTGACAAAAATAAATGATATTCATTCATTCAAATTGACAGAGTAAATCGATACAATGCAAATTCACTAATAACAAAAACGATAAATATGCGAACAAACTCATAACATTCATGTTAATAGGATAAAAAGGCAAAGTACAAAAGTTTACACATATAACTATATTCAAGTCTCTGGAATACCATGTCTCCGAATCTGCAACGTTGACGACACCAAAATCATTGATTGGATCTGCATTAGATCGAAACTGATCTAACAATCTGAACCGAACAAATATCTGAACGAAACAAGAAAGACAAACAACGTCGTACAAAGACAACGAACAAAACAATGTCACACTCTCTATTTGGTGACTACTCAAAAGTGAGTATATGATTTTCTTTTTCATTTAATATATTTAGACATAAATGTGCATACATAGTATTTTAAGTGAATAACAAAACGTCAGGTCTGCAAGTCCTAACTCAACTGGAAAAATATCAAAATTGTTAGGTTGGACACCATGACAGGGGTTCGAACCCCAGTACCTCCACTTTTGTGTAAGTTTATAATGGTTTTGTCATTTCGTCTATTTATCCAAAAAAAAACACGTCAGGGTTCCTTAAAAAAAACTGAGGGTATAAAAGAACTTTTCACGAATAAAATTTTGATCCTATATTTTAGTTTTTTCTTTTTTGAACCGAACTAGTTGTAGGGAATCAAATCGAATTTACCACATCTTTTCACATAAACCAAATTAATTGACTTAGTTTGGAGTCTCGATGATATTGTAATTAAATGATGACATTGCCACAAGACAACAAATTCAATATCATAGTAAATGTTTTTTCAAAAAAAAAAAAACAATATCATAGTATATGTGATTAAATATATCCTCCGTCTTGGACTTGGTATTTATATTCACAAACTTGACTTATAATCCCTCCCTTGGTTGTAGTTTAGTCATTTTAATTTATAGAGGAAATAAATAACGGAAGAGCTAAGGAACAAATGTAAGGATGTTGCATCATGCTGTAACATCAAAATCCAACTTATTATCCTCCCGGAGGAGGAGAATTCACTATAGTCCAACAAATAGATCCAAAATTATCTATGTGTTTATCAGTGTTTTTGGCAAACAAGAAGAGTTGGTTTTGGTTATTACAAGCAGGATCAAACCAGAAATTTTAGGGCTGTTGTGCAAAGTTTTTCAAGAAAGTGAGTGAGTGTTCATCAAATTCATAGGTTGCTTTATGAATAAGAGAAATTTGGGGTGTCTTTCGACAGAAAAAAGTAAAGGAAAAATGCAAGTAAAGGTAAAAAGCTTAAAAGTTTAAAACGTATAAACTTAAAGAAAAGATAAATTGCACTAATGTAAAAGTGGTTTGACAAATCAGATTACATATATTATGTATGACTCTTTTTTCTAGACGCCGGTACTTCGAGTGCTATAATTCTATAAACGATTTGCGACCTATTTTTATATGGAAAACTACTATTTATACATAGTAAAATAACTAAAGAAAGTCAACTTCCACGATCAACACTTCTTCCATCGAGAAACTGCTTGACCCCACGTTTCCACTAAGGAAATCGCTGATCTTTGGATTCAAATTCTTCCCGCCTCGACAGTAACTGCTTGGCTTCGACAAACTTCCATTCTTGACTTATGTCTTGTCGAACCACGGTGCTTTTAGACTCTTTCACATGCTAAGTCCAAATTCCGTCGAAGTCCTCATGTTGAAGACAAAGACTTGATTCCTAAAAGACAACAGTCAAGAAATGCTGACTGCATTAATTGAGTCTATCGAAATTACATGCTAACACTACGTTACTTAAAAAATCTGCACAACTATTGGTTTACCTGTAAGGGTCATGCTAACTGTAAGATACATGTTAAGCAATCTAAAAGCAGAAATATTTTCTTAAATTTGGTGCATTCAATTAATCAAAAATAAAAAAAATATTCAAATGCATTGATTATATAAAAATATTTCTACTTTCGACTCATTAACTTGTGCCGTAAGAACACAAGTTAATGAAGAATATCATTTAAGATAGGTTTGAGAACAAAATTAGAGGTTATACCATACTTTTGTTGTGTGCAAGTGTGAGTTATATGTCCTACATCGGGTAGAAAAGTAAAGGTTGAACACCTTATAAGGAAGAGGACCCTTATACCTGATGCCTTAAAGTTTTGGGTGGAGACATGGTGTCTAAGTCTCTTTGGATCCTGGAAGTTTAATCCATTGCCACTCCCGGAGCTCCCCGGACTCCCTAATAATTGGTATCAGAGCCTGGTTAGGCTCGGTGAGGACCGAGAACGGGATCCTAGTGTGGACTAGGCTAGCCACGTGGGTGACATACACTTGAGGGGGAGATTGTTGGGAAATCAAGTGTGAGTGATTATGTCCCACATCGACTAGGAATGGAGGAAACATTGGATATATAAGACAGGAGACCCATATACCTTATGCCTTAAGGTTTTAGGTGGAGATGTTGTGTCTAAGTCTCTTTGGTTCCTGGAAGTTTAATCCATTGCCTTAAGGTTTTGGGTAAGAGTGTGGCGTATCTCTCACTTGTGTGGTTGTTCTAGCCTCGATGTGGACGGTCTCCTAGGCTCCCCTCTTGACCCAACAATGGTATTAGAGCCCCGGTTCGAAGAAAGGTACGACCGAGGCAACCGGTCCGTTTGCGCATAAAGCAGCAACGGCCGTACAGTGTCGGTCAGTTGCGAAGAAACCAGCAATGGCGATACAAGTAAGTAAGAGCTTCCGCTTGAAGGGGGAGCATGATGAATAGATGAACTCACACTTGAGGGAGAGTGTTATGTGCAAGTGTGAGTTATATGTCCCACATCGGATAGAAAAGTAAAGGTTGAACACCTTATAAGTAAGAGGACCCATAAACCCAATGCCTTAAGATTTTGGATAAGAGTGTGGTGTTTCTATCACTAGTGTGGTTGTTCTAGCCTCGATGTGGACGGTCCCTTAGGCTCCCCTCGTGACCCAACAATGATATTAGAGCCCCGGTTCGACGAAGGGTACGACCGAGACAACCGGTCCGTTTGCTCATAAAGCAGCAACGGCGGTACAGTGTCGGTCCGTTGCGGAGAAACCAGCAATGGCGATACAAGCAAGTAAGAACTTCCGCTTGAAGGGGGAGCATGATGAATAAATGGACTCACACTTGAGGGGGAGTGTTGTGTGCAAGTGTGAGTTATATGCCCCACATCAGATAGAAATGTAATGGTTGAACACCTTATAAGTAAGAGGACCCATAAACTCATTGCCTTAAGGTTTTAGGTAAGAGTGTGGTGTCTCTCTTTCTTATGTGGTTGCTCTAACCTTGATGTAGACGGTCCCCCAAACTCCCCTCAATGTTCCAACAACTTTGTTAGGCTAACAACGATATAAGACTTCAGAAAATCTCAGCATGTTGAGATAAACGTTTATTAACTTCAAGCAAAGATTAAGACTTCAGAAAATCTCAGCATGTTGAGATAAACGTTTATTAAATTCAAGCAAAGATTGAGACTTCAGAACTAAGCATGTTGTGGACTATGAAGTCCTTAATATAAAACGTCACCTGGAATCTCTAATATATGTCGCCAAGGATTCCAACTCAAAGCAGAAAATCCCTAGCTTCTCATACTTGAAGTTCATAACACACCATTGTCCTCCGTCGCTCAAAATATTTTTCTCAGTTTTCAATGGTTTCTCACTTAAATCTTCACCTCAACCCCATGTATTTTTGCAATTTGTAGAGGTGATCGGGTCTTAAGATAAGAGCTTTGTTAAACTTGAACTATTGTTAAATGCAGTCACAAAAGAAGCTCACGGGTCTTACTTTGGATTCCAAACAACCCCATGAATGAGAAAGACACCACATTTTAACTTAAAACCTTAAGTAGTTAGGTTTACGATCTCTCGCTTATAAAATATGGAAGGGTATTGGTTAAGTATCCAAAACAAGTAAGTTTTTATAAAAAAGTTGTGCAATCATTATTTTATCAAAAGTAACATTTTGTATTTCCAAAACAAAATTCCTATATGTAGATTCCTTAATCATTGCCCTAAGGGCACTGGTTAGCGAGACCCATAAAATATTCAATATTTACTTTTCTAAACAATGTGATATTTCCATGGCACATTTGCTACAAAATATTATTAATATGGGACTTTAATAATATCCTCTCAGTTTGGTTCGGTTTGGACTTTCGGTTTCGTTGGTTTTGTCCGAACCACTTACACCCTTATCCCCGTGAGCTTAGCTCAGTTGATAGGGATATTGCATATTATATGCAGGGGCCGGAGTTCGAACCCCGGACACTCCACTTTCCCACAATTTAATTGTGTGAGCTCTAGCCACTAAGCTACTTGACAAAAAAAAAATTAAATCCCAAGTAAAATGAGTAGATAAAAATTTGTATGCATAATTTTAATAATAATTAATAAAGTTAAAAATTTCGCACCCCTAACTCAGGGTCCTGGATCCGCCACTATCAGTATCTGATACTGTTTTGTAGTGCCCGGGCTTTACAAGGAGATACTAAAGATCTTTTAATGATGGAATTTGCACGGCCCCTTGAAATCACAAAATCAAACTCTTACATTAAATGCCACACAAGAAAAATCAATTGACTTGCATTTTGAATCCTATAAACAAACATCCAAATGAATTCCCATTACAAACAGAAGGACAAGAAACAACATGAAATAAAAATTCCATAAAATGGAGACAAATTACTTATGGAAAATATAGCCTAGGAATGCAAGTACCGTCTCCACAATACTAAGTATTGCCAACAATGCAGCAACAAAGTTGTAATTTTGTTCCAAAAATTTGATAAGCCATTCTAGACAATAGGCAGAACCATGCCACAATATTTTTAAGATCCTTATGATGAAAAAAGCCCCAGAGTAATTGTTCAAATCATCAAGCAGTTTAACATAGCTGGAATCAAGTATCCCAGAATCAATTCCAGACGCAATAGTATGAAAAAACTCTTTCAACTTCTCATTATTCATATTAGTATGATCCACAATGATGTTCTTTTCCTTAAGAAACTTTACATCAGCCGAGCAACAAATCAGCCCATCGAAAATCATCGCAGACAATGTAAATTTGCTGCTGGGACTAGTCAGACTATGGTCTTCAGTTGCGACCGAAATGGAAGAACTTTTCCCTTTCTTTTTATGATGCTCCCACACAATGACATTACGCCACTTTGCTTTTGTTGTTTCTGTGATATGCAACTGTTCAATTTTCAGTTTCCCATTTTCAAACTTAAAATGAAAGTCCAAACCTTTCACTTGGCTTATTGTCGCATTCCTATGCTTAGGTTTTTTTATGAAATTCCCAATCCTTACTATTACACCACCAAAACAATTCCTCATCAAACCGAAGCAAGAAATCCCTTTATCCCTATCTTCAAGAACTTTGATACTTACACCTGCAGCTTGGAGATTCAAAGCACAGCTATTCAGCTTTAGCTTCTCAGGCGCAGTAGTATCCATAATGCCAAGTACATGATTTCCATGATTGTCCATTCTTCTCTCACTTGTACCGTTAACAAAGAAGTGGACAAGATCAAGAATGTGAGGGGCTTCGAGACATGGTAATTGAAGAGTAGAGTATCCTAAGACAGAGAGAGCAAGATTGTTGATTTTCTTCGCCCTCAGCTCTCTCTTCCTCTGCTCCTCCCTCTCTATCCTGCGCTCCCTTTCTATCCTCTCTTTCTTCTCCTCCTCCATCCTGAGCTCCCTTTTTATCCTCTCTTTCTTCTCCTCCTCCGTCTCTATTCCGCTCTCCCTTTCTATCCTCTCTTTCTTCTCCTCCTCCGTCTCTATCCCGCGCTCCCTTTCTATCCTCTCTTTCTTCTTCTCCTCCTCCGTCTCTATCCTATCTGGTTCAAACACATTTGGAAAAAGTGTTTGAGACAACTTATGGAGGACCAGAATGGGGATCTGGTTCTCCAATAACATTAGATCAGACAGAACATCCTGGTCTTTTAGAACTTCAGTTGCCGGGCCAGGTGGCCATAAACGGCTAGGAAATTGTGAATCTAATCCCTTTGATATGAGAAGCTCTAACAGAAAACATCCATCTAATAACATAATTTTACCGAGTTCGTGCTGCTTGAACTCAATGTGTGTCACGTAGCTTGCACGAACCTCTTGATCTAATTCCCAAACTGCTTCACTGCATTCCTTCAAGCTATCATCCGCTTCACCTGCTCCTCGATGAAGAAGAGACAACATGCACCGTAATTTGACTTCTTCCATGAGAAGTAAATCATCTCTGCTTCCTTTGAATCTTGGTCCAATGGACACCACCCTTGGCATGTATGCATCCTCGTTCAATTTTTTAAGACTTTCTGGAACCACGGAAATGCTACATGATTGAATATAATCATAGTCCACAGATTCTATCAGTGTTTGGATAGAATTTAACCACTCAGCTTTCGTTGGTTGATTTGCCATAGCCTGTAGTAATTCACTTTTTCTGGTATATCTAAGAGTACTTGCTAGCAAGAAGTATTTGCTAGCTTTTTATAAAAGACAAAGATTATCTACAAAAAGAAAATAAGAAAAGACAAACATTATGACAATGCTCGTATAAAATTTTTTTTATTATTCGTCCATACCCCACCCCCAGATCTGAGGCACACACCGTTTAATTTGGTCTTCAACATGCTAGTAAAAGAAAAAATACTTTCTTTTGAGCAAAGAAAAAAAAAATACTTTTTTTTTTTAAGGAAAAAAAATACTTACTCTATTCATATCGGAAAAAAATATACTATTTTTTATTTACGTGACCGTCTTTCTGCTCTTTTTATTGCATCAAAGTTTGAAAATTATTAACTATGTTTTTTTTTTATGAAATTTTGATTTTGATTAAAACTAAAAATACAAATGTTTGTTGCTTTCAATTTATAACAAACAAAACTAACAATGATTATTTATTTCAATGACACCAACAATATAAAAAAATATAATATAACTTCTTTTTTTTATAGAAAAAATTGTTTAAGCGTATAATTGGGATAATGAAAAAGTAAATATAAATATATTCATCTAGTTTGTTACACTTTTTAAATGATAGAGGAAACAAAAACCAGAGATATATTTATTCATATCGTGTTTGTTACATTTTTTAATATTTAAATCATTCTTATCTATTTGTTACATGTGTTATTTGTATTGAAAATTGAGGGCATTTTTGGAAAGAAAAATCCAACCCAAAAGAGCTGAAAAGGGTAGTTTTCTTTATATATAGTATAGATTAGTAAAAGACTCACAATTTTATATCACGGTAATTATATAAACAATAATTAAATTGTTCCTCTTCAGGGGTGGTATTTGATTCACATGAGTCCAGGTATGTTCCTTTTCATAAGTGGTTAGAGAAAAATATTATTGATGTCGATGAGGATATTATAGTCCATATTCTTGTCTTGTGTTATGAGATATGGTGTGCTAGAAATAAGAAATGTTTTGAGGGGACTGATGTTGATGTGACTGCCACTATTCAAAAGGCACAAAGATCTATTGTAAATTTTAAGAGTGCTAGTACGGTGTTGGTGGAGACACTGAGTGGAGGTCCAATTTTGCCAATATCTGATGTTCATTGGACACCCCCGTTTAGTGTTTTCTATAAGCTTAATGTTGACGCAGCAGGTCCGATAGAGGGTGATAAGTGGGATATTGGTGTTGTGGTGAGAGATAATGAAAGTGTTGTCGTTGGTGCTAGTCGTTGGCAAGTCTGTTCATTACCAGATTCAGAGGTTGCAGAAGCTTTAGCTATGCGGAAGGGTTTGGAATTTGCAAAAGACATGTCTTTTCTGAATCTTATAGCATAATCAGATGCTTCTAATGTAGTTTTAGCGTTGAATGCTCACTAACAATCTTCCAACTATGTTGGCTCTCTTATTCAAGATTGTATTAGTTTTAATGGTAGTTTTCGTAGTTTAAATGTTTTGCATGTTATGCGTGAAGCCAACCAAGCTGCTCATTATTTAGCTAAATATGCTCTTAAGAATTTAGATTGCATATGGGTTGAAGAAACTCCGTCTTGTATTTCTGCAGTCTTGGCATTTGATTTATTGCCAGACTTTTGTTATTGAAATTGTCTTTAATGTCAAAAAAAAAAAACAATAATTAAATTGTTAATATTGTCGAATGTTTAAAAATAGTAAATGAAAATTATTAGAATTAATGTAATGTTTCTGTTAAATATTTTTCTCTTACATATACAAAAACCTGTTAAATAGTAATCACGTCAGTTGTGAATTTTATTTGCTATATATGCAAAAACAAATTTTTACGTAGATATATGAGAAAGTTGATATGATAAAATTTTGAAAATTCATGACTTTTTCAAAATATCAGTTTCTATTTCACTCTATGTGTGTGTTCTTTGAAGATTCATCATCTCTATCTTATTGATTTTCTGAGTTTCGATCTCAATTATGTTTTGAAATTTTCAGTTCTTGTGCTAATTTGTCACTTTTATACTCGTGTTGATCAACGATTCTTGTTAATTCGTTGATTTTCATTTTCTTGCTTTGAAAGTTTTTCCTCAATCTTCATTGTTCCTAGCAGATTTTCGTATCTTTTTCTTCTTCGTGTTTCTTTGATATCACACATTCATCACTTTCACTATGCCTCATCATCAAGTTCCAGCGATTCTTCATGCGCAACAACACACTGATTATTTCTTCTATGTTCGTCCTAGTGAATGATCGAATTCAGGTATTGTTACTCCTCATTCTATTGGTTCCAAATGCATTGCTTGGAGCAGATCTTTGCAACACGCACTTTGTGCAAAAAACAAGTTAGCCTTCATCGATGGTTCTCTTCCCATTCTAGATCTTGATGATTTGAACAGAGGAGAATGGAAAAGGTGTAATCATCTTATCCAATCATGGATTCTGAATTTTGTCTCTCCTCAAATTGCTCAAACCCTCATTTTCCATATTCATGCTATTGATTTTTGGGAAGAATTGAAAGAAAGATTTTTTAAAGCTGACATAATTTGCATTTCTACTTTGAGATCCTCAATTAACATTCTCAAGCAAAGGTCGTATTTTGTTCTTAACTATTGTTTACCGATGTTTTTGGTAAACTACGAGGGGCTGGTTTTGGTTATTACAAGCAAGATCAAACCAGAAATCCTAGGACATGTTGTGTATTTTGTTTTTCAAGTGTTCGTCGAGTTCATAGGTTGCTTTACGAACAAGACGAGACCGTGTGGCAGATCTTCGACGAAAAAAAGGTTTATAAGAGCAAAGTAAAGACATTATGTTTAAAATTGCAGAAACTTAAAGGAAAAATAAAGTACAATGCATTAAAAATAAAGGTGGTTCGACAAATCCTTTACATACATTCTTTATGACTCTTTCCTCTCGCGCGGGTACTTCGAGTGTTTTAGAATTCTGTATAGGTGATTTGCGACCCGTATTCCCTATGGAAAACTACTATTTATACATAGAAAATAACTGGAAAAATTACAATCCCACGATCAGCACTTCTTCCATGTAGACAACCGCTTGTCTCCCACGTTTCACTGGTCTTCTAACTATCTCAACCAGTTTCTCTTTGGGGTTAACCGCTTTGTCATCAGCACTTGCAGTAATACCCTTTTTCGATCTTTGATACCTTCTCCATTGAGTGCGAGTCATAGGATTCTTGACTTTGTAATTATTACAATAGGTGTATTTCTTTGACTCATCTGGATTCTCAGTATCAGTGGTGACATTTTTAGTAACAACATTACTAGTATTGCCTTTCACCACATTGTTCTTCCCATACTGAACATTTAATGGGTCGACTGAACCCACTTCTGTACAGATGCCTTAGCATAGGGCACAAAAGTTTTCCCTTGACCATTTCTATCAACATAATTAGTGGTCGAAGAGTTATTAATGAAAGGGATGTAACTCTTAGTGAAAGAGAACTTTGGTCTATGATCAGCAGACCATTTTCCTCTTTTCTTGGATTCTGGAATAACATTTTCAAGGCTTTTGGTAACCTCTTTGTTGAATACTGAACTACATCTGGAGCACAACATTACCTCAGAATTCTTCAATATGCAACGATTGAGGAAATCAATCAGCTCCTCTTCAGTTATAGGGTAAGCTGCTTTTGCCTTCTCATCGAACTGAGGTTCTGAAATGATTTCGTCAGCATCTTTGGGACTTCCAGAAACTTCTACCATCTGACATTCACCAACATCATATGTTGCTTCGACATATAGTTTTTCCACAGCATATGCAATGGCTTCCACTACGTTACAACTTACAAACTTTAGTGTACATTGCGTTGACGTCTTTTAAAGGATCGACATCCACTTGCATCTGAGGATTTGTTTTATCTCTAAACTTTAGTCTGCCTTCATTCAGAGCTCTTTGCACTAAGTCCCTAAAAAGTACACAATGTGAAGTCTTATGTCCCAAACAATTATGATATTTACAAAACTCTCTCTTTTTACGTTGCTCTATTGGTGGAATTTTTAAACCATAAGGTACCGCCACTTGACCATAAAAAACTAAGATACCAAAAATCTCATCGCATTTCGTTACATCGAACGTGTAAGTTTTGGGAGTGTATTTATCATTTTGTGTTTCGACAGGATTTCTCCCGTCGGATGGCCTCAACCCTTTGCATGTATAAGGAGGGTCATGTTTTAATTCATCAAAGTTGACCTCATCGTCCCTGACATCTTCATAACCTATGTCAAATTCTTGGTCGCTTTTATTTGTATCAAGATAAGAAAACTTTTTTCTTCTAAACTTGTGTGTTCTAGCCTTTTCAGCCTTCAGTCTTTTCGACCTGTTGAACTCTATCGGCCAATTGGGCCATATCTCTCAAGTATTGAGTGTCTAATTTCTTTCTGATGTAATAATCTAGGCTACTAGCGGCCATTTCGACTAAATCATGTGCAGGCACTTGAGTAAAACACCTTGCCTTTAACAATATGAATATATTCAAATAATCATCGACAGACTCAGTTGTTCGTCTCCTAACACTTGCTAATTCCTTTAGACTTATCTTAGATTGGCCCATGTAAAATAGTTCATGAAATAGCCTCTCTAATTGAGTCTAATGTTGAATGGAGTGTGTTGCAAGTGTGGTGAACCACGTAAAGGCATTCTTTGTTAGAGAATTTGGAAAGAATTTTAATCTCAAATTCTCATTTTTTTGCAATATCTCCAGCCTCAGTCAAATAACATGTTATATGTTCGACAGTAGATTCACTGGTATCACCAGCAAACATTGTGAACTTAGGAATTTTATAACCTTTAGGAAGTTCAGTTTTTAGAACATATTATGACAAAGGAGATACAAAGTTTGGCTTGTCTAAACCCACGTTTAAGCCATTCTAAGCCATGATATTTCAATCAAATTGGCTATATTGTTATGTGCTCCGATATTTTGTTGTTGGACATTTCTAACAACTTCGTCTGCATCATAATTTCTATCCGCCAAAATTACCTCTGGTTGTGCTTGTACCATTGGTTCGACTGGTTGAGGTCAAGGCACATGTTATTGTCTTTGAACCATATGTTCGACAATTTGCACAGGTTGAGTATTTTGGATTTGAGGGATATTTTGGATCCGAGGGATCCGTTGACAGACAGTTTGTGGAGGGGCGAAGAAATCTGCTATTCTCCCCATTTTAGTGGCTAATGCTTGGTAACCGTGATTCGTATTTTGAATCAAAGGGTTAAACACCGTACCAAATTTTTGTGTTAACAAATTAACCATCTCATGATTGCTCTCATCCATTTGTTGCCTAAACAACATCATAGATTCTATAGTTAAGACTGGTGGAGCATTTCTGCCAAAAACACTAGAACTCGAAAAACTATGTGTATTAAACGGTGTAAATGGATTTGCATGTTCTGCAAATGCAGGATTGTTATGCAAATTTTCCATCATTGAAGTTGGCATACCTTACAGTTTGTCCTTAGAGAAGTATGCGTATTTATGACCCTATCATCAAATCTAGCCCTAACTTGAGAGTTAGGACAAGTAGGAACACTTTTAGACACAGGTACACCAACAGTAAATGGTGGCACAACGTTCCCCATTTCTTGTTGTCTCATTGTAGCAGTTACAGTCGGAGCAGTTACTCCCATTTTCGTCGAAACCGGCATGGCCATGGTTTCCCCCACGACCGTTGATACACTAGCACCCACTGCAGGGGCGGATGCCCGTGTAAAATGTGCTTGTGAAAAGGATTGTGATGATTGTGATGACATAGAAGCACCAGTATTGACGGATTTAGTCATTGTCTTAAAATCTTTACCACTTCTTAAATGCATGCACAAAAAAATGTGAATTTTTCCTTAGAAAAAGTTCACTGAAAATAGTTGCTAATCTTCAGGTAACCGTTTTCACAAGAAAGGTTTTTAGAAAACAAATTTTGAAAAAGTTTTTGAATTTTTTTGGAAGATTATGGTAATTTCTTCCAAAGGGTTTTTTGTTTGAAAAAAGCACAATGGAAATTTCTTCCAAAGGTTTTGAAAAAAAGTTTTTTTTAAAGTGATGCACAAACAGGGTCCCACCGGGCGTGCCAATTTGTTTACCGATGTTTATGGTAAACTAAGGGGGCTGGTTTTGGTTATTACAAGCACGATCAAACCAGAAATCCTAGGACATGTTGTGCATTTTGTTTTTCAAGCGTTCGTCGAGTTCATAGGTTGCTTTACGAACAGAACGAGACCGTGTGACATCTTTCGACGAAAA
>Ga0315915_1003545_pt1 | contig 19753 bp, 4 predicted proteins | sample MpolbnodulesMG_FD_207738 | JGI IMG/M metagenome (GOLD analysis project Ga0315915, IMG submission 207738) | Medicago polymorpha root nodule microbial communities from Los Angeles, California, United States - branched nodules | ecosystem: Host-associated > Plants > Roots > Nodule | place: USA... | reverse complement strand
TATATATCAATTGATGTTGATAATTGTTGATAATTATGATGACAGTGTGGTGATGACTCTTAATTGAATTATGACTTGATTGATTGTGTGGACGTAAATACTTGATAATGCAATTGTTGTTGAATATTATGAGGTGATTTTGCATTGTCGAGTCTTTGCTTGTATGTCCATGCATCATAGTCATGTTAAGTCTTGATGTTGTAAAAGAGGGTTACTCTTTTACTTCGGTGATAATGTAAGACGGGTGCGAAATCTTACATATGATGTTTTTGTTGCATCATGGGTGACGACCTTGAGGTGATTTGGTACCACATGCATCTAACAGAGTCTAAAACATTGCATGCATTTGAATAGTTGATGAGTCGTGTCATAATTGAATATGTGACTTGTTGAATTTGTGCATTGGTGAAATTTGGTGAATGTTGTGATTGTGTGGATTGGTGTATATGTACATGGGTGGAATTTGTTGATGGTTGTGAATAATTGAACTATGCTTTAATTGCATGTCTTACTTGCTTGTGCTTATACACTTAGTGAATCTATTTGATGATAATTATTTTGGTAATAGTAATGAGGTGAGAATTGTATAAGTATATACATATGATGTGGTGATTTCTTTGATAATGATGATTGCTTGCTTATACCTTGAAATGATGAATTGCAATTGTTGAGTTAAGTATGCTAAATGAAGAAAAAGGTGAGTAATCCTTTCATTGATTGATGTTGATAAATGATGAGCTTATGTCGATGACTTGATTAGAGATTAAATATGTTTGTTGTGCTATGTTAGTAATGTGATAGCTTGAGGTGTAAAGAATGGGGGATAATAATCATGTGATGTTAGTATTCTAGGAAGGATGGACATTTATATGTGATATGTATGAATCCTTGAATGCTTATGTTTTCATATGTTGATTATGATTGATGTGAAACTTACCCTCAGTGATCTGTGGTGGACCGCCTACCTATTTGTATGAATGGGTAGACGGCGTGCATGAGTAGTTGATGTTTGCTTGGTGAGTGCTTGGATAGCGGGAGCTATCTCCGTTATCGTTTCCTTTGGAGTCTTAGAGTAGGCTCTGATCTAGGATGTTTGTCTTTATTATTATTCTAGATTGTTTATGCTGGATTTATGTTGTTGAGATTTTGCCCATATGTCGGGACTTGGAGATTTTTATGATGATGTATATTGATCTTATGACATGTATATTTTGGAGATGTATGATTTTTATCCGCTGCGACTGTTGAGGAGTTTTATATATGCATGTTGTTTGAATTTTTGTGTGAAGACGTAGCGTCTATTTCTTGAATATATGCTTCATTCGCGTGTTTTATCGCTTTAATAGAAATAGGGTGTTACACGTTCATTTTGTTCATCGCAGCTCTTTCAAACACTTGCGAGTAGGCTCCATTGACGCCATAGTGCGTATTTCATTTGCTTTAAACATTGGTGGTCGACTTTTGTTGTTCCTCCGCGTGTTGGTTTGCTTCTCTTAAAGTCTGAAAGGGTCTGTGTCACTTGATGGTTGTTTTGGTTCTTTATCCAAGGCATTTCTTAATGTATTGGTCAATTAGATTAGAAATGGTTAGGGCTAGAAATGGTCGTGAGTTTGCTGTCATTCGGCAGTAGACTGTAAGGTGATTGGAATCCTTAACGAGTTGGCGTTGGATTCACTCATCGTAAAGATCAGGATCTGGTGTGCATATGTTTGCACTGGATTATGGTATGTGGTCGCTTCACCCACACATGTTTATGTTCGCTTGTTGTGGGCTGTTGATCAGTTGGTGTGTGTGGATTTGCTAATTACCGTGTTGGCGGTCGAATCCACCTCCCATTTTAAAGCATTTGTTTGTGGTTATCTATCCCAGTCATTCTGTTGATTGGCATGGGATTGTATGGACTCGAAAGAGTCGTCAATGCTTGCTCGTTGTTGCAAGGAGTTGATGGCACGTGATCCGACTCGTGTTGACGATCGATTCATTCGCCAAACTTTAGACCCCCACTTAATTGTTAGAATTGTTTAGGGGTTGGATCCACTTTGGATTTTTTTTATTTTTTGCCCGTTAGGGTTGTTAACTGTGTCAGGTTTTATGTCCCCCCAGTTTTTATGTAACTTTTCCTTTTTTTTTAATAATATATATGAGCAATTGACAACAAATTAGAGTAGGGTACCAATTTAGTTGGACACTATTCTTTTTGTTTATTTTGCTCTTGGCTTATAAAAAAAAAACTTATGAAACTTATTACATACAATTTTGTATCGGTTGCAATTATCAATATACGCCTGCTCTGCATTTGAATTCACAATATTGTTAATAGTTTAGATTCTAGAATCTGATCTATATTGTTAATAGTTTAGATTCTATAATCTGAACTTAGCCAATACAACTCTGATTACGTGACCGAAGGAAAACATATAGAAATCAAATGAGGAAGGTCTTATAGCAGCATTACCTTTGCATTCAGAAGAAAATGATGTTTTGGAGGTGTAGGGAGTGCTTGGTGAAAAAGATGGCGAACTTATGTCAGGTTTTATGCAAACCTATATTTTCATATTCTAGAAGATATGACTTTTCCTAACTTCAAAATCATTTCGGATTCTGTAATTCAAATACTATATTTTCAATCTTTAAGATCCAAAGAGAAATACCATTATTTTAGATTTTATAATGCAAAATATTATTCATATTATATAATTCAAGCAAAGAATATTTTTGAAATAGAACAATAAGGTATTTGAAAAATACATAGGGTAAAAAAAAAAAATAGTTGGGAAAAAATAGTAAATTAATTTCACCAACATTCCATCACAAGCTTTCCACACTCCAATGGTAAAAACTCGAACAAAAACATAAGAACTAATCTCCAGCAGAATTCAAATTCCAAATCACCGAAAATTCAAAATCAGCTCTCAAATACGCACATATCAGAGTTAGTGTTCTCTCTCAACATTCTCTCTGCCACTGATTTTTACGCCGTTCTTGATTACGACGGTAAACTTGATTTTGATATGCGAGAAAAGAGGATGACTTTTTGGACTGCTTGTAATACTTGTAAGGTTTTGCATGAGTTTGAGAGAAAGTATTTGGGGAATAAGCTTGTGTGTCCGGGGTGTAATAAGAGTTTTAAGGCTGTTGAAGCTGTTATGAATGATGGGTCTGCGGAGGAGGAAGAAGAGGATGAGACTTTGGGGGATTTTTTGTTAAAGAAGAAAAAGAACATGAAGAAGAAAGGTATTGGGAAAATGGGTTGTGAAAAAGGTGTGATTTTTAAGGGTGATGATGAAGTGGGTTGTGAAAAAGATGAGATTTTTAAGGGTAATGGTGAAGTGGGTTGTGAGAAAGGGGAGAGTGGAGCAGTTTCGAATAATGGGTCTGAGGAAGATGAAGAAGAAGATAAGACTTTGGGGGATTTTATGCTGAAGAAGAAGAAGAACATGAAGAAGAAGATGAATGGGAAAAAAGGGCGTGAAAAGGGTGAGATTTTTAACGGTGATGATGAATTGGTTTTTGAAAAAGGTGAGGTTTTTAAGGGTTATGCTGAAGTGAATTGTGAAAAAGGTGAGGTTTTTAAGGGTTATGGTGAAGTGGGTTGTGAAAATGGTGAGAATTTCAAGGGTGATGATGAAGTGGGTATTGTTGGGAGATTGAGGAAGAGAACGCGGTCGGTTGGGGAAGTTTTGGAGAGTTCTGAACCAAAGAGGGTTGTTGGGAGTGAAGAGGAAACAATGACATTAGCTCAATTTCAATCTAAAGTTAAGAGAAAGCTTCATCAAGACAAGGTGAAGGGAAAAGAGAAGGAGGAGAAAATGGAGAAGAAGCTTGAGGGTTCTGTGAGGAGAAAGGGGTTGAGACTTGAGAGGCACAGGGATACTACTGGAGGGGAATTAGAAGGTATGGTGGTTGCGGATTTGGATTCTGTGAAGAGAAAAGGGTTGAGATCTGAGAGGCATGTGGATACTAGTGGAGAGGAATTAGAGGTTATGGCGGTTGCGGATTTGGATTCTGTGAAGAGAAAAGGGTTGAGATCTGAGAGGCATATGGATACTAGTGGAGAGGAATTAGAGGTTATGGCAGTTGCGGATTCGGATTTTTATGATTTTGATAAAGATAGAGTGGAGAGGAGTTTTAAGAAAGGTCAAGTTTGGGCTGTGTATGATGGTGATGATGATGGAATGCCGAGGCAATATGTTCTGATTGATGAAACTGTTTCAGCAAATCCTTTTAACGTGATGATAAGTTGGTTGGATTTCCATAACAATGGGGATGGAAAGATAGTTAGTAGAGAGAAATTAGGGTTTAAAACACCTTGTGGGAGATTTAAAGTTGCCAAGAAGGCTTCCATAGGTTCGGTAAATGTCTTCTCTCATGTTGTCGATTGTGATCGGGCAGCACGCGAGGTTTACAAAATTTATCCTAAGAAGGGTTCAGTTTGGGCGCTTTATAGTGAGGCAAGTCTTGATGCAGGTGAGGGCAATAGAAGTTATGATATTGTAGTGTTTTTGACAAGTTACAGTGAGATGAATGGTATAAGTATGGCATATCTTGAGAAGGTTGGTGGTTACAAGACAGTGTTTAAGAGACAAGAGAGTGGGAGTCATGCGGTTAGATTTCTTGGGAAGGATGAATTCTGCTTAATTTCTCACCAGATTCCTGCGCGGAAATTCCCTTGTGATGAGGATCATGAATTGTTGAAAGACTGTTGGGAGCTTGATCCGGCTTCACTTCCTCCAGATTTACTTACTATTGGTGGCATAGATAATTGAGGTTAGGAAATTCTTTTGTTAATGAGACTCTAATTGAGTAATTGTTGATCATACTTCTGTTCTTTCGTATACACTCACTATTGAGCGGTTTTAGTTAATGATTTGAATTTTGAGTAAATTTTTCTCTAATGGGAAAAATGATTTGAGGAAACCAACTGATTTGTATATCTTGACTTTGTTGAATTTTCTGATCAATGAAATGTACATGTATTGCTATTGCTATTGCTATTTATATTATGCTTAATTAGCTATGCTTTTTTAGCTATGTATTTTTATAACTCTGCAATCTAGTTAATATGGTGAAGCCATGCTAAAGCTTTGTTGGTCTCCACTCAATAGGAAACAGTGATAAAAAAAAGTATGAACATAGGAATACCTGTGAACCAGTGTTATCAATCCGAGATAGCGGCCGGCACCAAAAATGCTATAGTGAGATGGAGGCTAGCGAGATGGCTGCTATTTTGAATTTTATACAGTTCATTTAATTTTGATTACATACATAAAAACTCAACAACTAGTTGTGACAGACCGATGAGAGGGCGAAATATGTCACCATGAGTGAGAGAGAAGCCTACACGCTGTTTTGATATTTTTCAATAAAAAGACTAACATTTAATATTTATCGGATGTTTTGGAATTTTCAATCTCACTATACGGTGTGGCGCTTTAGTGGCCGCGTCAGGCATTATAGCTGCCGCTACACTAAACGGCTCTGCTACTACATATCTTGTAGTGGCCAGGGACCGCTCTTCTACACCCCTATAGTGGCGCTATAGCTTTCCTGTAATGTTCTATTCTATAGTTCAAAAGATTCTGTCAAATATAAATGGAGCTATTTGGACACTGCTTCTTCATTAGACTTACAGTTTAGAAACCTGGTCGTATCAAATTGTATTCAAATCATGGTTGAGGGAGCTTTATGAAATAGTGTATTAGAATGCGCAGAAGGGTCCATGATCAACCTAGTCATGATAATTTTATAGAATGTCTTTCTTCATGAGAGTATTAATATTTTTGATTTGATTCGTGAATCTTTAACTCCCTGACTTAGACGAAGGAATGCTCAATGGTAGTTAAATTTACCAGTTAAAGTTGCTGCTACTTCTAAACAAGTGTGTAGCTTAATAAAAGCTTTTTTTTTTTATCATTCTCTCTTTCACTTCCACGCTGTACATGTGATATATATGCCTCAGTTTCTGTAGTTGTGGATTGACCCTGCTTTAGAATCTATAGAAAAATTTCTCCAGAAAATTTTGTAGAATATCATAAATCTATCTTTGAATATCTCAGATAATTTCTTATGGGTTGTTTTCATTTGTCATACTTTGTTTTCTTATTTAATCCAAATTGATCACCTATTATTGGTAGAAGTAAGGGTTAATACACTGTCTTCTGCATCACTTCACTATAATATACATACATGAGATTACAATTTAGAACCTCTATGTTCTCTACTCCTACAACATGTAATATTAAAGAAGGCTTTGACCTGATTTTTTTTTATATATTATCTGTTTATTTTTTAACGAGAGCTTTGTAGTTTCACTTAACTTTCACCAGCTTAACATGAAGCACTTCTTTATGACCATTTTACAGTTTACTCAAGTTCTTTCTTCATACTAACACCCGTGTGCCACCCAAACCCGGATACCAGATCTAACGGGTAATCAGGCCACAAATACGGTCTTATACGGTTGTGATTAGGCGGGTTCAGGCTAGCAATAGCTGCCTTTGGTATTCCAACCGTATGTAAAGAATAACCGCCTTGGACCTGTCAAATGCAGCCATGAGCTATGGCAGAACCACCGAGAGCTATTGTGCACGAGTTAAAGAGAAATAAAATTTACGACTTGTCTTTAGATCATAAACGACTGTTGTTCTCTTTTGCTGACCCTTGATATGAAATGACATGGATCCTTGACGTGGATGGTTGAGATTTAAGTATTGTGTTTCTTTAGTGAGATATGTGTAGCTAAATTGTTGAGTAATTTATTTCTCTCGACTTGGAAACCAAAAAAGTTAAAACATTGAAACCATAAAACCTGATCTTTGACTATAATCCAAACCAATGTTTATATCTTTGAGAATCTGAAAGAGAGGGGCATAGAGGAGGGTAGAAGACTTTAGGAGAAACAACTCTCTATTTAGTGGTGCCAGCATTATTGACATTGTCACACATTTTCATGGCTCCAATCTTCTTAATATCCATTTGTTTGTACTTTTACTGCTCTTTGCTTTGGGTTGGAAGATTTTTTGATGATAGAATTTTTGTATTTATTTTGCTACTCCTTGTATAAGGCTGAAGGCTCATTTCATGGTTGTTTTGGTTTTTATTTTTTGTTGCTTTCCTTTCTTTTCTTTTCTATTTGGTTGCTCTGATTTGGTTAGATGTTATGGAAAGGTTTTGATTGCTCCATGATAATGGAGATGCAAAGATACATAACCACCGAATCAGACCGCCCAAAACTAACTGTCATCCGGAAAAACCGTCACTCGAAAAGACTGAAGGCATGAACGGACAGAAATGGATCTAGATGTGGCAATGCGGTTTTGATCGGATTGGCACTTTCCACCTGTCACCGACCGAAACCGACCCCTTATCTACCCCTAATTTATATAATGTATTTCAATTGATACCTCTTTCCAACTTGAAGCACAAAAACTTGAGTCCAATGCTCTGACCTACTTCAACTGCATCCTTCCCACTTGATGGTGTGGTTAGGATTAAACACAGGCAACCTCTTAGGTAAGGATTTGTTTGAGAGTTTAGGAGGGGAAAGCTTTGAAAAAAAGAAAGGATTAAGTGGAAAGAATGAAGGACCTTGGGAGGTCTATTTTTCTTCATAATACAAAATCTCCCTAATTTAGGGAACTCAAAAATTGTATTGGAGGAGGATTTTGGCGATTCTCCAAATTCAATCTATCTTGCTATATTGCTCTCAAGATTAAAAATATATTAATCACAAGTATTCATTTATAAAACACAAAATTTGGAAAATTTCTTTATTTTTTTCCAATACTTTCATCCCTCCAAAGCCCTAACCCCACTTCCTCTCCAAACTCTCAAACAGAGCCTAAATGAATAGTTATGTTTTAGTGTAAGTCGATATTTTCATGTTTTACCCCTCTTTCACTATAGTTTGTTGAATAGTAAAGACGGGAAGGGCAGCCATTATAGCTGCCACAACACTAAACAGCTCTGCTACTACATATCTTGTAGCGGCTAGGGGCCACTCTGCTACACCCCTATAGTGGTGCTATAGCGTGCTATTTACAACACTTGTGTGAATCTGTGATGGATGTACTCTTATGGAAAATTTGACAACTAATCCTATTTTAGTTCTGTGTAGTTCTAAATAAAACATGCTCACTAAAAACAGAACATGGTTCTATAATCTACTTTCCTGTGATGTTTTATTTTATAGTTCAAAGAGTTCTGCCAAATATATAGATGGACCTATTTGGTCATTACTTTGAGATTTTCTAATCATTCTTTTGCCTTATGAGTCAGTGAGATGTCGAAAACTTTTCAAAGGTGTACAACTTATTACAGTTAAGAAACCTGATGAAGGGTCCATAATCGAGTTAGTCATGGTAATTTTATAAAATGTATTTCTTTATGAATGGCAAATGCTAGTTAAGTTTACCAGTTGAAGTTGCTGCCATTTCTAATAGGTGTGTAGCCAAACAAAAGCACTTTTTTTATATCTCGTTCACGCGATACTTGTGCCAGTTTCTGTAGTTGTGGATTGCCTTCATCCAACTGAATAGCTTAATTTATTTAGAATCTCTAGAAAAAATTTTAGAATATCATAGTTGTATCTTATGAGTTGTTTTCAAATATCATACTTTGCTTTTCGTTTTTAACCTGAATCTAGGGTTTAGTATTGGTATCAATAAGGATAACAAGGTATCTTCTGCATCACTCTATTATACTTTACACATAAGAATACGATTTAGAACCTCTTTGCTCTCTATTCCTACTACATGTAAAATTTTAAAAAGCTTAACTGAAAGACTTCCTTTTTATGTGATATGTTTTTGGATTAACAAGAGCATTTTAGTTTCACTTAAGTTACACCAGCTTAACATGACATACTTCTTTGTATTGTAAACAGTGTACAGTTAATTAAGTTCTTTGTGTATACTTCATTCTTGAACTTAATTTGTGGTAAGGTCTAACAAAACCCCACAAAATCGGTTTGTGAGGTGAGGGCTGCCCTCACTTATAAACACTTGTTCACGTCATCTCTCATCTAATGTGGGACTCTTAACACTTGGCAATGACTTTTGTTTATATAATGTATTTCATTTAACACTTCTTGCCAATTTGAAGCACAAAAACTTAAGTCTGGTACTCTGATCTACTTGAACTGCATCCTTCATGATTGTGGTAAGTTGAGTGATAACCTACTAGGATGTTATTACTTAGGCTTTGTTATAGTTATGTTCAGAGTTTGTTGAACAGTAAAGACGGCTAGGGTAATTACAAGGCCAACCAATGTGATCACGATGGTGGAGTTGTAGATCGACGAATTTGGATCCTCTCATTCTCCTCATTCTCTCCTTCTCCCTCCTTCACTAACTTGTATCTATCTCTCTAAATTTTAGAGAGAAGATCAAGAGAGAATAAAAAATAAAAGATCAAGAGAGGGAGAGAAGATCAAAAGAGATACAGACACAACTTGGTAAAAGAGATGATCCAAAGTGAACTAGGATGCCTACATGAAATGAGTGCGTAAAATCTAAAATTTTATAATTTATAAGCTGTACGTGAATTGAATTTGCGTACATTATTAACACTATTTTCTAATGTGCATAAACTTGTTTCACACGCATCTAAGCATCTAAAACACGGAAACAAAATAAAATCCAATAGAAAGAAATGTTAATGAAAGATATAATGTGCTTTTTTTTTATAAAAAAATTATAAAAAAAAAGTATATGTGAGGCAAGGGGTATTTTATGTATTATGGTTAAATCTTGTGTTTAAGGGGTGTAACTTTATCAACAAAAAATAAATAAATTTGTTGGTATATTATGTAAGAGAGCCTTCAAGACCAGACCCCTAATCTTCCAATTTCAAGAGCACAATCACTTTGTCAATGTAGCAGCCGTGATGTACCATCAGCACCAAGTCTTGGCAATTATGCAGAAAATTCAAACATGAAAATTAACCTCGCAAGATTAACTTTTCATAACTGAAAAAATGCTTAGACAACAGCCACTATCTTCTGCCATCCGAACATTTGTTTAGCATAGTTGTCAATTTCATAGCATATTGAAGTTTTTTTTTTCCTCTTTTGGCTTGACTATTTCTTTGCACCCTCATCAAGGTGTTGGGTTATTAAAGAAAAGCAATGTGATGTTGGAAAAGTTGACAATATGCCTTTTAGAAGAAAAAAACTCAGGTTCAATTTTTAGAGTCATCCATTTGAAAAGTAGTCAATTTTAGTATTAAAAAGAAAGACATTTTACCGTCACTCAATTATTAGTCTTATAGCAAACTCTTATTGCATTAGAACGTCTATGGACGGACTCTCATTTGAAAGGATTAAATTTAAAATGGTAAGAGAAAACCAATTCACTCATTTCTTATACTTAATTTTTTAAAGAAATACAATCATTTCTTATACTTAACTATAAATCCTTAAATTGCATGTGTATGTATTGAGCACTAAAAACTTACTTGTAGCTTGTTAGATTTGGTCTCCGAATTTTAATTATTGTTATCACCCTCGATCTCAACGTATCTCCACAACTTAGATCTTTAGAACCTATTATGAGATTATTTCTCAAGTTAATATTGTGAAATCAGCTTCATAATTTTTTTTAGACGGGGTTGGAATATCTCTTAAATGGACGGCTACATAAATCGAATACATGCAGATTCTATTTCGGACCGGCAAAAGCCCAAGGCCTAAGATCACACAAAGATAAATATGACGAGGGTGCAAGCTTAGTCTTGTGTGGAAAACTGCACAGGAGCGTGCCTTAAACCAATCTATGTCGTCCAAATCATCTCTAACTACACATGTGGATCGTGCCCCGTCTTACGGAGACGGTTAAAGCCCTTCAAGACTATATAAGGTTGATTCACCGTTACCCCCAAGGTACACTTTCATTTGTCCCATTTTTTGCACATAACCACCTCTTCTAGATATTGACTGTTGGAGTGCTAACGTGTCTACATACACCGTTCTCCTCCATTGTGGAAGCTCAACCTCCTCGCACTGGAGCACCGTGAACCACCACTTCATATCTTCGATCTTCACCGAACATATCAAGTTCCTTTTCGAAAAGATAGTCATATACTTCATTGAAATTTTACATTGGTTAATGTTCTGTAATACAGCTTCTTAATAGTAAAAATGTTGAAATGTTAGCTATATATTTATATTTACGATTACTAATCCATACAGTCAATATGATCCAAAATCGATTTATTTCTATCATTCATGGTCAACCTCTTTTTATCAGGTCCTTCATCTTATTCAACTCTAGGTGAACTATTCAGATTAATCATGCTCACTCAAAAGCAAACTCATGTGTTAATGCCCTTCCTAATAAGGATCAAAATGAAATGACTTGGTTAAAGAGGCAATGTTTAAACAAAGAAAATTATAGGAACGTGTTCTATGAAAAACAGTAGGAGCGTGCCAATAATGACATAAGCACCGTTTCCGAATATATCCCTCACATTATGTCCAAATTACATGACGTGTTCATAGACGTTTTTTCAAAATCGTTAACTTCACCTTTTCGATGGACGATAATGCCCTTCCATTGACACATATTTTACTCAACTCTTATGCATCCCTTTACATATTCTCTAACTTATTGAGCTGGCTAATATTATTCATTTATAGGTCACAAGTATGGTATATATTCTGCCGCATAGTATTCAATTCGTATAAAGAAAAAATAATCATATTGGTTTAGTTGATAATAAGCTTGTTTAGTTAGTTCAACCCCCCTATCCTAAAACATTATGAAGAATGAGTTTTTTTTTTAATAAGCTATGGAGAATGAGCTAATTAGAGCTATGAGATATGTCATTGTCACAAAAAAAGAGCTATGACTAATGAGGTATGTCCAATAACAAATATAAATGATTTAATGTATTAAGATAATAACAACTCATTCGTACAACCACCCCATATGATTGTAGAATGCTTAGAGAGAAAGATATAATTATAATCTTATCTTAATTATTAAGTAGATAGATGAGAAGCTTTGCCACTTTGTAGGACACGTGGAAGGTAATAAAACTCATCAACCCATCACCCTCCCCTAGGGTTTTCTTGTTATGGTTGTTATGGGGTTCAATTATTTTTGTCATATACAATCTCATAGTGATGTGAATTCCTACCAAAAACACCTCATACATAAATACAACAACTATACAAGTGAAAGTTCCTAGCAAATAAAAAGATTAAGAAAAAATTAGTATCGCGGTCATATCATTTACAAATAAGACTCATTATTCGTTTAATTCATACTCGCAAATGAAACCTCCCTCTTAATATAAAAATTTAATTGATATATGCATTGACGTTTTTAAACCGTATCTAATTTAAAAATCATACAATTGATGAGTTGTGATTAATTAACAGTGGAAACAAATTTACATTGACAATACATTAAAATTAGAGCTTAATTTGTAAATATTATATGTGAAAAAAAAATACAATTTCAGCAAATTACAACCAATCAAATCAGTGAGTTTAAAAGGTATTTATCTTAATATATGTTTATATTTATTCATATATCAACATTATAAATATAGATGATTCTACCAAGAGCACTCCGATGAAACAGTAAACTCTTCCGATTAACGAGAAGTTTTGAGTTTGAATTAAACTCTAAGCATGTAGCAAGGTTAAATCTTTTAAGAGAGTTTTGCTATCTATTGTGGTGTTATTCGACTCGAGAGATTAATCTTTATAGTTGAACCGAGATGATATCCAATTAAAAAAAAACTCATGAATAATCCTTATATAAAAACATAATAATTTCCTTAAAAAAATATATAATAATTATGGATGAACCTTATCACATATTCGTCATTCTAACATTATGAAATAGCATCTTGGCCCCCCCAAATAAAATAAATTTTCAATCCAACAATGATAGCATGCCTAACGATAAGCACATATTCTCCATGCCCAAAACAAAACAAAAAATATTCATAACTAAATTTGTATCCACACCATATGTATACACAAATTAAACCCACAGTGGCACCCCACATGATATTCCATCTAAACCAAGGGCAATTTTAGAAACATACATACAAATAATAATATCAAATAATACAATAATAAATAAAATAACCAAATCAGAGGCAAGACTAGTAGCACCCAATCAAAGACCAATATCCCCTTGATTTCCTATCAACTTGGTTCTTTGTGTATAAATATAGACTGAAGAGAGAACAAGAAAACAAAGAAAGTGGAGGAGAGAGAAACAAAAAACTTAAAATTAGCATGAATCATCATAGCTTACGTTGTTGGGAGAACATACCCAAAACTCATTTCCTATTTTCTTTTTCTCTATTTCTTCTCTTCAGTTTCACAAACTCAGCTTTCGACCTTGCAACCATACCCTTCAATGATGGTTATTCTCATCTCTTCGGAGATGGCAACGTTGTTCGTTCCTCCGATGGCAACGGTGTGCAACTCCTCCTCGATCGTTACACCGGTAATTAAATTATTAAATCATATCATACACATGCAAAGTATGATCAATTATGTTTTGTTTCTTTAAGGTTTATATTTTCTTGTATGATTTTTTTTATTGATTAATATTTTTTATATAGGTTCTGGTTTTATTTCATCAAATATGTATCAACATGGATTCTTCAGCGCAAATATCAAGTTACCATCGAATTATACTGCTGGAATTTGTGTTGCGTTTTATGTAAGTATACACAAAATAATTAATATTTTGTGAATTTATTTAATCAATCTTTGTTATATATGTTTATTCCTTTCATATTTGATCCATTTTTGTTAGAAAAAGATTGTTTGATATTTTATGTGGTGATTAAAAAAAATTATAAATATCAGTTAAACTTTCCTTTTACTTGGTGGAGAATTTTCCAAAGAACAAGCAAAGTCAATTATTACGGATTCAGCGTGAAACACCAATTTTTATACCTCAAAGTTTTCAAAAAGGAAAAAGTCTTCAAACTCTATATACATATTTTATGTGTTAATTGGAAGAGTTTTTTTGGGTGAAAGTTTTTTTTTTAGTGGAAAAAGGGTGAAAGTGATTTGCGTAGAGATATATGAAATGAAACGGAACAGTTTTGTTATGTACTTTTGACGTTAACTTTTGAATTTTTGTTGTTGTTACAGACATCAAACGGTGATGTGTTTGAGAAAAGCCACGATGAGTTGGATTTTGAGTTCCTAGGTAATATAGCTGGAAAACCATGGCGGTTTCAAACAAACTTGTATGGAAATGGAAGCACTCATCGTGGACGTGAGGAGCGTTATCGTCTTTGGTTCGACCCAACTAAAGGATATCATAGATATAGCATTCTTTGGACCGCAAAAAATGTCATGTAAGTGTCTCTATTACTACATTCATAGTTGTCATATAAGCATATTTCATTTGTGTGTTTATGGTATGCTTCAAATTTTGGACCCAATACTAAACTTGTGTGGTCCAATAGAAGAGTATTAATTGTCTAATGAATTTAAAATAACTCTATCGTCTTATACTTTAAATTGGATCGAACTAAATCACTCTAATTAGAATATTTGACCACGTAAGCGTCTTAATATATCTCTACAACTTAGATTATTTAGCTTGCCATGAGACTAGTTTTGAGTGACACAACTCTATTCCTTTTGGATTTTACCATAATCGAATTACCTTTTGAATTAACAAATGCAAGAATCGAATTTGAGTTCTTTTTTCCTAAGTTAGAGTCATATTATCAATTATGTTGGTTAAATCAATCATATTGAATCAGTCATAGGTAATACAAGTTTATAAAATGAGTGTCGTCTTCCACTTATCGTCACAGTCAAATAGTTTTATACCAACATCAATGAGAATTCTATATGTTTCCACATAAACCTATATTGTAACCGATATAAAAAATAAACTGCAATAATACTTAAGTTTCATCGAATATTAGTATACGATTACATGTAGTTTTTTTTTTGGTGGTCGGGGTTTGAACTTCGAACCTTGCATATATTATGTAGTGTCCTTACCAAATTATAAGTAGTTTGAACCTATGATTAATACTTCTCTTTTTGATTTTATTTTTTCTTTCCTTATATGTTTATGGATTGGTTGCTTGTGATTGCAAAAGTTTCCGGGTATGTGTGTATTTGTGGCTTTGGATATTAACTAATAACGTGGTATGTTATAAGATTGAGGTGGTTCATGTTTGACTTAATGTGAGGGGGGAAAAGTGTTTCTTGCGTGTGGGATAAGTCATCTACACAACTTGAATTTAGTATGTATGAGCTAACAAGGATGGAAAGCCATAGTTTTCATTACTAAAGGGATTGTTTTAGATGGTAGTGATGATACTTTGTAGTATTGATCTATTCTTTTTCCCATTTTAGATAGGTATAATTAATCTGGCCCACACTCATGGCCAACTTGAATTTTGTTTCTTACGTATAATTTTATAATTCAATAGGAATACTCGGCTTTTATTCTATGAAGTATGGATACGGACACGGACACCGAATATGACACAGATACTGATCCAATTAATAATTTGAAAACAGATACTGACCCAATTAATAATTTGAAAAAATCACATAATTCAGTGTAGTTATAAGTATCGGTGTCGTCTCGATATTGGATATAACACATATCTGACGTCAGGACACGCCTAATGTGAGGAATGAGTGTGTTTTTATTGTTTTTTCTTCATTTTCTTTATCTTTATGGTGATGATATCGATGATTAAAATTCTAAAACAAAATTGTGATTGTCGTTATGTTTACGCTATGTGTGTGTAATACGTGTTAAATCATAATTAGCCATTATTAATTTGGTCCTTCTCATGCCAAACTCTAGAATTGATAGTTTCATAATCCTGATGTGAAAGGCTATTAGGATAAGGATAATACTAGATTGTGGGGTGAGCAAAAATGCTTTAGTTTGCTAATTAATTAATTAAGTAATTAAGCATTACGTATTAATAAAATGATTTAGAGATTTCTTGCGTTTCTAGAATTTGACTGAAATATTCCCTTTGAAATATTTCGTCGACATGATTAAATCCAATTAAACAAAAGCACGTTAGTTAGGAGCTTATGTTGGCCAAAGTCCAATTAAAATTGGCACAACTAGCTACAACTTAGATAAAGGAAAATTAATTCATGCACCATAAATTAATATGTGAAGTGTTCATTTTAATTAATATATGTAAAGCAGTTTTAGTTAGATTACCAAACAAACGCAAACTCATAGATTCCTACCATTTGCCAAACCATGTCCCATTAGGTCCACCTAATTAAACCCGAAATCAAGTTGGCAAAAATTTATTCTTATTTCATGCGAATATATGCATAACTTATATGCTACCTACCTTAAATAAATGTTGCATAGCTATGATTAATAATTTAATACTATATACTCATTATATAGTTGAATTGTTGCAGATTTTACATTGATGAAGTTCCAATTAGGGAGGTGTTAAGAAGTGAGGAAATGGGTGGTGAATACCCGGTCAAGCCAATGTCATTGTATGCTACTATATGGGATGCATCAAATTGGGCAACATCGGGTGGAAAATACAAAGTAAATTATAAATATGCTCCTTTTGTTGTTGAATTTAAGGACCTAGTCCTCAAGGGTTGCTCAGTTGATCCAATTCAAGAAGTATCCGACGACAACGTTTGCTTGGATCAAAACATACATCTCGAAGCTCAAGACTATGCCAATGTGACCCCCATGCGCCGCCTTGCAATGCGAAGGTTCCGCCAACGTTTCATGTACTACTCTTATTGCTATGATACAATTAGGTACCCTGTACCACCACCCGAGTGTAATATTATTCCAGCAGAGAAACAAAGGTTTAAGGAGACCGGAAGGTTGAAGTTTGGAGGAAGCCACCGCCGGCATTCTAGGCGAGGTGGTCGTACTTCAACTCCGGTAGATGACACCGATCAAGGTGATATGTGATGATTTGATGAGATGTATATAATAGTGTCGATTTTTATGAATTTTTTTTTGGGTCTCTTGACATTATCAATTATTTGATTGACGTAGATAATTAAGTGGTTATATAAATTGGTGCTTAAACAAATTAGTGTTTTGGTGTTATGCTTTTGTTACTTAGTGTGTGTTGTTTCAGTAGGTAGAATATAAAATCGGTATAATTGATTTGTATGAGTGCACTAAAGAATAAGTCAAAATGCATTATGGGACAGTTCCTGATTATTTATGGTCGGTCTTTATTTTACCTTTTTATTTTTATATGTAAAAAGATAGCTTCAAGAGAAGCAAAAAAAGAGAATCGTAATTATTATTTTTTTACCAAGAGTATTGTAATTATTTGATATAGTAAAAGAGAGTCGTAATTAATATACGCATGCATAACAAAAGAAATAACACTTTCCATAAAACTATACAAGAATTCTCCAAGTGATTACACACAGCAAGTAAGCATGGTTCGCTTGACGTGAGATCTTAATCTTATAATTTAAAGGTATCGAGTTCGAATCCTCTTAAAAATGATTGTAAAATGGTTCACTTGAATTAATAAAAAAATTCTCATTTTCTCCCAATTTAAGATAAAAAACAAAAGAAAAATATGAACTTTTTAACGACTTTGTTGATAACTAATATTTGATAGAAATAGTTTGATCGCTCATCTTTAATTGATTTTTATCATTCACAAAGTTCAAACCGAAGATGTTTACGAAACCTAAACTTCGTTTACTCGTAACAAAATAAGGTTGGTAATATAATTAATTTGCCAACTAGTTGTATTTTACTTTATTATTTTGGTAAAAAATCTAATTGCATATATATTGTTCATAAAATTGTCAAATTGTTTTTTCAATCTATAATCAAAACAATAGAGTACGTTTATAAATTTAGTTTATTTGAACTGAGAGATTAAAACAACTCAAGTTCTCGTTAAAGTTGTTGAGACTTGAGGCTGCTTGTTTGTGATTAATTTATTTTAAAATTCAGCTGTCATCATCTTTGATTCTTTTAAAAAATTTAATATTTTATTAAAATGTTAGCATCTTGATTTTCTCAGGTATTAAGTCGCCGAAAGGGATAGAAGCACCAAGTCTTGGCATAAAATAATAAAATCAAATTATTATATATTTTAAAAAACTTTCGTCTGCTGGGTTGCACATGTAATTGAGGTTTAATATACTTAATTTCATATTTTTAAAATTAATATATACTTAAATTTCATTCCATCAACTATTCGAAACTATTTCCTCAAAAAAAAAAAAAACTACTTTTCAAAGATTATATCATCATCGGATTTAACACGTGGTTGTAGTGATAGAGCATTAAGGTCTAATAATATATTTATTTGACTGCCATGATATTTTTCGTTCTAAGGAAGATTGGTCACTGAATGGTTGGTGACTTGGTGTGCACGTAAAATGTGCAGTGTTGTAAATTCTGAATATCGAATTAATTTCTAATAATAAAAAGAACATAAAAACAATATATACACATGAGATTAATCTTGCTACATAGTAGTAGTAGATGTTTGGTGTTGGCGGTTGATGACAGATACTAGTAGTCTGTGGTTTAGGGTGTTGCCTGCTCGTTATGGCACGGAGGATGGGCGGTTGAAGGCAGGAGGTCTTGAAGCTTCCCTTTGGTGGCGTGATATTTCTCTTTTGTGTAGAGAGAGTTGGTTTAGTGATCATGTTGATCGCTTACTTGGTAATTGGAAGCATACGTTATTTTGGTCGGATGTTTGGTGTGGTGAGTTGTCTTTTAAAGTCAGGTTTAGTAGGCTATATGAGTTGGCGGTATTTAAAGAAATATCTGTTTTTGATATGTGTCACTTAGGGTGGGGAGAAGAGGGTGAGGCGTGGAGGTGGAGGCGGAGGTTGTTTGCGTGAGAGGAGGAGGAGGTGGGGGAACTGATGTTATTACTTTATACTGGTCATTTGTTGGTTGATAGGGATGACAGATGGCGTTGGACTTTGGAATCATCTAATGTTTTCTCTGTTCGAAATGCCTATAATTTCCTATCGGCTAATCCTCGTGTAGTCTCATTTGTTCATGTTGCCTCATAGTGGCATAAGGATGTTCCGTTAAAGGTTGCTTTGTTTGCTTGGCGTTTGTTCCGAGACAGGTTGCCTACAAAGGACAATCTGCATCGACGTGGAGTTCTTGATCGTGACTCAATGGTGTGTGTGGTTGGGTGTGGTTCGATTGAATCTTCCCAGCACTTGTTCTTACATGTAATATCTTTGGGGCTGTTTGGTATTTCATATATAGGTGGCTTGGCATCTCAGCGGTAATTCCTGCTTAGGTGCCGAATCATTTTAACCAATTCAATGTCACTGGTGGTATCGCGAAGACGCGTCGTTCAATATCTCGGGTGATTTAGTTTGCAACTGTGTGGAAAATTTGGAAAGAAAGAAATAACAGGCATTTTAACGACAAAGAATGCTCGATAAGTCAGGTGGTCGATAAGATTTAGTCACTCGCATTAGGTGGTTGAAGGTGAAATTCGCTATTCTTCCCTTCAATTACCATGGTTGGTGGCTTAGTCTGTTCACAATGTTCGAATAAGCCGGTAGTTATTTCTTTTTAGTTGTTTCTTGTGCAGTTTTCCTCTTGTAAATATTGTTTCGACTTTGTTTTGTCTTTCCTTTGTACATCTTGTGCTAGGAAAGACTTTTTAAGTTGGTAATAAATTTCATTTTAACCTCTTCAAAAATAGGAAAATAAAATATAACAACGTAATTAATGGTCTTTTAAAAAAACGTAATTAATGGTGAAATTTGATTCAATCA
>Ga0315915_1003543_pt1 | contig 19761 bp, 9 predicted proteins | sample MpolbnodulesMG_FD_207738 | JGI IMG/M metagenome (GOLD analysis project Ga0315915, IMG submission 207738) | Medicago polymorpha root nodule microbial communities from Los Angeles, California, United States - branched nodules | ecosystem: Host-associated > Plants > Roots > Nodule | place: USA... | reverse complement strand
GGATTCGTTCCTCTCTCCGGATGCGCGAACCTCCAAGGATTTCTCTGATAGGGGGTTGCGGGTCGAGTGTTTTCAAACCTTAGCCACTTGAGCCGTATGCGGGCGAACTCGCACGTGCGGTTCTTATGGGGGAGAGCTAGTAGGAACCATCCTATCCCAATAGCGTTTATTTGGAGCTTAATATGAAATCCTATTTTATTGCAAGACCCGTTCGGATAAGGGAAAACTCCAGAGATTGCTTCGAAGTAAGCTCCTTGCGTTCACCTTTTCCTGAACCAGAACCAGGGGGGAGGAAAGAAAAGGGGATAAAAAATTTCCATCAATAAAGTCAGGGCTTTCCGGACCTTCCCCACCCCCTCTTTTCATTCTCCCTTCCCCTATCACTCCCCCTTTTTCAAAAAGGAAGCCCCGCTCCCTAAGTTGGGGCCCCTCTCTTATTAGGAAGGAAACGAAAGAATCTCCATTTTATGACAAATCCGGTCCGATGGCTGTTCTCCACTAACCACAAGAATATAGGGACTCTATATTTCATCTTCGGTGTCATTGCTGGAGTGATGGGCACATGCTTCTCGCTATTGATACGTATGGAATTAGCACGACCCAGCGATCAAATAATCCCTCTTTGGATGTATCCTTCTAGGCTGATGCTGGCCAGAAGCAAGCGTAAACCAAGAGCAGAATCAGCCTTCCCGCCCCGGCAGACCCGCCGCTCCTATCCAAAATGGGTGGGCATCGTCTTCCATTAGTTCCGTGGAGCAGCTAGCTCCGACCGCGAAACCATACATAGCCTTCCTTCAGCTAGAGGGGGAGCGGAACGTCTTATCGACGATATTGTAGACTTCGTTGCAAATAAATTCGAAAACCCGGGGCAGCCGCAGGGTCCATTTTATGAGCAAGCGCTACGCTTGGTATGGTATGAACTCGAGATCGATGGCAGTACTAACCAGGACGAACTACAGCGTTGGCTGGTTTCATTAAGGGAAAACCCCCAACAATACAAATCCAATTTTGGCTTCTAAAAGCCGAGTGGGGTTTTTTTTATGAAGGGAATACACCTCCTGGTTATAAGTCCCATTACTAAACTAAGGTGGATAAGCCAGGATGAGAGGAGCTGATGTATCAGTTGGCTTCTCCTTTCGATTTACAGAACGTGATCTAGGACACGATGGGGGTTTGCTTGCCTCGGTAGGAAAGAGATCACCGGAGTATAGCACAAGATCGCCTTTTTTTCATGCTGCCATGGGATCGAACTGTAAACAAGGTAAACCCAATAGGAACCAAAAACGGGAGGGTACCACATTGACATTGGGCAGAAGACGATCCAAAAAGTGATGGTTCACCCTGTTGAAGGCGATCGGCAGTGAGGGATGCTTACCTTCTTCTTAGAGAAAGGGGAAAGGGGCAACCTATCTTACTAATAATAAGAAAGGGGGTGACATAGGCGACAGGTAACTTGCTTCCAAGCCGGCCCGGCCGCTAGGAATCAAGAGATCTTTGCCGGTGCAAACTTGGATCTCGGGTGACGGAAAAAGGTGCCCAGAAGTGACGAGCAGTCGCGGTCGAAGCTTGGCTCTAGGCGATAAGCTACCAGTAAGCTTGGCTACAGTGAAGCGCTTACCAAGCGCGAAGGATTCGTTCCTCTCTCCGGATGCGCGAACCTCCAAGGCTTTCTCTGATAGGGGGTTGCGGGTCAAGCGTGTCCAAACCATAGCCACTTGAGCCGTATGTGGGGGAACTTGCACGTGCGGTTCTTACGGGGGAGAGCTAGTAGGAACCATTCTATCCCAATAGCGTTTATTTGGTGCTCAATATGAAATCCTATTTTATAGCAAGACCCGTTCGGATAAGGGAAAACTTCAGAGATTACTTCGAAGTAAGATCATTGCGTTCACCTTTGCTTCCAAGCCAGCCCGGCCGCTAGGAATCAAAAGATCTTTGTCGGTGCTGACATGGATCTCGGGTGACGGAAAAAGGCGCTCAGAAGTGAAAAGCAGTCGCGGTCGAAGCTTGGCTCTAGGCGATATGCTAGCAGTAAGCTTGCCTACAGTGAAGCGCTTACCAATCGCGAAGGATTCGTTCCTCTCTCCGGATGCGCGAACCTCCAAGGATTTCTCTGATAGGGGGTTGCGGGTCGAGTGTTTTCAAACCTTAGCCACTTGAGCCGTATGCGGGCGAACTCGCACGTGCGGTTCTTATAGCAATGCGTTAAAAAAATTTAGGCTTAATTGCAGTTTTAGCCCCCTAACTTTCCCAAAGTTGCGATTTTGGCCCCCTAAGAAAAAATACTACAAAACAACACCCTAAGTTTTGCAATTGTAGCAATTTTAGCCCCCCAAGGCAAAAAAAAATAAAAAAAATAACATGTGGCACCTCACTTAGGGTGCCACGTCAGCGTAGACCGAGTCAATATCAGTCTTGGGGGCCAAAACTGCTATAGTTGCAAAATTTAGGGGGTTGTTTTGTAATTTTTTTTCTTAGGGGGCCAAAATCGCAACTTTGAGAAAGTTAGGGGGTTAAAACTGCAATTAAGCCAAAAAGTTATATTGTTTAGGGAATCTTGTGTTCAATACCTCCTGCATGTAACATAGACACGACATTCCAAACTACCATGTTGATGTGTACAAAGGGTCGTTCAAAAAACACTATTCCATATATCATGATCAATCATGTGGGATGGATCATGGATTGGTTCTTTAGGGTATCACACCCCCACATCATCCTTGTTGAACCACATGATATATCATCTTCTGCACTAGTTATCCAATATTCTTTACCCCAACCTAATAACTTTCCAAATGCGTGAAAACTAAAATTTCCATTAGCCTTAATGCCATCTATATCTCATGCACCAATATGCTTTGTTAATCTTTGTGAAAGTTGCTTTGTCGATCCCTAATATGGTTTCTTTGATGATCCTTTAGGTGGTTTTTTGGAGATCCATGAGAAGCATGCACATGGTCTCAATATGAAGTAAACATGTTGAATTTGTATAATGAAATACAAGTTTTCACACATTTCTTTAATACCCTTTGACCAAAAATATCTCATGAGTTAAGCGTTGTCAAAAATGTATCCCACTTTTAACAAGTCCAGTTGCGCCCATTTTCTTTCTCAAGCACTTCATACTCATCCATGCTTAATTTCCTCCAAAAAATACGAAGTGATAAATGTACTTCAGTCCCTTGCCATTTGGCAAGTTCTTGAGAATTTGTTGTATTTATCTTATCAACTTAAAATTATTTTGTTTCAAACTGTTAATCTACTACTGAATTTATCAAGCTAGAACTACTGTGCTTGAGTATGCAAGTATGTTAAGTGTCATTTATTTTGAAGCATTATGTTATAATGCCATTTGTTGAAGAATTTAGTCTTAACCTTAATTTTTTTTCTTACGAGTAGTCACAATGACCAAAATAATTAATTTTCACCTCAAAATAAATCTTCGTACGGTTTACAGGTATTTATATATTGCTTTTATATATTGTAAAATGACTTCAAAAAGACTCTAAAAAATATATATGATATGGTTAAATTATTTAGTTTCATAGTTTTTTTCCTTATCATAAAAAAATGAGTGTCATGAATCTAAATTTTTAAATCCAAGATTTTGTAGATGGTATGCATAAATTCTATTGTAAATTTTCAACGAAGTTTGTGGTTTTCTCCAACCTTACATAGGGGTATACCTTCCCTAATTTATTTATTTATTTTCATTAAAAAGTATACTAAATACATTGGTTGAAAAATAAAAAAATATAGAATTGTTATCTGATGAAAACATAGAATCACCAATCTAAAAGTTAGCTCTAAAAAAATATGTTTATTTTTTACTTTATTTATTTTTGTTCTAAAGAGTCTAACGAAAAAACTCAAATACTAACTTCTAAAAGTAGGAAATAACATATTCAAACTCGCGCGTCTATGAATTCACTATTTTACTATATAAATTGTACCTACATGATTTTTTTTTTTTACAGCTTCTATTATGTTTTGTACACACATATTTGTTATTATATAATTTAAAAGTACAACCAATTCATAGTGTGCCTTTAGGCGACTATAGACTTTAATTATGAATTTTTCAAATTGTTGATCTTTCTTTCCCTCCCAATTCTCATGGTGGGTTAATCATTGGCCCTACCAAAGCACTGTGAATCTGAAATATAGGCCTAAATTATTTGCATGTCAAGGATGAAAAAAAAAATGAACTCGTGTACCCTTTCATAACTGAATTTGGCCTTACTTTATGAAAGTCTGATCTATAGTGTGAGTGGAGTATCCGGTGTGATTATTATGTAAGATTTCGGCTAGATCGAGGACAATTACATGCTTTATTCAAATTTAAACCTAAAATATGAGAGTATAGTTACATAACATGCTTAATTAAGATAAGATTAGTAGAAGTAGGTGCGTGGACTTCAGTGTCTGTATAGCTTCACCTTTTAACCTAAAAGCTTTCGATTCACAAGCTTATGTCGTCTAAAAAAGGATTTATATTTTCCAAAGTCACACCTACTACGCTGAAATCAACAAATGAAAAAAAGTTGACAAATAAGTTTGGTTAATTTGGCTCCAAAGTCATGGAATAATAACATTACGTGAAAGAGTACAAAGATACAGTAGTGACAACATCTTTGTCTTTCTTCTTTCCCAATGTAAATGAAAGAAGAAATTACTAAAGCAAATTAAAGCACATTTTGGAAAGAAAAAAGCTAAAAATTAAATTCCAATTGTTAAAATGTTCATAGATATATCAAACTCCTTCATCTGCCTTCTGGGTGTAACGGGAAAAGCTCTAGAGTTTTATGTTCCTCTACTTTGCACATTGACCAATTTTTCTCTTCCAAATACTCAAATGGCCAACTCCTACTCTTCTTCAATGGGATATCTTCTTGATCTCTTTCCATTACTTGCACCTGTCCAAAAAAATGTAACATATCAATTAAATATACACATTTAACATTTAATAAGGTATCTGCAACGACACTTCAGAACCACAATTTCAACCGCGTGTCGCCTTGCATTTTTTTTTTGCAAGATAATTAAATATATAGGCTGAGTTGAATATTATTTGAATATGAACATACCCTTTTTGGGGTGTCCAAAGTTGTAATAGTACTAAAGGTGGGGGACACAGACACAAGTGTGGTGGTGGGAGTTCGAGGACTATGAGGAAGGCCAAGACTGTTACGTTTCTGCTTTTGTCTCTCGCGTGCTTTGTGGTTTTGGAACCAATAGAACACATTTTTCCCTTCAATTTTACCATACTTGCTAAGTTGAACTGTGATCTGTTCTATTTGTTGTGCATTTGGTGTTCTCATTCCACCTCTGTATAACATCTCCAATATTCCTATTTGTTCTTGTGTTGGATTCCACCTTGTCCCTCCTGGAATATGCGTTTCAACCTATACATACACAAATAAATAATTAGCATACAATTGCAAAATCAAAAGCTTTTAAACGACAAATATTTTTTTGTTCAATAATTTTTTCAAGTAACTCTCGAGTCTTATATGGAAAAAGAGGAAGTTTATGTTCGAAGAATTATCATACACTAAATATAAATACCTCTTGTAATTGAAATTCGGTTCAACGATTTTTCCCGAACCAAAATACTTTATTAGTATTATAGTTAGAAATATATTACTACCCTATATATTACATGGAAGTTAACGTGAATTATTTAGGTTGTTCTTGATTATACTTAATTTTTTATTGCATTATATGCACACGTGAGTTAATTATGCTACTCAACTGCATGGATGGATAGACTTGATTAAAAAAAAATGGAAATGAAACTAAGTAGAGATTTAGTATATGAACCTGGCTTTGTGGTGAAGGTGGATCTTTCTTGTTATCATCAGAGGAAGAAAGACTAATTCTGGGAGCACTTTCAGGTCTAATGAAACTCTTGAGATCAAAAGAGAGAGAAGGGGTGTTAGTAGTAGAATTATCGGTGTTATTAGAAGAAATTTTAGGTGCAAGAGGACGTAAACGCTTGCAACCAAGTGTTAGGGAAGGTTCATGCTCCCAAAATCCACGTGTGAATTGATGCACCTTCATATTTGTTTATGTTTAATTAATTTTCCACACGGTGTGATGAAGAAATGAATGATAGGGAATGTGATTATATATAGAGAGAATGAATGAATGAAATTATAATGATGAGAAAAACAAACAACAGTGAAAAGTATACAAAGTGGGAAATGAGGTGTTGCCTGTAAGAACCAAGACCAAATGATGAGGTGCAGTTGACTTTTGAATTTCCCTCTCTAAATTAAACAAAAAGTAAAACACGACAAAATTCATCAAATCAAATGAAAATATTAAAGGTTTACAAAAAAGCACACTTACATTTTGTACCTTCAGAGAATACTGTGCCTGGGTTCATTCCAGCTGCCAGATGAGTAACAACCTTTGGATTTGATTTTTTATACTGTAAAATAAAAATTATTGTAAAACTTTTTCGCTAGTACATTTATTCATATTTCAATAACTAATATAGCAAAATGACATTTAGGGGTGGCCCTGAAAGTGGACGCGAAGGATGACAACCTAAGACATCATTTTTTAAAGGCACAAAAGTTATTATTTTTACTTAGTATTTAGTATTATATAGATTTTTTTTTTAATTTGTTTTGATTAATTCTATTGAAAATATCTTTTTAGAGAACTTTAATTATAAATGAATCTTGTGCAATAAAAAATACAAAAAAAATATTGAAATGATTAAAAAGACATAATTTATTGTTTCGCTTAGGACACCAAAAATATTAGGGCCGACCTTGATGACATTATTATAATGTAATTTGATTATTAGATGTGTGTATATGCGTAATAAAACTATATATTAATTTTTGAGAGGTAATAAAACTATATATTGTTAACACATAGAATGTATTAATTAAGATCAAAATATGTTTAAATTTATTTGATAGTAAAAAGCAATAGAACATATTTAAAAAGGTTTACGGTGATCACACTTTTCTTTTCTTTTCTCATGTCGATCACTTTAAAATTTCTTCTTGTTTTAACCTTTTCATTCATCAAATCAAATATCACACATTTATTTACTTTTTAATTTATCTTTTTTTTCTCTTTCCCTATTTTTTTTTCACACTCATGAAAGGGAATGTTGTACACATATCTGAATCAGAATGAATGAAGAGGATGTAAACGTGTGTGGACACAGGAGTTTATAGGTTGGCCCGTCAAATCGGGTCGTTTAAAATTTTCTTGCTTTCATCATAAGGTGTTCTCACTTTTCGGTGGCCTTCTCTTTCAAAGCATTTCCTCATCAATTAAAGTTAGTGAAGTGAGGAATGAATGTAAAAAGATTCCTCCAATCCCAAAACTTGAAAATGGAACCCCTTTTATCTTCTTTTTCAAGATACGCATTTTTATATGAGGAAAAAAATGCAAGGAGTAGAGAAAGATGTGGACTTATTATGGTGAGAATATTGAGAAAAACTAGGTCTCGTATAAAATAAAAAGCTTATAAATAATGATTTTGTAAGGACGAATTAGATAACATGCATATTGATTTGAAACACTGCAAATTAGATCCATGCGTCAAGTCAAATAAGGGTGTGGTGTATTGTGAAAAGTATTCTCACATAGAATAATATAATTAAGACATGACATAAATTTGTAAAACGTGACACCTCATCTAAAAAGCGAGTTACTAGATTTATAAAGATGTATTAGATCCAATATACAAATATATTAAAAAAAATGTTTGAATATGCTTCAAGAAACCTCACCTTTCATTTTCTTAACTACGAAAATATTAGCTAAATCATGTGTCTTATGACCATATAAATATATTTCAAAAATAGTTTCCTTATCAGATCGAACCCCATAGTATCCACTCCTCTACTTTAGGAACTGTAGCACCAATTTCCCAAATTCTACTTTAATACTCAACGAATAGACCATGCATTCGTGATATAGCCTTAAAATTTTATTTCATTCAATTTTTTATCCCAATTGACTATGTTGGTGTATTATTATAGTTTACATAGACTCCTCAAGTGGAGCCATGCCTTATGCATATTACTATATAATAACCAATCAAAGATTCAAATGTATATAGAAATGTGTATGTGCATTTTCATTCGTATTGGTTAAACATATATTCTCACTTCCCTAAGCGACATGAGGAGTGGCCGAGCAATAATTCTCATTGCCCTACTAGCATATGATTGAGTAGCTGGGAATTTTTCAATCATGGTTCTTTGAATTAACAATATAATTATACATACATTATATATAAAATTTGACAAGATATAAGTATAAACTACTCCCTTAAAAAAAACTAAAAACTACTAACTTAGTGGATAACTTATGGAGTACTAACAAATAATTTTATCCTTAAAAAAAAAAAAAAAATTTAAAAAGGGGCACAAACCGCAGAGTATATGTGTTTGGTTATTATAATATCCTTTCATTAGTTAGGTTATATAGTTTTTTTTTTCACTTACTGCTTATAAAAAATGATTAAATCAACATGGCAAGGTGTTTTTATATTCTTCCACAAATCAAAAACAATTAGTTAAGAAGAAAAGTTTAATTTCAATATATGAATTCATTTATATACTATGAAATTAATCGATTAATGTCATTGGGATGGTTGACAGCCTTGTGTGCATGTAAATATATAAATGACCTACACATAATTTTAATTTTTTCGGTACTTAATGCACTTAAAATAGAGGAAAATGCTAACAATGGGAGTGCATATCTCTAATCCAATATTAACGAGTCATTACAAAGAGGTACAAACAATTACAATAAATTAGCTTTCCACAAACTCTCCAGGAGCAAACCTAGTTGCACCATTTTCCACTATCTTCTCATGAACAAGAGAATTACAAAAGTCATAAGAAATCTAGCTCCCAATGTTCTCAAGAACATTCTTAAATTTCTCTCATTTACCCTCTTATAGAAGTGTTTCCCACCCCTAGAATCTCTACCAAAAGGCATCAATCGTTTTCCAAGAGTATATTCACTTGGCGGATCTTCAAGATTATACAAAAAGAAGAAGAAGAAAAAAGTTTAAATAGAGGTCCAAAACCCGAGCCATGCGACAACATGCACAACATACAAGCCCATGCGCTCATAATATCACATGCCTAGCATGCGAGGCCAAAAAAAAACTTTTTCAAAATCTTCTCTTTTACATATAATGAGATTTTAACTCACACTCAACAATATAACACAAGGAAGTTCCGCTATTTTTTTTCGATATAAAAAATCTCTAAAAACATACTCCCTCCGATCACATTTATAAGTAAAAAACAACTTTTTAAATACATTGAATAACTAATGTACTTTCTTTTTCGTCGCCAAAAACCAATTTATTGCTAAAAATAGTGCCCAAGTCCCATTAATAAGCTTAATATTTTTTTTTCTGCTATAATAACCCTTCATAATAAAAATCCGCTATAAGCGACGTGGGATTCAAGATCGGCGCACGAGTGGGAGACTCATGGCACACGTGTTGTAGTCAAAATACATGATCACCAATCATCACAATCATGCACCTGCAATGGAAGTGTGAATATTATTCCACTTACACACTTCACAGTATAGTTATGATATTTTTTGACGGATAAACTATGGTTATGATTGTGAATGCCGTTGTGCTACTTTGCTTGCCACTTTGCAAACCAACTCAGGTACGTCACTGCCCAAACATAAACTTTCCTCTTCCGGCTAATAATGTCGGTCGTCTCATAAAATTACAGTTTACTGACCCTGTCTCGTTTTAACTCAAAAGACATTCATTCTGTCTTGTTTTAAAAAAAAATTAAATCTATTTCATTAAGTTTATTTCTCATGATTAAATAAAAAAAACTATATATATATATATTCAAGCAAAGTAGTGTGAGCTTATCACTTCAAGGGTTTAAAATGTTTTTTTATGGTTTATTGTGTGTGCTTTTTAGTAAATAAATTTTAAAAAAATCTTAGCCTTCTATAACTTTTTGTGTAAAAAAAAGTGTAGTTTGACCTTAACCTCACGTAGACTAGGTCATCGATCCTTGTCAGACAGTCTAATTTATTCCCACCTTTATAGATGACTAGGAGGAGTATGCCATAGTTGGATTTGACGAAGAATTTGAGGACTTTTATGGATTCTGATGAATTTCTAATTCACTGATAGTTTGAGAAAAAAAATTAGGGTTCATAATAAGAGGAAGATCACTCATGGAAGAAAAACTTTCAAGATCTACTATAGGATAACAAACAAATTAATGAACCACTCTAGTATATATTTACAAGCCACGCCATTATTGTTTATCCTCATATGAACACACATGTTGTAAGAATCAATTTGGTTATGTCAAAGTATTGTACACCTAATGTTTTGATGATCACAAAGCAAATGAACATGTCGATGTTTTGATGACAACTTAGCGAAATAAATAATTGTCTATTATGTGTTGAAGTGTGCATGTTTCTAATGTCTATGTAATCATCAAGTAGCTAGATTCACACAAGATTGATAGAAGATTCAAGGAATCAAAATTATCAACAATACATCAACCTTCAGAGCATGGACACATGACAAATGATTTCCATGCTCAGGACGAGTTGATCAAGGTAAATCAAATCTGATATGCCCGGTAACGACAGATGAAGGCAACAATGACGATGCAGTGATCCGACACGGTGGTGGTGCGGTCTTCACGGTGGAACAAATGGTACATTCAGACACGTTAGCACTCCAACACTCAAGTCAGTGTAGTACATGAGGTTGAATGTGTAAAAGCGTGTGAGAAATGAATCGTACCTTGATGGTGACGCATAATCGCCCTTCGATAGAAGGAGAAGGCACTAACATATTCCGTGAAATGCATCGCCTCATCAGGGACCCGAGGCCACATGAATGGTGCAGGAAGACGGGGGCGTGCTTCAATGCGGTTGCGTGCACAGGGACTAGCGTGTTCACTCATGTTAATTACAATGCCTCGTTATGAGGGTTTCGTGTCCACGTGTTACCATGGGATTGACTTTCTAGTCGGTCTAGAACAAAATCTAAGCAGTGAATCATCTTATCAACGTAAAGTCAACAGGGAATAAAGCATCGTTTGCAGCTAAGCTACCCTCGTGCGTGCCATATAGCATATCCCTTTGTAAAAATAAATTAGATTCGAGATAAATACTTAATAGACCGTGTTAACTTGTGCCCTTACAACACATGTTAAGGATTCCATAAATGATAAATATTTATTTCAAAATATTTATTTTCAATCTCTAGAAGAACAAATTAACACAATTTCTTGGATATAATTTCCACTTTAGGTTTTTTAACATAGAGCACAAATTAACATTTCCCCTAGTTAATAACTTTAAATATTTAATGAAACTAATGCACCAACACTACATAGTTGATTAGGAATTTGATCATGTTACTAAATAAGGATGAAAAATGTTTTTTTTTTAAAAAGAAAATGTTTGATTTAAAAAAATTCTTTCCTATCTTTATTACGAATATGCCAGATGTCAAAGCTATAATCATATCAAAGTTTGACAATTAAGAAATTCTTATGAGCTTGAGGCGATTGTTTTTGGACTCACATAATACAGATCTCGTATCTGATTGTACCACATTTGCATAATTGCATTATCTCCCTTCAATCACGATAACACAACTTCATTTTTATTTCCAATCGACATGACAATATGTCATACTATTTGAATCATGTGTTTGAGGATAAAGGGTTCCAATGTCTAGCTAGCTAGCTAGCCTATTTTATTTTATTTTTGATAAAGAGCTAGCCTATTTTTTTCACATATACATTATGCACAGGTCTTTATGATTATTCTTCATGTTCCTAATTTTGTTGTTTTAGTTGTATTATTCTCTTAGTGGTTATGGTAAATATTTCGATTTTCTGGGCTGCTAATCTACTAATTGGCGCCACAGTACATGAAAAGTGAGAATCGACAAAGGATATTAACGGCCGTCACTACTTGTATGAGACATCAAATGCATTTTATTTAGGGACTAAAAATGGTGATTAAAAACTTTTGTGGGACTAAAAATCAAATAAAATTTTTAGGGAGACTAAAATGAAAAGTTTATACACTTATATAGACCAAAAATATATTTAACTATTAAAAAATTCTATTACTCATAGAAGGAATGCTAGAATTGTCGATTTATTAGGTATTCATTATGGGGAGATCCCTTTTATTTAACTGGGCGTTCCTATTTTTTAAGGAAGGCCTTAAGCTATTCATCCCATGCATATTGCGAATATTTCTGAGTGTAACTTATGTGGCAAGACAATACAGACTAGTCAACATCTTTTCTAGGATTGTGTTTTTCCAGAAAAATCTTTGGACATGGATATATTTAAAAGATTTTGGTCTCCTCAATCCAAAATTGTTATTATTGATGATATTATATATCAACTTAATTGATGTGATTTTGATTTTGTGGAAATAAAAGAAGTTTGATAACAAGATTATTTATTGGAAATCGGCCTCATATATGGTGATCTCCATTACTTCCCTTGATGGAAAACACTCTAAAGGAACCCCTTTCTTAGCTAAGCATGAACTTATGATTCGTAAGACTTTTCTGTTTTAGTCCATGCTTCCAATGCTCCTCAGATTAAAGAGGTTTTACGACACCCTCTCAAAGCAACATTGACGGTACAAAAATAGGTGCCCTGGACCACCCGCTTGTGGTGATATTTTTAAAGATAACAATATTGCGACAATGGGTTGTTTTGCTCAAAATTTAAACATATATCTACTACTTTCCCTACAAAGCTCACTAGGGTTACGTCTACAATTGAGATAACTTCAAAAAAATGGTTGGCTATCTCATTGCGTGAAAACAAACTCTTAGTTGGTTACTTTGACTTTCAAGAATCATGGTCTTGTTACTTTTGTTACTTGAAAAATATATAGAAAAAACTCTTAAATTATACATAATTAGTGTAATATAATTTTGTTCAATTTTTTATTTATTTAAAAGACATTGAAAACACAATACTATTCTTCTTATATATATTTTTACCGTAATAAGTAGTCTTTTTTTAGGGGCGTAATAAATAGTTCTATATTTAGTATTGATTTGATTTCTGTAATTGGTCGTGTTTATCGTAGGTCAAGGATAAAGGTTTAGGATGAGGACAGTGTGAGAGGTGAAATTAGGTTGCACGATCCAGCATGGAGCCCACACAGTGGAAATACATCATTATTATGTGAAGACAATGCCATCATTTGCACGTGTTTATGGACCATACACATTACAATCACACGAACTAACACAGCACCAACAAAATTACTATATCATGCCTTTCAATCATTCATGTATAGTCTTTTTTGCCAATGAAAAGAAAACTAACATGGTTAAATTTGGAAGCAAACGACAGTTGTTGTGAAACAGGTTGCTCATATTCCTATAAAAAAAGAAGTTAGGTCATAAAAGAATTGATATGTTAATCATCTTTGAACAATAATTCTATGACTTTGTTAAAGTTAGCGCGATTAAATCAAACAATTGAGTTTAAGTGATTAACAAGCCTCTGTAATATGATTCGTTCGAAAGAATATGAGTTTGATGTTTGGTAAGAACCGTTTTTGACTAAATTTTCTGTCAAACTCTGAATTATTAGGGTTTCCCTTACTCTTAGAAATTAGAGGGTTGACACACAAAAAAAAGTTGGTGTGATTAAATCAAATAATTGAGAGTAAATGACCATATTGTGAATTGTTTGAAAGAATTTGAGTTTAATTTTTTGTGAGATAATTTTTAACAAACCTTTACTTAACTCATGTCAATCTTCAGATTATTCGGGTCTCCATTTCTATTAAAAACAGGAAGGTTAACAAGAAAAAAGTTAGCATGTATTATTTATTTACCACCGCAAGTGGTTTATATGTAAAATCAAGTTGCTTAAAATGGAATGTTGTTGACAAGGTGTGGCCATAGACGAGGCCAAATTATTACTATTTTTTTTTACTAAAGACCAAATTATATTTGGCAAGGTTCTAGTCTCATATGGATAATAAATTTAAGAGGTAAATATGGTATGTATTTAAATAAGTAATTTGATTTACTATACATTTTTTTATGATTTGTGTAACTTGATATTAATGAGTTAAATGTAAACATGATTTATGATAGAACATTATGACGTCGTTTAATATATGTGTCATACCTTATTTAATGAGATAAGACTTTATTGATTGTTGTTGTGATATTTTAGCTAAATAGACTTATAAAAAAGTTTTAACTTTTTCTCTTTTAAAAAACTATATAGTTTGATTAAAGTGAACTTGATTTAGGTCGTAAGCCACAGTTAGTTTTTTTTTCTTTCTTTTCTTTTTTCTGTGAGGTAGTTTAACCTATTTCCACATCTAATTGTCGGGGTGCTCACAAGTCCGAATTGATACAATCAACCTAATCAATTTTTTTTTTGAAAGACCTAATAAATAGATATAACTCAAAGTATTGGATTTGATTTTTTTATTGTGTGCAATTTTTAGTCCAACTCAAATTAACTTGACCAAGGTCAAGAAAGTTTGGTTTGAGTTAATCCACGAATCAAACCATTTTTTTTACCCAATTCAAATAGAGAAAATTTAATTGGATTGTATATGACGATATACAATTATACATGTCTACTTCTTTTCAAGGACATCATATATAAAATTTATCTATCGGTGAGAAGAAAAGAATGACAAAGAAAGATGTCATTTGTGCTTATTATTATTTGATGGTCAAGTAACTTTTGATCTTTAAATGTTACTAGACCTCATTTTAGGTTGGAATATAATGAAAAGAGACTGTTGATACTGATAACATTCCTGATTGCTTTATATAATGACAAAGAAAATGAAATGTGGGCAACATGATTGTTTTGATGGAAATTTAGTCACAACTAGACATCTTTATAATATAGTTCACTAATTAACTCATGATACAGTGTTAATTCTCCTTTTCTTTTCATTTTTTCTCGAGAAAGAAAAAGTTGATGGCATGATCACATTTGGCATGAAATATTTGTCACTTCATGTAAGGGAAAAGTCGATGTACTACGCGGGAATAAAAGGGTTTTGTAAATGGATGACAGTGCCTAACACAGTTGAATTCATGGCAAAATATGATCCTTTTCAGTTTTTCCCTGTTAAAACTTTTTCACTCTTATATTCCTTATTTGCCTTTTTCTTCTTTTTACTAATGGTTCACCAATTGTGTTGTACGCACGAACTCAAAAAGAGTTAATAAAGCTTTGACTACTTTTCCAAAGTCTAAACGCATATCTAACTCTTCATCATCATGTTTCAGCTTTTTCTTTTAAGTAAAATAAACTTGGTAAGGATTTAATTTCCCTCCATAGAAAAACAAAATAGAACACAAAGTTAAAACAAATACCACTGCTATTGTAATATCTTAAGTGTGAGTTAAATTCTTATATTAAATAGCAGACTAGATGTTGAAAAATATATAATCGAGTGAAATCATATATCTAATGTCTTAATGTTTTGAACGAATATATATTGTGTAAACTCACTTGTGTTCTTCCTTTTAACTCAACGTATTGATTCAACCAAGAATCACACTTGAAGGGGATATGTTGTGATGTGTCAAATCTGAGTTAAGTCTCGCATTAAATAGAAGAGTAGATGTAGAACCACATATCAAGTGAAAAAATCCGTATACTTAATGTCTTAAATGGATTGAAGAGTAAATGACTTAATGTTTTAGGTAAAAATGCGGTGGTCATCAAACTTACTTGTATGATTTCTCTTAGTTCAATGTGTCTGTCCAACCTAATGAGAGTCTTCCCCATGGTCTAGGAACTACTTACATGTATGTTTGATCTTAGTTTTGGGAGAAGATACAATTTAGAATGGTAAGAATCTTTGTTCTTATTGGTTTTGACAAAACACGTGTGTTGATATATCAAATTTGAGTAAGAATCCCACGTTGGATAAACACGTGCATGTTGGGCAATATATATAAGTGTGATCACTCATATGTCTAATGCAATAAAATTTTGTGTCCCCCAACAGTAATATTAGAGCCGATGATTTTACTAACTCCTTATATCAAAAGTTTTGCAATCAAAGTATTCATGCAGCATGTCATGTTGCTGTAGTGCCAAAGACATTGCAAGAATATGTGGAAGAAAAAAAAATGTTTTTGCTTTAGGGGGGCATTATCATATGAATGTATGAATTTAAGTTTGAGGTGTAAATTATTGATATATCTAACGTGAGTAAAAGTCATACATTGAATGAAAAAATGGATGGATAATATATAAGCGAGAGACCCATATATGTCTAATACTTAAATTTATTTTTATCCAAAATTTATTTGTTTTAATAAAATTTATATGTCTAATACATTGGGATTAAATACATTGGACCAATATATGAATTAAAAATTCCACCACATCCAAAAAATGACTTAAATGGATGGATAATATATAAGCGAGAGACCCTTACATTGGAGTAAAAGTCTTATGCAATGGTTTCAATACTTGCTCATAACGTAACACCACATGCATAAATAGAAAGAAAAAAAATGAAGCTTAAAGAAATCTAAAAAAGAATTCATGAAATTCATTAATCGATAAGCTTATGTATGACAATGGGATATGGCCGAGTTTAGCTTCTCTCACTCCTGTCTCGATTCTCCACTAAAACTACCCTACCGGCTACCCCCCTTCCCCAAATAAATAGTTAAAAAAAATTCCCAAATAAATGAAGGAATTTTGATTTTATTAAATTTTTAAAATACTACTTTCAGTGATTTTTTGAACGTAATGTTTTTGACACCGAAAAATGAATAGATTTGGGTTTTTGTTCATACAAAACATAACTTGTTTTCACCACTTGAAATATAAAATGAATTATTGGTCCCAAACATTTATTTAAGGGTAGAGAAGCATAATTAATTTTAGGGTTAGTACGTTTTTACCTCCTGTAATTTGGGCGAGTTCCGGTTTACCCCTGTAAAAAAAAAGTTTAGATTCCAACCCTATAATATAAAGATTTTCCACAAAACACCCCTGTAATATGAAGATTCTCCACAAAACACCTCTGACCCCATCCAGACGCTGATGTGGCACGCCACTGGGTAATTATTTTAATTTTAACTTTTTTAAAACTTGACATGTGTGTAATGGACACTGACGTAGCATGCCACCGTGTAATTGTTTTGATTTTTATTTTTTTTAAATCTGACATGTGTGTAATGGTTCAAAAAATTATTTTTAAAAAGATAAAATAAAATCTGACAATTAATTTTAAAAAATTATAAAATAAGAAAATAAAATAATTTTTTTAAAAAAATAAAAAAATTCACAAAAAAATTAATATTTTTTTCAAATAATTTTTTACCAAAACATTCAAAAATTAGCTTATATTATTTTTTTCAAATATTTTAAAAATTTTAATTTAATTTTGATTTTTTTCAAAAGTTTCGAAATATTGAAAGTTTAGGAAATTTTTTATTTTTTATATAATTTTTTGGGAAATATTGTTTATATAATCTATACTATATATACATATAAAGAAAACAATCTCTTTCAACTCTTTTGGACTGACTGTTTCTTTTCAAAAATGTCTTCAATTTTCAATACAAATAACACATGTAACAAATAGATAAGAATAAATTTAAATATTAAAAAAATTTCCAGATTTTTTGTTATCCTCAATTTTGTAACACATCGTAAAAAAAAATTTGGAATACAATTTTCTAAAAACAAAATCTGACTTTTCTTAAATTTTTAAATAAATTTGTATCTAGATTTTTAAAAATAAAAATATTTTCCAGATTTTTTTTATTGAGAAAATTTTAAAAACTTCTTTTTCGAAAAAAATCTGTTTTATTGAGAAAATCAATTTTCTAAAAATATATATTTCAAAATTTTTGAAAATAATTTGAATTTTTTTTATTCGAAATAAAAATTTTGAAATATATATTTCAAAATTTTCGAAAATTATTTTAAAAAATTTTGAAATGGATATTTTTCGTAAATTATAAATTTTGGAATTTTCAAAAAATATATATTTCAAAATTTTTGAAAAACATTTTTCGTAATAAAAAAAAAAACTGAGTTTTTTCTAATTTTTACAATTTTTTTAAAAAAATAGAAACAAATGTCATGTGTACCTTTAAAAAAATTGAAAAATAAAATTAATTATACAGTCAGCACGCCACATAATCAGATATGCACAGTCAGCGTGCCACTCGGCTCGCCATGTCAGCAATTTTGCAAAGTCACATGAGTCAGGGGCTAAAATCAAAGAATCTTATTTTACAGGGTTGGAATCTAAACTTTTTTTTTACAGGGGGTAAACCGGAATTCGCCCAAATTAGAGGGGTTAAAACATATTAACCCTTAATTTTAAACTTTAGGATTTTTTTTTTCTTTTTTTTGAAGAGGTTAAAATGAAATATATTACCACAACAAAAAAGCATTCCTAGCACAAGATGTGCTAAGAAAGAAACATCAGGATACAAATAGACTCGAAACAATAATTACAAGGCATCAACCAAGTCACAAGGACAAAAGGCAAGAAAAACTAATAAGTAGCCAATGCTTAAGATAGTAAATGGGCTAAGCCACCAACCATGAAAGTTTAAGGGAAGACTGGCGTGTTTCCCCTTCAATCACGTGAAGGTCGATGACTTAATCTTGTCCACCACTTGCATAATTGAGCAATATTTGCCATTGAAAACCCTGTTATTTCTTTCTTTCCAAATTTCCCACACTGTTGCAAACCAGATAACCTGTAAAATAGAACGTCTCGACTTGCCAGCACCCGCAAGAAAACTAAACTGATTAAAAAGAGTGGGTGCATCACAAGACATAATCGAAGATACACCAAGCCACCTAAAAATGTGATTCCAAAGAGACCCAAACAAAATACAATGTAAGAAAAGGTAAGAAGATGTTTCCACCTCCCCACAACCTCCAACACAAGATTAAGCTTCGATGTCAATAACTTGACGACGGTATATGTTGTCCTTTGTAGGAAGCTATCCTGAAACAACCGCCAAGCAAATAACACCACCTTCAAAGGAATGTCCTTATGCCAAAGAGAAGGCACATGCACTACAATATCAACAGGAACATTAACATTCAGAAAGTTATATGCACTTCGAACAGTATAAACTGAAGATGTATCCAACCTCCACAGCCTCCTATCGATTATGTCAACCTGCAAAGTAACATTTTGAAGTAGAAGCCTAAGTTCCCCCACTAGCTCCTCTTCCCATGCAAACAACCTACACCTCCAAGCCTACCCAACCTAACGAGTGCATACCAAACACGGATTCACCCTTGAACAAAGACAACTCAAATAGTCTAGGGAACCGATCTCTAAAAGACACTCCATCCACCCAAACATCAGTCCAAAAGAGAGTATTTTTACCATCTCCCACAAACCGACTAACATTACCACGAAACCAGTCTTGTGAACGCAAAACAGATATATTCTTCCACCAAACAGAGGCCAATTGGCCACCCTCACTCACTCGGCCCTCCTCCACACCGTACTTGGTCGACAACACTCTAAACCATAAACTCTCCCTATCCACCAGCACAACTTCCCTAGTAAATCAATATTAAAGTCTCTAATTCTCCTTACCCCAAACCTCCAACCTCATGACTCCGACAAATAGTTTGTCAATCAATCCAAGTTATTTTCCTGTGGTCTACACTCCCCACCACCCCAAAAAATAATATTAAAAATAGGTTCGATAGATTTTCCTATGGT
>Ga0315915_1003540_pt1 | contig 19770 bp, 12 predicted proteins | sample MpolbnodulesMG_FD_207738 | JGI IMG/M metagenome (GOLD analysis project Ga0315915, IMG submission 207738) | Medicago polymorpha root nodule microbial communities from Los Angeles, California, United States - branched nodules | ecosystem: Host-associated > Plants > Roots > Nodule | place: USA... | reverse complement strand
AAAACGTCAACGCAATAAAATTTGATTTTTCTGAATTCTTATTACTCATAATAGAGAATTTTGATTATTTTTTACAATAAAATGTAAAAAAATTTGGTATGATTTTTATAAAAAATGAAATAATGTTTTTTCTTATAAAATGATATTTTCTAAAATATATATGTCAACAAACACCTATTTTATTCATAAAAATGATAGTTAATTTATAAAAATTGTAAGCGAGAGTACCGGTACACCGTAATTTGCGGGTGTACCGTAGAAATTCCCCATATAATTTGGTTCAAGAACCTCTTGGCCAATAGTAGGCTCGCACGTCATTTAAAAAAGGAAACGCCACATTGGATTTTATCATCCATTTAAAACACGACACCTGTACACGAACACGTAATTCGTCTGGTATTGGAATTTACCGTGAATCTTCTTGGTCTATTCTAGAGTCGTTGAATTTTATCCACACATATATAAATAAAATAAATAACAAAATTAAAATGATCATAAATTGATCGAGAGAACGATATAACCAATTACCCCTTTTTTCAATTCAATTGCTCCAATTTTCTTCTTCCATGGCTTACGTTGAACGAGGTATCATCCTCTTCTCAATTATTTCTTTTAATTTAGATTTTGATTCTTTGATTGTACCTTGATTTATATAGAATCTCTGATCTCATGTTTTTTGATTCTGTTTCGTGAATTTCATAAGCTCTCAAATTCTGATATTTTGAAATTCTCAATTTTCAATTGTTGCCGACAATCTTATACGTCAATAATCATATTAATATTATGAATGTTTTTCTTTGAGCACGGATATCGATACGGACACGACACTGAGACACTGACATGCCGCTAAGTTAATAATTTGAGAAAATTACATGTGTGGTGTCGCGGCTCTGACGCGGGATACGGCTAATCTGAGGAGTCTATCTGATTCATAGATTTTTTTTTAAATATTTTCACCCTGGTGTACCCTATTTTTATCTCTGTTGAAAATCCCGGTGCTCAATTTTGACTTAAAATGGTTGTGATTGGTTGATGTTTCCATCTTTAAAGGTGTGTACTGGGAATTTTTAAGATGCAATAGACAATATTCACACTGTAGTGTATTGGAAAGTTTACATGTTTTAAATTTCTTTGAGGTTAATAGTTTCGTTGTTTTCGATTAATTTAGGTTTTTAATAATGACGGAACTGGGAAGGAAGTTATTTGGTGTTATTGCCTTATTGGTGAAGCAAGGGTGTGTCGTTTCAATTTTTAGGTCAATTTATTTTTATTAATCTCAGGGGCATACTGAGTAGGGGAAGGCAATAATTGACTGTGTGGTTGTCTATTTTTCTTAACCTGCTTACCTCCAAACTCTTAAGTTTGATATCAATTTATCAAACAGGGTAGGCTTTGTGGCCTCTCTTTGGGTGTTGATGACATTTTCTTAAAGGGAACACTCTTAAGAGATGTACTAAGGAATGAAGAACTTTCTTGTATTAATATTACCGAATACCGATGATTGTCTTTGATGTTACGTCTTTCTACCTTTGCAAAAAATGATGCTGTGAGGCACCTAGATAGAAATAGAAAATTGATAGAAATAGTCAAAAGAAAAGCATAATTTCATTGAATGAATGATTGTGAATAGGAGATCCCCCCTCAAAATTTATCTCTCTTCTTTAAAGTACACATACATATCAAATGTTCATAATTCTCTCCTTTATCTGTTTCTCCTATTTATACATGGCATTCCCTCTAACTGCCGTCTAACCACCCTAACTAATCCTAATAACTATTTCGCTTTTGTTCTCTATCCAAAGTAACAAACTACTGTTCTCGGAGATGAAAGTAGCAAACTACTGTAAGACAACTCAACTAAAGCACTAGTTTGCTTGAGAATGAAGATAGTGGTCATCTTCTATTTCTGAATTATGAATTACAGTATGTTTTCCTATTTCCATAAGCTTGGTCCATGTGATCAATAATTAATTTCAGTTGGGTATGCAACGTCCCATTTTTTCTATCGTGAATCTAAATATTAAGATAATTGTGTGGGCCTGATCCATTAGGTGAAGTGGTCATTTGAGACCTATTTTGCAGAATCCAGTTCTATAAATTCATCTGTCTCATTCTCCAGACCCAAATCATCTATGTATGTATAATATAGATGATTTCTTCCTCTCTAAAGTGGCTTTTCCGGAAATGACCTGCTGGCTGCCAATGTTGGTTAGCGTCTGGCAGCTCCAATGGTGGCTGGGGCATGGCTGGACCTGTTTAAACTTTATGTCCACAGCCACCGTCTGTAGAAATCCGACAGTTACTGTAGTTCTGGCTCTGGGAGCATAGAATCCTATTTCAAGAACTTTGTTCCTAGTGAACATCAGCTACAGTATGAACATTGTGGTCTAACACATCTGTTGATGAGTGAGTGCTTCTTCACCAACCATTTCTCGATGCTATCCGCTCTCTCTGTCTATGCTTCCCTAACAGTATATACATTGTGATTGTATTCTCTGCTTTTGTTTCCCTTTGTGACCCAAAACATGACCGTCAAACCTGCATTTGAGTTTGATCTTGCAGTCACTCTTTTGACAACAACAGCAACCAAGCGTTACCCCACTAAGTTGGGTCGGCTACATGGATTAAACGACTCCATAATGTTCTACCGTATATCATATCTATATCCAATTCATTGATCTCTATATCTTTCTTAATAGTTTCTCTCATTGGGGTTTTATTTCTTCATCCGCCTCTAGTGATTTGACGACCTTCATCTGATTCATTCTTCTTACTACACAGTCTACAAGTCTTCTCTCTACATGTCAAAATCACCTAAGCTGAGTTTCAACTATCTTTTCTGTGATAAGTGATTTGGGCGTGAGGGGGTGTACTGGGAAATACCCAAGTCCTATGTAGGATAAAGATATGTCCTGGAATGAGTTTATAAAGAGTGGCACCACTCACCTTACAAGTCGATTTTGTAACAATGAGTCGGGGCCCAATATAAAAACCTAATATCAAATTATTAGACACATTCTTGATCACCAGATCACCAGGTTGCCAGCTCCAACCTGCCTACGTCTGAATCTTGTACCTGCTTTTTCATCCATGTTTCAACATTGTTTTAAGCTTGATAATATTCTCCCACGAATGACGTTCATGATTGCTCATATGCCCCATTCAATAACATTGTTATTGCTCCATTTATCCCCTTATGAGATCCCAAGTGAGATTGATTTTTCAGGAAGCAAACAAATGGAAAACTAACAGAATGAATCAAAAGGACAATTTTATTGAGTTAATGATTGAGAATAGGAGAGAGATTATCTTATGAGGATTTACCCGTCACAAAGGATTATTTCCTTTATATACAACTATCAAATGTACATAATTATTTCTTCTATCCTTATCCGTCACAAAGGATTACTTCCGTTATATACAGCTATCAAATGTACACGCTTCTTTCTTCTACCATTATTTCTCTTATTTATACATGATAACTCCTCTTACTAATCAATTACCATAAGTACTTCAACTCACTTTTATTTTTTTATTCTAACACATTAATATTCTACTAATTTTTAAAAAATATATTTCTTATCCAGAAAAAACGTTATGCAGCCAATTATGGAATTGTTTTGTTAATTGTTTTGTAATTTGATATTTCTAAAAGGGAAAATATTTGAATTATTCATCCTTTTAATTTAGCTGTAGTAACAAATCACTGTTGGATTTGTGGGAAAAGCAAAATGTGTCGTCGTATTATTAAATAACCTTTCTATGCAATGTTGAATTTAAACTGGGAGTATGAACTTCTCCTTTTCCGCTCCCATTTCCCGCTTTCCCTCTCACATCATCATTTTCTCACTGCCTTCTAGTGAAGGCTGCTGATCTGGTTTTTGAATGCTTATTTAGTCGGCTGATCTGGCACGTTAAATCTGCTATGCTTATTGTTTCTGCTGATCTGTTTTTTTCGTTTGCTTTGTGTGCCTGTTTAGTGTTTTAAGGGAGGATGTTATGTTGTAAACCTTTCTATGTAATGTTGAATTTAGATTTGGAGATGAACTTCCCCGTTTTCGCTCCCATTTCCCCCTTCCCTCTCACATCATCATTTTCTCACTGATGTCTAGTGAAGGCTGCTGATCTGGTTTTGAGTGCTCATATAGTCGGCTTATCTGACACGTTAAATCTGTTATGCTTATTGTTTTGATGATTTGTCTTTTTGTTTGCTTTGTGTGTCTGTCTAGTGTTTAAAGAAGAGTGTGATGTTGTAAACCTAACTCATCACATTGATCTCATTAAAGATTGTAACTTCAGATCATGGTTACCAGTTACGCTGTTGTGCTTTTTGAACTTGATAGTATATTGTACGATGTTTGACAGTTTTTCAGCATGTGTATTGAATCCAAAGTAGACCTTTTATATACATTATTTCTTTCTTGACATCGCAAAATGATTAATGTGGGTTTTTGTGTGTGCAGGTACTGTTAAATCAAAGCGATCAATATGGCGGCTCAAGACAATCACTGATTTCTTCTGGGCCATTGTCAACTTCATAGGCGTGTTTTTTGCTACAATGTTCTCGGTATTAATTTGTTTCTTGTTCCCTATTATAGATTTTGATTTTATGATAGATGTTTTGTTACCAAATTGATGTATTCTTACAATGTTTTCATCACCCATTAGATGGAAAAATCAGATGCCTACAGGAAAGGTTCTGCTGGTAAGAAATATGGCGGTGGAGGTCCTGGCGGCGGCGGCGGCGGTGGTGGTGGGGGACCATATGGTGGCGGTCCCCGGGGCCCTCCTCGTGGCGGCCTTGACAATGTCCGCGGGCTAGATAGTATCCGCGGACGTGATCATAGTGAGTTTATATTTTCTATATTGCTTATTTAGATGTTTATTTTGCTTGTTTAGTTTCCATATTTGCTAATATGTTTTCATCCCTATTGAACTTTCAGGTTCACTGCCTGCATGCGGCTCATGCTGTGGTTAAGTATGTTACAGATCCGATTTGTCAATATTTGTTAGTGTTTTTTTCTTTTTTTATGATATAACATGCAACTGATGTAATATGAAAATATGAATACTGACTTTCAAGCTATATGCACACATGGGTTGTAATAGCATTATAGCAAGAACTTTCATAATAATACGTGTCTAAAAGTCATACAAATTTATAGTAGTCAAAGAATTGGTGTTGCAAGCTACGATGTCACTGGTAACTAAATTCTTGCACCCATATCTACCAGCACAAGAAATTGGTCCCGAAGACTTGACTCTTCTCTCTTAAAAGACCAACCAATCTTCATAATTCAAGCATCATTCATTTTCCACATGCTTTGAAACCCCAATCCACCCATATAGAATTTGGGGAGATTTAGAGTTTTTCGGCCATCTATTCGAGTTTTCCGACCCTCATTGCTATCACTCCAATTAAAATAGCATTAAAGATTTTTGATTTACTCCAACACTCATTTGGGAATACGGATAGACATAATGAGAATCATATTGAATTCAAGTCAAAATAGTATTCAATATGGTCATCATGATAATTACTTATGCAAATTACATAATCATTATGCAAAATTCTCATAATGGGTCACTAATGGAAATGTTTACTCTAACGAATATCTCCAGCTCTTTTCACAAATAGAGTTGAAATGTGATCCTCAACGAGTATCTCCAACTCTTTTCACTGCACCAATTTGGTTTTTACTTTACCAGTTACAATCTCCCCTAATCTCTAACAATTTGCGATTTCTTTTGATTGTGCGGCTTGTAAGTCATCGTGGCACTTAGCAGAAGAACCAACAACATTGACAACAAAATCCAGCTTCTCAAAGAATTGATGAATTGATGTAACTTCTCTTGATGCAGTAACTAAGGCAAGTTGCAATCGATGAGCAAAGCAGTGGACATGGTAAGCATAATGGGATTCTTTCATAAAAAGTGTTTGTAAGCTATTTCATTCTCCTCATATTGCTAGCATTGTCGTACCCTTGGAGACGAATGTTAGAAACATCAAGGTTACATCGAGAAAATATACCACATACTGCTTCCTTAAGAATTAAGGAAGGTGTGTTATTAACATGTGACACATCAAAAAATCGCTCTTGTATTAAACCAGTTTTATCAACAAATCTTAAAACAAGAGCCATTTGTTCATTTTTTGACTCATCACAAGCTTCATCGACAACGATGCAAAATTTAGAATCACCAATTTCTTCACAAATATGCTTTTTCACCCTACTAGAAAGAATTTACAAGAGTTGTTTTTGAATTTGATGTGAAGTATACTTGCATTTTTATGGAACATCTTTCAACACAACTTTTGCAACTTCATCATTGTAAGATGCTAAAAGTTTTAACAATTTAAGAAAATTACCTTGATTTCTCGATTTGCTTCCTTCATGGTGACCCCTCAAAATCACGAGTTTGGGTATGCTCCATTTACCTTAGCTCCATTTACCTCATTTGCTTTTATGGATATCTGACATGTGGCAAAATAGATCCAACGGTTGAAATTAAAAAGGCTAAAATAAGGAGACACGCTTGTGATTGTTTGTTACCTATCTTCTCATCTCTCATATCCTTCACTCTGAACATGTGCTGTCAACACATTTGCTCCATCAGAACCCGTTTCCTACATAATTAATTTTCACTCAAATGCAAATGCAATGAATTAAAGGAAACCATAGACTCTTTTTGAAAACTACTATTTTGACAATTCCCAAACTCAGTTTTGTTTGTTTCTCACTCACACCAAAACGCATTGTTTTATAAGTAATTGCTGCTATGATAGGTTGATTAGTGACGTCGCCGTTGGACTGATTAGTGACGACGTTTGTAGTACGAAAATCTGCTCATGAAACCAGTGATTGGACATAAGTGAGCGACGATGAAAGCAAGAGATGTGGTTGGCGACGATGGTGTAATTGACGGCGGCGGGCGGCAGCAATCGAATGGTTATAGGTTGTAAGGGGAAGGGGTTGGACGGGAGGTTAATTGAAGGAGAAAGTGAACAGTGCTAGGCTAGGGATTTTGTTTTATTACTTATTTTTTCCTTTTTAATTTCAACCGTTGGATACTATTTTGCCACATGTCAGATATCCATAAAGGTAAATGGGGTAAATGGAGCTAAGGTAAATGGAGCATATCCAAACTCATCTAAAATCACAAGCTTGAAGTGTTTACCAACAAACATTGTCATTTGAAGCCTTGAGACATAGTTGATTATTCAAAATTTGACTCGAACTTTACACTTCAATAACATTCTTAAGATGCCCATATTTGATTTAAGAAGTATTGACAAGCTTTCATTGCATTGTTGTGTGGTGATAAATGATTCTTCCCTATATGTTTAAGAAAGGAACAACGTTTTCTATTCCTAACTTTCCTCCAACTTCTAAAGTCCGTAGAAATGAATACTTGTGATCCGGGAGGTCCACTTGGTTTTTTGCTAAAGAGATAACATTCTAAGCAATATGCAGTTTAACATCCAATATTTTTAAAGAGAGAAAAATATAAACAACTTTTTCAAGTGCGGAAATTTTTTCAATCTGAACTTAGTTCGGATTCTTTTAATTAATGTATCTAAAATTTTGACCAAGGTTTACAAACCAAACAGTGAAATTAACATTATACTTTAATAAAATCTTTACATAAACAAGAATTTCAAAATGACAATCTTGAAAGAAGTCCTAAATCTAAACACTGACTGTAATCCGGCCTTTGATGATACCTTAAAATTGCTTATACCTGAAAAATATAATTCAACGTGGGGTGAGATATTGATAGTCTCAGTGAATTTCCCAAAGTGGGATAAAGCATAATCATGTCCTTGAGCAAGATTTTTACTTTTATTATTTATAAAACATGAAAGAGAAATTAGATGCAATTCATCTCAAATGATCAGTTAATATTCTTCAGACATAAAATTCTTATGCAATCACTTTACTTTTATACTTTAATTTGGATACATCATCAAGATAAAACCCACCGCATATACATAATACTTTATAATTTAAATTTTTTCTAGTAATAAGTTGACCAGGCTGCCCCAATTATGCATACAGTCCATTCTTGTTTTGGCAAGGTGGAGGATTATTATTAACTCCCATAAATTAACTCCCATAAGTGGCTGTTCTCACTTACCCTTCTTGCACATCCCGCAAATGAACAGAGCGGAGAGTCCGACTAGCTAGGAAGGACCCTATTATTCTCAATTAATATCATATTCTACTTAAAAGTATAATATAAGTAGTATCTACTAATAATTCGTAAACATCAATATTATGGTTTAAATTCTTTACGTTCATATAATTTTACTCTCACTGTTCTTATTACTCAAACTCATAAAAACCTAACATTCCTTTTTCCCCAAATAAAACCCTAAATGTCAATTCATAAAATTTCTACATGCATGAAGGAAAGGGACAGGGAAACCAACCTCTAATTTGATGATTTTTAAAATTGAAGTGGTAAATGATGATGAATGAGGATGTTAGCTCTCACTACTTCACTCTTCTTCTTTCACATGCTTCCCATTTCTCCCTCTTTCTTTACTTTCTTCTCCTTCTTGATTGGTAATAAAGCATTAATCAGCGTTTAATCGATTTAATTAATGACATTAAACATATAATATTAATTAAACTGGACCGGTTCTGAAAACCGGCCGAGGCAATGTTTTTTGCCGGTTTTTACCAAGTTTTTCCGGTTAACACCGGTTTAATTACACGGCCGATCCAATATTTAGATCGAACCGGAACACCCACCGATTCCCGGTCGGACCGGTTTTAGCCGGTTTTAAAACTAGGAATCAATCCGAAAAAGGATAGTTTCTAGAATGTATGTTAGACAGCTATTTAATAGTCATAAGTGATGGTCCAATGTGATGTAGACGTGACAAAAACGAACATGAAACATAGGACGACCGTAGAACCATATGTAAAATTTATTAAACTCCAAAATATCATAAGAATTCAAATAACAATATTATACTAATTTATAAGAATATAAAAAAGAATACTTATATTAAAAAGTATTTAATATTAATATTGTATATGAGCAGACTTATATTAAAAAATATTTAATGTAAAGTTAAAAAAGAATATGCAATTGTATTATTGAATAGATATTATGGAAATGAGCAATGCTATAGTAAACAACATTTTGTAGCATTGAAAATCTAATGTATACACGTCGTGTGGATTGCACCACATATCATCAAGTCGTGACATTAAACAATTTTGTTTGGAAGTATCAACTAAGTGAAGAATCTGTCATAAGAACATTAAAAATTAATAGTTTACTGCACAAATACAGAATGTTCTCTAACATTAGAATATTTTATATATCGGTCCAAAAAAAACGTTGGATTTTACTATGTGGCAAGACTAGAACCGTCTATCTCAACTACCACCAAGATCTAAAGGTTTATGTTACATCAATTGGGATATTGTCTTGTTGTAAACAAATGCACCGGTGATTTAGTAGGTATATATATTCATTCGTATTATTTTTATCATAAAATTATAAAAGAAAATAAATGAATTTGTTCATAGTACTCTCCAATTTGTTGAATATAAATTAAATCTTATTGTCACTTTTCATAACATCTTATTTGAATATTAAAATGAATTAATGATAAATATTATAAGGACGCTATAAAACGTCTATCTTTGTTAAAAGATAATTTTTTAGTCTCCGTGAACATAACTCACTTCATAGAGACAACATATTGTAATATGTAAAAGTTGGGGTTCAAACTTCAAACACCTTATTGGTGAATTTTAGCAACTAAACTATTTTATTAATTTATTTTTAAAAATAATATCAACTATTAAAAAACTAATACTAATATCAATATTTTTAATTTTCGTAGTTTAATCCCTAAGTTACGAATATCAATTTTTCGAAAAAAAAGTTGGTCCTATAATTATATTTAATTTTAAAAGAATGATAATGTGTGTTTTAAGGAGACATGCTAAAAAAGTGCGTATAATAGTTATGTTTCAAAAATTATGCATTCAAATTTTTAAAGTTATCAAAATTGTTTTTTTTCAATATCAAATTTTCACTTTTAAAAACTTTAACAAGTGTGTACTCTCTTTGATTTTTTTTATAAAAAGGATTAGAGTGAGTACAAATTAAAAACACCTTTAGGAAAAGAAAAAAAAAGTTAGTTTGGTGAAGAGAAACGTTCCACGTGAATACTACTCCACTTGTAAACAAGCAACCCATGGTGTTGCATTCATTGCAGACTAACTTTCCGTTGTAAGGTAGTAAATATATTTTGAGAAATATCATGCACGTTCATTGTTTTTTTACACGTTCATTGAGTTTTGTTTTCAATAAGAAATTGCAATTATTTTCTAAATTTTCTTAATAATCATTCAAAGATGGTTTACCTAATTTCCGCCGAAAATTGGAGAATGCGTTTCGTACACCATATTTGTGATAATAACATAAAACGATGTGTTAGTTCTTGTAAAAAAATTGGTTAAAAATCCTTTTTTTGTCATTTATCTTTTAGATAATATTTATTTGATTTGATTATTTACCTTTTAAAGATTCTTTCACATGATCAAAAATTTTCTTTTCTTAGACATGTTTTAAAGATTCATTTTGGTCATTTCTTTGTGACAAATATTTTAGTAATTTATATTCCATAAATTTTATACTCCAACATCCCTAATGTTTACATTTAATAATGGAAGAATAATTTTCGAAAGATCATATACATAATGAACAAATTAGATGTAAATATTTCCTTTTTATATGTGCATATATATCAAGAGATCAGTTTTTTTAATTTTATAGAATTGCTATTTTAATATCCCTGTGAGCTTAACTCAGTTGGTAGTGATATTGCATATTATATGCAGGGGTCGGGGTTCGAACCCCGGACACCCTACTTCTCCACAATTTAATTGTGTGAGCTCTAGTCTAGTGGCTACTTGACCAAAAAAAAAGAATTGCTATTTTAATTAATGATTAGAAATTCATCATTTTAAGATGAATAAGTGTGAATGTGTGATGTCCGGAGTTTGAATGTTGACCCTGTATATACTTCCCCCGGTCTTATTTATAAGAGAATTTTTGGTCAATAAAAGTTGTTGTATCTGGACCAATTTTTTTAACCGGATACATAAACTTTTGTTAATATAAAATATACATTTTATTACATAAATACAACCTACCTTACATAGTATACATAAATACTCATTTTCCTTTGGTAGGTAGTAGATGATTTTTTCCTATAAATCCCAACACTAAAGAAATCAATTGAACACTTCAGCCACAAAAGAAAGAAAAAAAAAACCATTTCATCTTTAAAATCCAAATAACAAAAGTAACAATGGAGGTTCTAAGGGTACAAACAATAGCTCATCAATCCAAAGATGCTACATCTACAATCCCATCCATGTTCCTTAGGTCAGAAACTGAGTCACCAGGAACAACAACAGTTCAAGGTGTGAAACTTGAGGTACCTATAATAGATTTCAGCAACCCAGATGAAGGAAAAATACAAAATGAAATAATGGAAGCAAGTACAAAATGGGGAATGTTTCAAATTGTGAACCATGATATTCCAAATGAAGTTATAAAAAAATTGCAAAGTGTTGGTAAAGAATTCTTTGAGTTACCACAAGATGAAAAAGAGGTTATTGCTAAACCTGTTGGGTCTGATTCATTGGAAGGGTATGGTACAAAACTTCAAAAAGAGGTGAATGGGAAGAAAGGTTGGGTAGATCATTTGTTTCATATTATATGGCCACCTTCTTCCATTAATTACCGTTTTTGGCCTAGTAACCCTGCTTCTTATAGGTATGTTTATAGTTTAATTAATTTCAACAATAATGTTATCTTTTTTCCTTTACAAAGAATAATGTTTTTTTTTAAGGAATAATGTTGTATATTGGTTTTTGGTCATACTAATCGGTGTCCCGAGTATTTGTTAAGAAAAAATTATGTGAAAAAGAATATTCTTTTATATTTTAAAGAGATTAACTACAAAAATTTTAAAATAATTTTACTATATTTAATTCCTTAATCAGAGTAGATAACACTTGTATTTTATGTTAGAGACTTAGACTAGTCCATTATTTTGAGTTGGGACATACTAAGAATACTTTTTAGGAGGACAATAATCTCGTACATTCTTTTTGTTAGAGTAGGTTATTATTATTTTGAGTTGCACATACAAAGAGTACCTTTTAGGCCCTTAAAAAAAAACAGAGAGTACCTTTTAGGAGGTCAATAATTGGCTCTCATACATTTCTTCTCCCCCTAAAGAACTACTAACAATTAACATTTGTCCATATAAAAATATATTCATTTTTATAGTAAAATTAATTTTATTTTGATTAAATTACTCTTATTAGTAGACTAGTTAGCTAATAAAGTAGTTAGTTAGTCTTCCTAAAAAAATAGTTAGTTAGTAGTTAAATAGACTGAAATACACAAAAGTAATAGTAGAAAAATATAATCTAGTTTATTGATATTCAAAAATGTCCAGCAAAAATTAAAATTAATATAATATCTCATAATAAATATAAAAATAATAAATATTAAAATTCATATTTGTAATTGAGTTTAATTGATTAAATTTCGAAAAACTAATATGAAACTTGACCAGATCTGAACAGTTTTTACAAAAGAAATCGAATAAATTTTGATTTTCATAGGACAAAATCGCAAGTCTCGTCGAATTATGAGTACTTTTAATTTTAATGAGAGTTTGGTGTTAATGTCACCCTTATTTATACGGTAAGAATAAATTTTATTAAAAAAGTTGTATGTAGAGAAAAAGGAAATGTCGCAATCTAGATCTCTAGAGTCGTATATGCAACATGTGAATTAGGTTGCATTGAAAGATTTATTTATTTTTCATTCTGAAAGGTTTATATTAGTGGTAACATTATCAAAATGATAACGTTCATGCAATTTAATTAAACCTTCCAAAAAGGAGGACTTTGTTCTGAGGTGCAAAGAAGGTTTGGTTGGTAGTCCCTATCTTACCTCCAATTGTAACCAAGAAAATCTTACCTCCAACTAAATATTAACGTTTCTCTTTATGAGTTTGAATTTTCTTCATTTCTAAAATATTTATTATTTTTGTAAACTTGTTTGTTTTTATCTTTGAAATAAAATTATCTTCTTTTTAGAAAATGAAGATATAGCCACTTTCTTTACATGTTTTTTTTTATTATGACCACTCATTTACATAAACAAACAACGTGTACTTGGCTCCTCCATAGAAATAAGTCAATAACATATCATAAGTCCTAACTCAATTGGTAAAAATGTCGAAATTGTTAGGCCGGACATCATGGCTGGGGTTCAAACCCCGTACCTCCACTTTGTGTGTGTGAGTTTATGATGGTTTTGTCATCTCGTCTATTTAAAAAAAAAAAAAGAAATAAGTCAATAACTCTAGGAAGTGTTAAACAACATGTACTTGACCACCCATTTATATTCTTAAATGTTTATTGAAACTTGAATATTTATCTAAACTTGATCTTTAAGGACCATATTTAGTATTGAAGACAAATATTTTACTCCTACATCTCTAATTCAAGCACATCTCTTCTGTCTTGCTTGTTCTTGTTAAGCATTTGGACCACCATCTACTTTTCTTTGATGAAGAGAGCACCATCTACCTATATCACACTTGTCGTATTAACTAACATCTATTAATTACATGCGTTTCTTTTTTGGTGGTAGTCGGGGTTTGAACCTCGGAATTACATACATTTCTAAATATATATAAGTTATTTATTTCAAATTGAAACTAAAAATTAACATTATTATTCATATGTGAGTTTGGCCTATTATAACCCATAATACGGTGCTTTGAAGCACCAGTGAACACTAAATATACTTGATTGATGCATTTACATCTAGTGTTTACGGTGCTTTAAATATGATTATCTGTATTAAAAAATATGCTTGGCCTACAGGAAACCAAATAGAATTAAAAAATTTCAAGTATTTCCTTTAGTCTTTTTTATTTTATAAAATCTGTGCATCACAATAAAAGACTATGTTGGCATCCCAACTCATAAGAGTCATTCAACATCTCGAATGAACATATTATTAATAATTAAAATTAAAGAAACAAACTTAGAGGACTATTTCAAAACTCAAAGGAAAACACAATGTTAAGCTTATAAAAATTTAGTTAATAATAGTAATTAATTTTCTTAATTTTTTTATAAATGTGGTGACCAGAGTTTGAACTCGAAATTTTATATAAAATGTCATTACAACAACCAAATCAATAAAAACCAATAGGCTGTAACAACAGGGACTAATTCATCTTTTAAAAAGTAATTGTATAGTATAGTAACTAAGTGATATTTTATTGACAAATATCATTAAATGTAGTGAAAATAATTAAACTTACATGAGACTAAAAAGAGTGATTTATAATTATTATATAAAATAATTTTAAAATGATGCATATTAAATTATTTAAATTTGTTCTTCAATTTTTTACTTTTCTTGCAGGGAAGTGAATGAGGAATATGGAAAGTACCTACGTGAAGTGGCAGACAAACTATTCAAAAGTTTGTCAACTGGTCTTGGGCTTGAAGAACATGAACTTAAGGAAGCTGCAGGTGGAGATGAGTTGATTCACATGTTGAAAATCAACTACTACCCACCATGTCCAGTTCCTGATCTTGTTCTAGGTGTGCCTCCACACACAGATATGTCTTTTCTTACCATTTTGGTCCCCAATGAGGTGCAGGGCCTTCAAGCCTCTAGAGATGGTCAATGGTATGATGTTAAATATGTCCCTAATGCCCTTGTCATTCACATTGGTGACCAAATGGAGGTATGTATATACACACACCTTATCTTTGTATACTAATTCATGAAATTGTGCCTAAAAATGTGGTAGGTATAGTCTTCAAATAATAATCAACATATAAATAAAAGCATACCCTTCAAAAAATATATATAAGCATCAATTGAATGATAATGAGAATAAATATGAGAGAGATTTATTCAAAAAAATAATAATATGAGAGAGATGTCTTTGATATTGTTGTATAACGTTGCCACGGATACAACTCTATCAACATCATCCAACACAATTCATTTGAAACATGCAAAATAATAAACCGATATATAACCTGAGGTGTGACGAAGTTATTATCCTTAAAGATTTATCTTCTTAATAAACATAAATCCTCCAATGTTTAACATGTCCTTTTCCGATATGAATCATACCACATGTGACAAAATAGTTTGAATCTGAATGAACAAAAGAAACTTAATCCTAGGAACTAAGTGTATTTGGAGGAGAGAAAAGGATTGTTATGTACTAAGAAAAATGCAAATGAGAGAGTATATGAATATGTTCTTCCTTGTACTTTCTTGTGTTACTAGCAATTACTATATATATATTGGCAAGTGAGTGCTTTGTTGAAAAACAAAGGAAGGGTAGTGTGAGTGGTTGTTGGTTCCTTATGGCATGTGTGTAAAATAAACGTGATGAACAACCAGCAATTAAAAGCACTTTGGCAAATAAGCAGAAGTTGCACGTAAATATCCTAATAACAATAAAAATGGGTCAAATAGAAATTCAAGAGATATTTGGTTATTTAGGAACCGGTCAACAAATAGATATGAAGCAAAATATATCTTTTAAATTGTTTGCTAGTAATAAATAAATCAAAACTTATTCCCTAAAAAAACTTAATAATTCAAAATTACTTATTTAACAAATACTACCCAATTGATTATCAGAAACTAATTATAAATTTTGAATAATGAAATCATGATATTTTATTTTATGGTGATTTATAGATATTGAGCAATGGAAAATACAAGTCTGTATTGCACAGAACAACGGTGAACAAAGATGAGACAAGAATGTCATGGCCAGTGTTTATAGAGCCAAAGCCAGAACACGAAATTGGTCCTCATCCAAAGTTGGTTAACCAAGAGAATCCACCAAAGTACAAGACCAAGAAATTTGAGGATTATCTTTATTGTAAGCTTAATAAGATCCCTCAGTAAAGGAAGAAGGCTCTAAAGAGAAGTAATTTAGTGGATATTTCATGTCACACTATGAATATATATTGTTACTTATGGGGGTTAATTATATCAAATGATCGTGTCATGTGGCATGCATGAACTAAATAAAATATGTAGCTAAAGTTGGATGCTGATTGTGCTATGTTATAATTATAAATTTTCACTAGTCTTTTTTTTAGGAGAAATCATCTTATCTTATGTTATTCCATCTGAATCAGTGATATAATATGATCATTAATAAAATTGTTTTGAATAGCTTTCTTTGACTGATAGTACAAAATTAGAAATACTCTGGTTAAATGTTGTGCCCAAAAATGTTTTAAGGGCAATGGTATTCCGTTCATTGTACTAATAAAGGAACGAAATCTCAAATATTGTATTCCAATAATTAAAATGCAATTACAGGACTAATTGGTTTTTCTGGGTTATACATAGATTCTATTTATGGGATGTAATCATATTTAAGATGTGTCTAACACTAAACGTCAATACCTTTTCAATAAGAAGTCAAACTTCAGGTTCACTATTTTGTGGGAGTGGCGCCTTCCGCTAGACCCAAAGGTACTACTGCGATCTACAAAAATACTACCACCCTTGAGGGCTCATGAGTGTTAAGAGTATGTGTGCTATCCAAAGTCTTGAGAGGGTGAAGAGAGTTTCGTGCTTTTATCAGCTAAGAGTTGTTTTCAAAAATGTTGCGAAAATTTACGCAATTGGATCGATTTTATCACAAAATGTTGAAGTCTAAATGCAAAACACACAACACCGGAGACAATTTTCTATAACAAATAATTGAATATTTAATCGAAACTGAATTCAATTGAGTTTTGAATAATTTGTTTAAGATTCATTTCAACTCAAAATTGAGTATAGTATATTTTAGGTAACGTTATTATTTATCACTAACGATTTTTATACAATCAAATCTACAATGTACTAGTCTATACAAATTTAGATGTGAACTATAACATTGAAAATTCAATACAATTTAAAGCTTTGATGTTTAACCACAAATAAACACTTAAATAAGATCAACACTGTTATGAAATTCAAGTTTAACATAAAACATAATTTTCTTGTTAAAAAAAAAAAATAAAACATAATTTTCTTGAGATACAATATGGAAAATTATACAAGTTCTACTCTTTCTGACTCGACAAACCTGTTAACAAGATATCAACCCACACATTTGAGTCCTAGATGTCACCAAAATCAAGAGTTTGAAGCATTCATCTTATTGTCCATTTCATGACTGTCAAAATGAAGTACAAAGATTCATTTACTACATTGCAAGATTCAAGGTGCGTTTGTTTCAGCCTTAAAAAAAAATAGATTTTGTATTAAAAGAATTTAGAGATTTCTTTTTAGAGAATTTAAAAAAAATCTGAAGTTTTTTTTGTTTGTCTACTACCCATAAAAATCAATTTTTTTTTTTTAAAAAATGAGTTTTAACTTGTACATGTGTTACCTCCTTATTTAAAAAAAAAAAAAAAATTGATTTTGAGAAAACCTAATTCTAATAACTTTTCAGTTTAGGGTCAAAATAGATTTTTTTAATAAAATAAAAATTCGAAACAAACACTTAAAAATAAAAAAGTGATTTTTTAAAAAAAAAGATTTTTTTTTTAAAAAGATCTGAAACAAACGGACCCTCAAACAACTTTCCTCTAGCGATTTTATTCATCAAAGCCAATCTTTTGTGGAATAAACCCTTTGGTACAAGCTTTAAGACAAATTCAAAAGAATCATTAAGATAAGATAAGATTGGATAAATTGTTAGCTTAATTATTTAATTAATCAATTATGGATTGACAATAATCAATTATTATAAGTTAATATTATACTCTCTCCGTTCCAAATTGTATGTCGTTTTAGGGAAAAAAATTTGTCCCAAATTATATGTCGCGTTACAATACCAATGCAACATTAATGTTATTTTTCCTATTATAACCTTAACTATTTATTACTCTCTCCTCTTCCAATTCTTCCAATTATCTTTCTCATATTATTTATTAAGGACAATTTTGTAAAACAATTCATAATATCTCTTTTCCACACAATATTAATTGTATTTCTTAATATGTGTAAAATGCTCAAAACGTTATACAATTTGGGACGGAGGGAGTATTATAAATTATGGTCAATTGTGTTAAGCACTAATTAATTGATGAATATGTGTGATTGGACTATTTTTTCTAAATGGACCGTGATGGGTTGAACCATTTAGCTAAGCCCAATGAGAGGTCCCTGCCCTCAGCCGTTTAGCTATTTAAACGTCATCCCATCAGACGGTTAAGCATTCTGAACAGCATGGAAAACCTAAAGTTAGACGGAATGAGGGTAGTCGTCCCTCTCATATAGTTGTCGGCTGTTATCCTTCATCAACCTAATTCAAGGTACACAATTTCTTTCTTCTTCCTTCCTTATTATTAATGATATGTTATAAGTTGTATCTAATAATCCATGGCTAATTCTAAAACTTTTATCATAAGTTTCTCTAGTATATCGTATATATGTGAATACATCCTCTAAAGTACTTGGGTAGTAATGTTCTCGAAGGCTAGCTGTGCGAATTAACAATGTTCAGCAAAAAGTTTCAATGACTATATATCTTCAATGGTCATTTCCCTTACTCTACAACACTAATATTTTTGCCTAATTTGTTATTGCGTTTCAAGGCGTTGTAAATTTGATTTTCCCCTTCTGGTAATTCTTTGGGTGTTTCGATGCAGGTATAAAGCCTGTAACTTTATTAGGACAAATATTTATCTCAGATTATTGAACTTTGTAGTTAATGTTATATTGTTTTAATATTAAAAAAGAGTAAGGTTGTCAACATCGAGATTTTGCTTCAGGTCGAAAAGGAATAGCAAAATCAAAAATCGTATGATCGCAATCAAAATCAAAGAATTTTACTAAACTACTTTAGTAGAATCGATATATGATAGCAAAATAAAAAATCGTAAAATCGCAATCAAAATCGATGGATTTTACCAAAACAAAAATAATCATAAATATATGTTATAAATTACATATAATCATAAATGACTCAAAATCTAGATGTTAAATATTCTTTAGTAGTCATAATAATGTTAAACAACCTAGATAAAATACTAAAAGCAAATCCTAGATGTCTGACGAAATACTTGATAGTGACTATTAAGTTTCAAGGCAAAAGATTGGATGTCTAACAAAATGCTTATTAAGCAAAACCTAAATGCAATAATAAATCACGAAGAAATCGTCAGTTATATGGATTATCTCCGATCATATCAACATGGTCGTCTTCATCAATCTCTTACGGTGAAGACACCTTTGGTGTGTGTGAATAAAAAAAACTTGGTATTTTATGTATTTATAGAACCGGGCCACGTGTACGAAATGGGTCATCGACAAATCGGTTTAAAATTGACCTGCATGATAAAAATGGATAGAATCCTTCAAAATCCTGCGATTTTGCATGGATTTCACGACTTCGAGTGATTTTGATACAATTTTACTAGAATTTTGTCTGTTTTGGGATTCTGTTATAGATTTGAATCGTTGAAGCTAAGTAAAATCGCAAAATTGTGATTTTTAGGATTTAAGTCGGGATTTTGACAACAATGCTCGGAACAATCACTTATTGTAGAGTAAGGGGAGGAGGGAGGAGGGTGGGACGAAGTTGAACAGACCGTAGAGTTTAGACTAAATGAAAGAGTTAAGGTGTGTGAATGTCTGTGTGTGTGTGGGTGG
>Ga0315915_1003539_pt1 | contig 19770 bp, 7 predicted proteins | sample MpolbnodulesMG_FD_207738 | JGI IMG/M metagenome (GOLD analysis project Ga0315915, IMG submission 207738) | Medicago polymorpha root nodule microbial communities from Los Angeles, California, United States - branched nodules | ecosystem: Host-associated > Plants > Roots > Nodule | place: USA... | reverse complement strand
TACTTGTCTTTCTTGCTGAACAAGCAAAGAATAGACTTTACCAATACTGGGAAGGGGATCCATCAACATAATTTGAGACCTAACAGCTGAAAATTGTTCATTCAAACCCTTAAGAAAACGGATAACCTGATCAGAATCTTTATACTCACGCATCTTTGCAATAGCCTTGCAATCATCCGCACAATTACTAGTGGGAATGGGTCTGAAATTATCTAGTTCTTGCTAAAGCTTCTTCATTTTAGTGTAATAAGAGGAGATAGAACTTTCACCGTGTTTCAGAGTGTAAATTTCCTCTTGAAGATCTGAGATACGAAAGATATCACCTTGATAAAATCGTTCTTTAAGTTCATTCCAGATTTCTAACGCGGTATCCATCCATAAGATGCTTTGAGAAATTGCAGGATCAACAAAATTACTTAACTAAGACATTATCATCGTGTTGCAACGATCCCAAGCTATTGAATCATGATCATCATCACACGGTCTTGGAAGCGCGCCATTGATGAAATGCAGTTTATGCTTAGATCGTAAAGCTACTTGCATAGAACGAGACCAAGAATGGTAATTGTTGCCTGAAAGCAGAGGAGTAACCAGAATTGCACCGGGATTTTCGTTTGGATGCATGAAATATGGACTCAAAAGTATCTGTTTGATAACCCTTGTTCTTGGGAACGGCGTAACCACCATGAACGCTACTGGAAGAACTTGCATAAGACATGGTGATTTAAGAAGAAAAATGAAGAAACGTAACGAATTAATGGAGAAAAACAGAGATGAAAGAGCGTGTTAGAATCAAGAAGAGTTTTGACCGAAAAGGAAGAAAGAAGAAGATCCACAAAACAGGATCAAAACGAGAAATTGGAGAAAAAACGGAGATGAAACGCAACAGAAGAGGAAGAGAATGGAGTTAAGAAACGGTATGCGACTGATACCATGTTAAAGGATAAACTCAAACTCCATGAAAGTGCAATTCAAGATTGCAATGTGCAAGATGAAGAAGAGCAAAACAGAAACTGTGTATATCATTGATTGTGAAAACTGTCATTACAATTGAGCCACTCATATGTATATATAGAGTATTCTAATACACTAACTCAACTATGGTTACTTAACTCACAAGTAACTAACCAATAACTAACTACTACAGCTGTAATTTGTTAAGCTACTAATTAGTTACACAATGAAACTTGCTGCTCAAGTAATAGTAACCAACTTAATCTTCACTATCTTTAACATATACATTCAAAACTTCAGTAACATGTGACATGTACTCCAAATAACTAGTTTGTATATGAAACATAATAACAAATTCAAGCCTCTAAAAGGAAATAAATAAAAACACCAGAAAGAAAAAGGTAGCCAAGAAATAAAGATAACTCTGTTAACTATATCATGAGTTTTCATTCTTTCCAATTACATCTTTTTACAAAGTAAGAAAGAGAGAGAGTCACGTGAAAGTCAATCATGCTACCCAAACAATAGTAGTTATAAGTTAGCACGTTTCCATTACCCCATTTCTTTGCATTAGGTTGTTTTAGTACAAAAACTAATTGCCTTTATGTGCTTTTAGCTCAAGAATGCGATATTCAATCTCCTTAAGAAGCAGATCCTCAAACTCTAGTTTGTAATCCGAAATGCATTGTAGGACAGTCCCCAGACTAGCAATTTCTTCATCTCTGGCCTTATCCTGAGTTCAAGTATACAGTAACAATTTATTTATAACTATCATGCTAGCGTATGTGTGAAAATGGAATAGAATGTTTGATAAAATAGAATTTCAATAAGAAAAGCAGAAGAACCTTGATTTCAACGGAGTTGGTTTTCAGACAACTGCTCTCACAAATCAGTCTGGCATTCTGGATGTGTTCTCGCAACATATCAACTAATCGATTCTTGTCATCCAAATTACATGCACAACTGAATCTAACAGCTTCAACAAATTGCTTCCTCTTGATAAGATGCTTAACAAAATCTGGAAGATGCAAGAAATTTCACTTCGTCATAACTTATTAGAACATGCATAAAAATTGATAAAACTAAGCAGATTGAACTGAATATTTCAAAATTTGTCAAACCATTTAGAAACTAGAAGAGATACATAAAAGGAGAGATAAATATCGAAGTCTATTTCATTTTCAAAGCATCAAAAAAGCAAGATGTTGATTGTCAATTAACAAATGTGAGATCTGTCAGGGAAACAAAATCAAGCCAATTACAAATCAGTTCAATTTCATACCAACAAGTAGTGTCACGAAAATCGAGGCCTAACTCATCCTTACAAAACCGCGTTGTCTTGTACGGTGAGGAGTGCCTCCTCTTTATAAACTCTTCTTAAGAATCCTATCTATCCGATGTGGGACTAAATCCCACTGAGTGTTGGCCGCTTACAAGCAGTACCTTGATCTTTGTATCTTTGCATATATCCTCTAGTATTTATTAAACAAGAGTTCTCCAATTTCTTAAAAGGATTCATTTCACCCATTACCTTTAAATGATTTGTTTTTTTATTTTCGAATTAAAAAATGGCAAGCATTTTGGCAACAAAAAAAAAACGCTTCAAGATGCCAACTGTCTTTCCATAAGTCATTGGTCTTTATTACTGACATGTCAAGAAAAACATATAGGTGATTTGGTTTCAACTAATTATTTTGATATGTAATGTGGTGAATTGTGATCCGTAAAACCTAGGACGAAAACAGGGCAAAAATTTAGATTCTACACTTCACACAATAATCTTAATATTTACTTTTTCTATGTCATTTTCAATATAATTTGAGTTTAAAACAAAAATTTCTCCATACTATGTTCACCATAAATAGTAAACTCTTGTAACTCTGTACAATCTATGAAACTAGCAACTTAGGGTTCGTTTGGTGCACATGATATGATAGAGATAGGATATGATAATCTTGATAAAATATCTAAAGTTTCATCATGAATAGGTATAACCACCTCATCCTGACTGCATATAGGAATGGTAGCGAAAGTAACAATAGACACCAACTCATTTGATTTGATAATCTTGATAAAATATCTAAAGTTTATCTAAATAAACATACCCGAAACTCTGTTCGCAAAACCCAGGCTTCCAAACAGCTCCACGGCAATTTCGTGCATAGCAACAAATGCAAAAAGCTCCAAAACTTCATCTTCGTTAAAATAATCAAGCAACCCATAAATTGACAAAAGCAGCAGAAAACCAAGAACAGCCAAAGAATTTTCAGTATTTTCTTTCATGTTAGCCTTCAGATCACGCGCTAGCTTCAATGCTTCTTTTTTTACACAAGTTTCAATTTTTGGTGAGGTTCTCATCAGTTGTTGTAGCAGATAGATTTGGTAATCAGCAATAATCACAGCATTGTCACCCTTTTGACACAGTGGAATAACGGGGTTCAATATCATATCCAAAACAAGTTTTGATGGATCTGATGATTCTCGCATACTAACTAAAATTCTATTGTAAAGTGATTCAACTCCGCCAGTTTTCTCACTTGTGTCCAACTGCAAACTTGTTCCACCAATGGTACGACTTAATCGATCATCCATGTAAGATTCAACTGCATATTTAGAAAGCAGATAACTAAGCTCTTCATATTTACAGAAGCAACATGATAGTGACAATAAGAATTTCATGTGTGTGTGTGTACTATGCAAGAATGTACGACATTGATGAGTTAAGGCTGCACTTATACTAAATATTGGAGTGAACTGGATCTTGGCGAGGAAAGATGTGGATGCTGGTGTTGAACGTTACAGATAATCTAGGGAAAGTCATGGAAGTTGGCATATATCATTATTCAAGTTCAATTTTCTGTCCAGTTGTACAGAGGAAGGTTGAATTAACTGATCGTTGCAAAACAAGCTCTTCATTGAACAATTTTATATGACCAATCTGCCATGTTATACAAAACTACATAGCATTTTCTCTAAAAAAAAAATTCACTGCAATCATTCTAGGCTTTATTTCTTCCACCTGTACTGCTTATTTTGCTAGTTACCTGAGACTTGAGAGTCTAGACATAAATAGAGGTCATAATTTTTACAACATATGGACGAAATATTTTAGAGAAGCCTTTTGTACATGAACTCATAAATGTACTTTCTATCGTTGGGTTGATGCAGACTTAACTCATCAAATTATGAAATATATGGATGAGAGAGAAAGCATTACAATCAATTTCAACATAGACCTTAACTGGAGACAATGTTAGTCATAGTCTGTTAGAATTCATTGATTAATAAGCAAGACTAGAAATAGTAGCACTAATAGGACAAATGGACTATTAAGTGCCCCTCAATGTTTGTCAGAATATTGAACCTGCACTTTTTGCAATATACTTGAAAAATTAAAACTACATTAATAATTTAATATACTAATCTTTCATTAGCAGTACCATAATATTATAGTAAAACCTTAGCCGTGGATAAAAAACACGAGTTTTTTCACCTAAGAGATACATAAAATGTTCAAGGGTGAAGATATACTGCAAATTAGTTTGAAAGTCATTGGGTGTGATAATGAAATCTGGAAAAGCATTTCAAATTGAATATGATATACAACATTAACATGATTAAAAACGTTTCTACAGAATTAAGTAGATCAAGCTATGAAAAAAATATCATCATCATTAAGAGGCACAGTTGTAATAAAATTCTTTCAATAAACTAGATGAATAAGACATTTACCAGATTCTTTTTCCCCATCAAAATATTTTTTCCTTGACTCAGGCTCCTTTATTTGTCCATCAAATTTTTTCAGCATTGACTCAGTATCGTTGACTTGTCCTTCAAACTGCTTTTCTTTTAAGTTGAGCTCCTTCACCTTTACTTTGAACTTATACTCTTTCAACTCTAGTTCATTCCATCGTCTTTTAAATCGCTGCTCTTTTGATTTGAAGTCCTCAACTTGGCTTTTAAAATTCTCCTTTTTTGATTCAAGTTCCTCCTCCTTTGATTTAATGTCCTTCACTTGTTCTTCAAATTCCTCCTCTTTTGACTCAAGCTCCTTCATTTGGTTTTCGACACGCTTCTGATTTGATAGCAAGTCCATCATTTGGCATTCAAATTCCTTTTCTTTTGTTTCAAACTTCTTTATTTTGCCTATAAGTTTGTTATCTTTTGACTCTAATTCCTTCAATTGGCCTTCAAATTCCTTCTTTTTTGACTCAAACTCCATCACTTGTCTTTCAAAGTGGTGTTTTTTAGATTCCAACTCCTTCACTTGGCCATCAAGTTGCTTCTCTTTGGAGTCAAATTCCTGAAATTGTCCTTTCAATAGCCTCAATTTTGGTTTGAGCTCCTCCATCATGCTTTCGAAATGCTTCTTTTTAGATTCCAACTGCTTCGCTCTAGCTTCAAATTCCTTCTCCTTTGATTCATGCTCCTGCAATCGGTCTTCAAGTTGCTTCCCTTTTGACTCAAGCTCCTTCATTTGGCTTTCACAATGCTTCTGTTTCAATACCTGCTCCTCCATTTGGCATTCAAATCCCCTCTCTTTTGATTCAAACTCCGTCATTTTGCCTACAAGTTGGTTATCTTTTGACTCTAACTCCTTAACTTGTATTTCAAACAACTTCTTTTTAGATTCCTGCTCCTTCACTTGGCCTTCAAACTTTCTCTCTTTTGAGTCAAGCTCCCTCATTCGGTTTTCAAAATCCTTCTGTTTTGATGCCAAGTCCATCATTTGGCATTCAAATTCCTTCTCTTTAAACTCAAAATCTTTTACTTTGCCTTCAAGTTGGTTATCTTTTGACTCCAACTCCTTAACTTGGCTTTCAACCTGCTTCTTTTTAGATTCCAGTTCCTTCACTTGGCCTTCAAATTCTCTCTCTTTTGATTCATGCTCCTTCACTCGGATTTCGTGGTGCTTCTCTTTTGACTCGAACTCCTTCACGCGGTCATCAAATTGCTTCTCTTTAGACTCAAGTTCCTTAACTTGTCCTTTCAATTGCCTCTCTTTTGTTTTGAGCTCCTCCACTTGGCTTTCAACCTGCTTCGTTTTAGATTCCAGTTCCTTCACTTGGCCTTCAAATTCTCTCTCTTTTGATTCATGCTCCTTCACTCGGCTTTCATGTTGCTTCTCTTTTGACTCAAACTCCTTCATTTGGCTTTCGAAATGCTTCTGTTTTGATAGCAAATCCATCATTTGGCATTCAAATTCCTTTACTTTGCCTGCAAGTTTGTTATCTTTTGACTCAAACTCCTTCAATTCACCTTCAAATTCCTTCTTTTTTGATTCAAATTCCTTCACTCGGCCTTCAAGTTGACTCTCTTTTGACTCAAACTCCTTCACTTGTTTTTCAAAGTGGTTCTTTTTAGATTCTAGCTCTTTAACTTGATGGTCAAGTCGCTTCTCTTTAGAATCAAGTTCCTCAACTTGTTCTTTCAATGACTTCATTCTTGATTTGAGCTCCTCCATCATGCTTTCGAAATGCTTCTTTTTAGATTCCACACGGCCTTCAAATTCCTTCTTCTTTAATTCATGCTCCTTCAGTTGGCCTTCAAGTTGATTCTCTCTGGACTCAAGCTCCTTCATTTGGCTTCCACAATGCTTCTGCTTCAATTGGCATTCAAATTCCTTCACCCGGCCTTCATGTTGCATCTCTTTTGTCTCTAGCTCCATTGCTCGTCCTTCAAGTTCCTTCTCCTTTGATTCAAATTCTTCCACACGGACTTCAAGCTGCTTCTCTCTTGACTCCAGCTCCTTAACCCGTTCCTCAAAGTGCTTCTCCTTTGACTGAATCTCCTCCACTCGTCCTTCACACTGCTTCTCTTTTGACTCAAGTTCCTTAACCCGGCCTTTAAATTGCTTCTGCTTTGACTCGAATTCCTTCATTAGAGCACAGCTATTCTTCATTTCTGATATTATATTTATCGATTTCTTCTTTGTAGACTCTAATTTTTCTGCTTCTTCGCCAATTAATTTGTTTGTAGCATCAAGATCTTTCTCTTTGGCCTGAAGTTCCACAGTACATCCAGCAATTTTTTGGGAAAGAGCCTTCAGTTCCTCTTCCTTCACTTCAACTTTCCTCTGCATTTCGTCATGAATTTCATTAACACAACTAACTTGCTTGTTCTTATCTTCAAGCTCTTTGCAGGACTCTTCAATATCTTTCTTTATGGACTGCAATCTCTCTTTTTCTACTCGACTCTTCCTTTTGCATTTCTTAAACGACTTTTGTGCCAATGCAAGTTCATTCATCAGCGAGGAAAATGATTCATTAGTAGATTTGCCCTGCCTTTTAGTCATACTAGACGAAGGAATACCATCTCCATCTTTGCCGTGATCATCATATGGTTGCGCTTTTGATTTCTTAACAGAAATATCGAATGAATCGCTGTCATCAAACAGCCTCTTAACTGGAAGTGTAGCAGTATCATGTTTACTACTACATGTTCTAAAACATGAATCAAAGGCTTGACAAGAAACAGGTTCCTTCTTCACATCATCATCACCACCACCACAAATTTTCGGCGTATCAGAAGCCTCAACATCCATCATTCAACAGTTGAAACTTGAAAGCTTCAGAAATTACAAACACCAAATTAAATCCGTGGAAGAAATATAAAAATAAAATAAATAAACAACCAGCTTCTTCAATTTAATAATTTGTAGGTTAAACTAAATCATCAAATAATAATACATATCATTTCCAGAAGTAAAATCTTAATCAAACGATAAACACCTAAAAAATAGACATTTCAAGCTTTAATCAGAAAACAATACCCATGTGAAAAAAAATGTAAACTTTATCAAGGTTGAACATATAAAAACACATTTAGTAGGTCTAACATTGCATGATATTGATTTTGTTGAGAAAGAGCATGAAATTAAAAAACCCAGAAAATAGACATTTGAAGTTTTAATAATCAGAAAACAATACCCATGTAAAAAAAATGTAAACTTTTAAAGTTTGAAGATATAAATACACATAGCAGTTTCAGAATAAAAATGAAACAATCAAGCAATAGAAACAGGGGTTAACATTTGAAGATATATAAATATACATAGAGATGATTTATGAGCTATAATCTAACATTGCATGTTGTTGATTTTTGTGAAGAAAGACATGAAAATATAAATGTGAAATAGAGAAACAAAAAAAAAATGGAAAAAAAAATTAGTTAAAGTTGAGATGATGCTCACAAGTTAGAATTAGAAGGTTGATGATTGAAGAGAGGAGAAAAATGGAAAATGAAGAAGGTGAAGAGTTTGTAGAATTTGTTTGGTATTTTAGAGAGTAGAGTGAGAAAATAACAAATGAAGGAAGGAAGGAAATGAAAAGGAAAAGAGTGTTGAGTTGATAGCTTTGTTTTGGGACTCAAGGCGTATCTTAGTGTGGGCCCCACAAATCTGACTCTAGAATGCCAAATTAACTTCCCCGTCAAGTTGTTGAGAACTGACCAAGGGCTGTTAAGGATAAGGACAAAAAAAACTAAATTATACTTTTGTCCTTTTAAGTTTTGCTTTTGGTTTCTTAAGTCTAGTTTATTTTATTTTGGTCCCTTAAATCAAAAGTGTTATGTTATATAATTTGATTTCTTTATGTTTTTTTTAACAATATTTTTGTTTTATTTTGGTCATCTAACCTAAGTCATCAACGTCGAACATTTTGGTTACTTAAGTTATAAATAAGAAGACATTTTTTGTCTCTCATATATATGAAAGACTTTAAATTTATGCAGTGTCTTGCAAGTTAACAATTGTGACACGATTTCTAAACTGTGACACGGTTTTTGAGGTTGAACTTGGAAGAAGCTACTAGCAGAAAATCGTGGCGCAATGTGTAAAACGTGACACAATTTTATAATAAGTTTGTAGTATTGTATTCTGTACTAACTTCATCGCAATAATATTATGGCAAATCGTGACACGATTTTGATAGTATTGTTTTGTGCATTATATAATCATTCACAGTTTATTTTTTGGTGAGAGCTTCAAAAGAGAGAAACTTTGTAAATCAAAGGATGTAACTTTAGGGTTGAGTGTCTTTGGTGAGAGGTTCTTTTGAGTTGGAAAACATTAGTGAACACATTGGGTAGTGAGATTTCATTTTAAGAAGGATCAAAAAGCTTCATTTAGTGTTTTCTCTTATGATTCATTTATGAGTCTCGGTGACTTGAAAAATGGGTAGAAATTATGATTTGTTCTTTGTGAGCTTTTAAAAAAATACCTTGTAACTTCTATGTATTACTCTCATCATAGTGGATCAGAGATAGTTGTTCTCTCCCCATAGTAGGTCATTTGGACCGGACTGAGTAAACAATATTGGTGTGTTGTTTTCTTTCCTTTCTTTTATATCTTTGTTGCTTTGAATATGCTTGTAGTGTTACTTTACACTTAGAAATACACATTTTAACCTTGTAATTTAATATTCTTCTTATTTTTTAACATATAATATACGCATGGTCCAAAACAGTGATGTAGAGATTGAATTTTTTCATGATTTTTGTCAAGCACTTTAGAATATTAAAGCATGACATTACACACAAAAAAAATTAGATTTTTCCGACTGGGGGACGAATTTATTATGAATTTTTACTCCCATAATTATGAATTTCTTAAACAATTCATAATTAATTCGCATCTCGTTTAAAAAATTGAAAAATTCATGGTGAAGGTTCTTATGATGTTCTAACCATGCCTTCAAAATTAGAGAACGAAATTTGACCCGTGAGTATACGTATACTGGGAACAAAATTGCAATTTTACACGTTTTGGTTGAAAAATAAAAATAAATTGAAACGTCTTTGAAATGTTACGAAACTTAGCAGATCCTTTTTATGTATTTCTACAGATGTTTCTGCAAACAATCAACTCAAAATTCGATTCCTAAATTGGGGTTTTCGTCATTTTGTTTTTTGGGTTTTTGGCACTTTAAAAATTCATAATTAATCCATCCTTAGTTGAAATTTTTTAATTATTTTTGTAAATTCATATTTTCACGTCCTAGAGATGCCTGAAAAAAAAAATCATGAAAAAAATTCAACATCAAAATAACTTTTTTGGACTTCAACTACATTATAGGGTCAAAAATAATAAGAATTACAAATTACAGGGTTAAAATATGTGTTTTTTATTTTACTGGGTTGTTTTTTAGACTTCACATATATTACAGGGTCAATTTAAATAACTAACCATACAAAAAAAATTATTTTTTGAATTTACTTTATAGAATTGATTTATCGACGAATCTAATTTATAAAAAGTTTACTTTCTAAATTAATTGAATAACTTTTGTATATGATATATATTAAACCATCAGCGTTTAAACGGATACTCTGTGTCTGTTTGCCTACCATTTATATTCTGCTAATTCGTATAAATTAAATTAAGAACAATAGTTTTTGTTAAATTTATAAAATTATTTATATTTTGAATATAATATATGTATAGATATTTTTTGCTTTCATACCGTAGCAAACTATACTTATTTATTTCAATGAAAAAAATAACATAGCAAATATAATATAAATTCTTATCTTTTTGAATGACACCAATAATAACCAATTTGTTTAAGAATATATAATTAGAAGTAAAGAAGTGAGCCCATAATGATGCACTCTCTTTATTTTACTTTTACAAAAATAAACAATACTCATTCATTCAAATTGATAGAGTATGTCGATACAATACAAATTCAAAGTCACTAAAAACAACAAGGATGAATCTACGAACAAACTCACAACAATCATGTTAATAGCATGAAACGACAGAGTACCCATGCATACGAATATGACCACATTCAAATCTCCAGAATACTCTTGTCTTCAAATCTGCTACGTTGAGAACGCCAAAGTTATTGATTGTATCTACACTTGCTCAAAACTAGTCTTTCAACATAGATCAAATAAACACTGCACTAAGACGAGAACTAAAAAAACATACTGCATAAAGACAGGTAATCAAAACATACATAGTCATGCATAGACGACGAAATCATAAAAACAAATGAAATAAGATTGAAAATATAGGAAAATCGCTTATTAACTAAAAAGGAATAAAAACAATTCAGAGGGGTAATTTTACGTCAAAATTGACCTTAAATCATCTCTCTTCGGTAGATAAAAAAAAAGTAGCGACAATCAGGGTTTGAAAAGGAGAAAAAAGAGCGTCGGTTAGGTTTGTTATGTATTCTTTTGTATATAGTATAAATATAATCTTTTAATATAAAGAGTAGTGATATTTATACAACCATCTGTGATAAATTTTGTGACAACTTTTTTTTCTCTCTCTTCTTATTAGTAAAAAATAACATAGAAATAAAAAGTAAGAAAGATGATAAGAACATAATGCGAATACGAGAGAGTTGTCACAAAATGATTGTACAAATATTATTCTTCCAAGGGTGTGTTTGTTTTAAGTTTACAAAATTTATTCCTAGGAATAACATTCCTTGGAATATAAAAGATGTGAATTTTATTAGAAAAAAAATATTTGGTTAACATTATAATATTTTCATTTCTCATAAACCTTAAACATAGAGATTATTCTCCTCTTCATGGAAACTTTATTCCCAAGAATATTTTATACCCAGCAATAAAATTTAGTAAACTTGTAACAAACATAACACTTATATATGTATCATTTTATTCTCAGAAATCCATTAATATAAGTTAAAACAAACGCGCCATAATCTAAACTCGAGAAAGTTCTAATGTTAAACGACTGATTTATTATAAACCTTGAACTTACACAGACGCGAGACATATCTAGCCTAAAATAAATATCATGCAGGTCCGAGTGTTGTGAATCACATAATTGCCAAAGTGTACACTTACATTTTAGTTCCTTTTGAAACGTTCAGGTTCGATTTGGTTCGAGAAAAATATTTTAAATTGAACATGACAGTTTTTAAGCTTCTGAGGAATTGATTGTATAATTTTTAATGTAATACTATTATATATTTCTTAACTTGTGTATTTGGGGTATTGGCTATCATTTTTGCATGACCCTTAAGTCAATTATAAATTTTGTTTTGTTCCTTTAAGTTTTTTTATTCCGTTTCATATTGACCATTTAAAATATAAATATTAGTTTGTACAGAAAAAAAAATATAAATATTAGACTCTTAAGTTTTTTGTTTCATTTTGATTACTTAACTTAAAGATATTAGATATTTTGATCATTTATGGTACAAACTTAAATACTTTCTTCCTTTCTACTAGAGATCAAAATGTCTTATTATTTGTTACTTAAAAGACAAAGGATCCAACGTTCATAACTTAAGAGACTAAAATGAAATGAAAAATAAAAACACTTCAAAGACTAAATTGTATGACGTTTGTAGCTTAACAGACCAAAATGAAACAAAACAAACTTAAGAGACCAAAGCAAAATATAAAAAGAATTTAAAGGAACAAAAATATAATTTAGTCAAAATAAATCGGAAGAATTTAATCCCAACCTAAATCGCCATGAAATTTTGATTTTTTTTTCCATCTATGATGACATTATAAAACGTCGAGGTTGATTTGGTTTTAGAAAAATGAACGCAACGTATGTGTTAAAGGTTAGGATCCAATAGACAGTTTGGTTGGTTACAATAGTTGAGTGTATAAAAATCTATGTTTTTAAAAGTGGTTACATAATTAAGATTTTATACATTTAAAATTTTAGTAATTATGTTCTCCATATTTTTTTAAAAATGAAGAGCATCAAACACTCAAAATACAAGTTGCATAGAGTAAGAAACAAGTACTAGTTTGTATATAAAAACGTTTCTGCATAACGAAATTGTATACGAAAATGTTCGAACTTAAAATTGAAAACTTAAAAAGTGCAAGACAGTGAAAGCACAGGGAGCTAAGAAATATAGATATTGTTAATTTTTCACGGGTTTTCATTCTTTTCAATTAGATATTTTACTAAGAGTCGGAAAAAAACTAGTGTTCAAAGTCATTTACACATTTACACGTGAATATGTACCCAACAAAAGCAGTGTATATATGTTGGCAGATTTCCATTACCACATTTCTCTACATTAAGCTGTTTAAGTACTAAAAAAAAACTATTTCCCTTTATTCGAGTTTAGCTCAAGAATACGATATTGAATCTCCTTGTGAAGCAGATCCTCTGATTCTAGACTGTTGTCTGAAATGCATTGTAGAACAGTTCCCAGACAAGCAATTTCTTGATCTCTGGCCTTATCCTGAGTTCAAGTTCGTAGAAATTTATTTATGACTATCATGCATAGGTATATGTATGAAAATGGAATGGTTCATAGAATAGAATTTAAATAAAAAAAATAAAAGAACCTTGATTTCAATGGAGTTAGTTTTCTTGCAGCTGCTCTCACAAATCAGTTTGGCATTCTGGACGTGTTCTCGCAACATATCAATTAATTGATTTTCGTCAGCCAAGTTATACGCACAACTGAATCTAACAGCTACAACAAACTGCTTTCTCCTGATAAGATTTTTAAGAAAATCTGCAAGGAACAAGAAATTTTACTTCATCAAAACTTACCAGAAAAAAACAGATATAAAATAAGTTCTTATTAACAAAAAACTGACAGATTGGACTGAATATTCCAAGTGTATTTCATTTTCTATGCACTAACACCTTGTAAATTTTATCATGAATAGCAATAGCAACCTTATCCTAACTGCAGATAAGAACAGCATGAAAAGTAACAATAGATATTGACGCATTTTATAATCATATGATATGATGTAACATACCAAAGCATAAAGATAAAAGGAGTGATACTGGTCACATACCAGAAACTTTATTTGCAAAACCCAGGGTCTCAAACAGCTCCATAGCTGTCTTGTGCTGAGCAACCGATGCAAAAAGCTCCAAAACTTCATCTTCATCGAAAGAAGTAAGCAATCCATAAATTGACAAAAGCAGCAAAAAACCAAGAACCGCCAAAGAATTTTCAGTATAATCTCTCATGTAAGCTCTCAAATCATGCGCTAGTTTTAGTGCTTCTTCTCTTACACAAGGTTTAATAGTTGGTGAGATTCTCATCAGTTCTTCCAGCACGTAGATGTGGCTATCATCAATAACCATACCATTGTCTCCCTTCTTACACAGTGGAATAATGGGGTTTTGTATTATATCCAAAACAAGTTTTGATGGATCTGATGATTCTAGCAGATAAACATAAATGTCATTGCGAAGTGACTCAACTCCATCAGTTTTATCACTCATGTCCAACTGCAAACTTGTTCCATCAATGGTAGGACTTAATTGGTCGTCCATGTAGGATGCAACTGCATGTTTAGATAGCAGAGCCAGATAGTTTAGATCCCTCATACTGATAGAAACATCATTAAATGAAGGTGACAATAGGATTTTAAAAAAAAAATATACTATGAGAGAATGTAAAACCTTTCCTAGATTGAAATGTATGAGTGACAGAGGAAAGAATTATACTAATAGTTACAAACAATCAATGGAGATAGTGTTAGATTGGTTCATAAACATGACTAGAAAGAGTTGCACAAATAGGACTGCTAAGTGAACCTCAATGGTTTGTTAGGATATCAAACCCACATTTTAACTCAAGAGATTACATTATTAGCAAATACTTGAAAAATTTAAAATACTAATCAATCATTAGCAGCACAGTAGCATATATTATAATAAAACCTTAGTCATGGATAAAAACACAAGTTTACTTTCAACCTGCTTCTCTTTTAACTCAAGCTCCTGCACCTTTACTTTGAACTGATTCTCTTTTGACTCAAGTTTTTTCCACCGTTCTTCACTTTGCTTATCTTCTGATTTGAAATCCTCAACTTGGCTTTCAAAGTGCTTATTTTTTAATATGAGCTCCTTAACTCGACCTTCGAGTTCTTTTGCTTTCAATTCATGCTCCTTCACTCGGGCTTCATGTTGCTTCTCTTTTGAATCAAGTTTTTTCATTCGGCTTCCAATATGCTTCTGTTTTGATACCAGTTCCTTCTCTTTGAATTTGAACTCCTTCACTCGTCCTACAAGTTGGTTCTCTTTTGACTCTAACTCCTTCAATTGGCTTTCAAAGTGCTGTATTTTAAATTCCAGCTCCTTCATCTGGCCTTCAAATTTCTCCTCTTTTGACTCAAACTCCTTCTTCCGGCCTTCAAGCTGCATCTCTTTTGACTCTAGCTCCATTGCTCGTCCTTCAACTTCCTTCTTTTTTGATTCAAGCTCTTTTGCCCAGTTTTTGAAAAGCTTCTTTTTTGATTCAATCTCATTTATACAATATTCAAGTTCCCCCTTCTTTGATTCGAACTGTTTCACATGCCCTTCAAGCTGCTTCTCTCTTGATTCTGATGCCTTTACTCGTTCTTCTAAGTGCTTCTCCTTTGACTCTAACTCCTTCAACCGGCTTTCAAAATGCTTCTGTTTTGATACAAGCTCCTTCTCTTGGCCTTCAAAGTTCTCAAGTTTTGATTTAAACTCATTCTCCCGGACTTCAAGTTGCATCTCTTTTGAGTTTAGCTCCATTGCCCGTCCTTCAACTTGCTTCTCTTTTGACTCAAGTTCCTTAACCTGACCTTCAAAACGCTTCTTCATTGACTTGAAGTCTTCCATTTGAGCACGTGGGTCATTCTGCCTGATTGACATTACCTTTAGTAACTTCTTCCTTTCCGACTCCAAAATTTCTGCTTGTCCGCTAACTAATATTTTCATTGCATCAAGCTCTTTCTCTTTGGACTCAAGTTCCATATTACATTCGGCAACTTTTTGGGTAAGAGCCTTGAGTTCCTCTTCCTTCCTTTCAACTTTTCCCAGCATATTGTTGTGAATTTCATTAAGTCTTCTAACACAAATAACTTGCTTCTTCTTTTTTCCAAGTTCTTTCCAGCAGTCTTCAATATCTCTCTTTATGGACTGCAATCTCTTCTCTTCTACTTTCCTCTTCCTTTTGCATTTCTTAAACAATTTTTCTACTAATTTAACTTCTTTCTTCAGCCAGGAAAATGATTTATCAGCTGATTTTCCCAACCTTCCAGTTCTATTCGACGGCGGAATATCATTTTTGTCTTCGTTTCGATCATAATATGGTGAAACCTTCAATTTCTTAACAGAAATGTGCAAGGAATTGCTGTTATCAAACAGCCTCTTAACTGGCAGTGTAGTAATACTAATATCCGTCGTCTTAACAGAAAGATCACGTTTACTACTACATGTTCCCAGACTCGAAATCAGAGAAAACCTTGGTGACAAAGGAACATCATCAACATCATGTTCAGATTCAAAGTCCCGACAAGAAACAGGTTCCCTCATCACATCTGAATGGGATGTTTTTTTCTCACACGAATTGATCCATTTAACATCTAAGTTCCCATCATCATCACCAACACAAAAGTTTCGCTTATCAGAAGCCTCAAAATCCATTATTAATCAAGTATAGAAAATGGAAGAAAAAAATCCTGGGAAGAAAAATAAAACAAATAAATAAACAAGAAGCTTCTTCAATTGAAAAATTTATAGGTGAACTGAATCATTAAGTAATACATTACAGTTCCAGAAGCAGACATAAAGGATAGACACGAAGAACAGTGACAATATAAACAGGAGTAAACGTTTCAGCATATACAAATTTATTAGCTCTAAGCCTCGAATCAACTAAAGAAACATGATGAAGAAGAATACATAGCATTTATTATAAACAGGGGTAAATCAATGTTGACACATTTATTAGCTCTAACTAACAAATGAATCATGAAGTAATGAATAGATTATAATTGAAGAAGCAAAATGAAATGATAGATTGAAGTATGGAAAGTGAATGATGAAGTAATATATGAAAATGAAAATGAAGTTTGGAAGCTTACAATACAAAAAATGGTTGATGATGTTATCTTCTTGTTACAGAGGTAGAAGAGAGTAAAATGGAGGATGAAGAACAAGTGTCTAGAGAAGGAAGAAAGTTGAGTTTGTGTGGACTTAGGTAGCAAAAGAGACGAGTAGTAAAAGTAATGCATGGCTGACGAGGACAATGCATGAATTAACGGAAAATGTTGACATGATATATGGATGTGTTAATGTAACATTAATAAGACGACCCATAAAGTGCCATCGTTGTGATTAAAAAAAGTGACTTTTTTGATCAGCAATTGCAATACCAAAACAAAATAAAAAAAATAAAATGAAATGACTCGATCTTTAATTTTGAATTTGAAGTGGTATTGTCGGTTTGCTTGCTTCGAATGAACTCAACATGACGGTATAGTAAATAGAAAGATAAAAAATAAAAAAAAAATCATTCAACTCTATTGATTGATGTCTATATATAATTTACTTTCCTAAAAAAAAATATATAATTTACTTTCACTCTATTGATTGATGTCTATTCTAAAATATATCATTCAACGTAAATTAATTTCACTCTATTGATTAATGTCATATGAAAAGTTTTTTTTTTGGTTGCTTATATAAGATGAGGGAATATGCCCCAATACAAAGTAAGAAAGGTCTTTGAATTGAAAGAACGTTAACCAAAAAAGGTATAAGAAAATTGCTCTTCTCCCAACAAAAAATGCTCACTCCCATACAAACTGACCGAAATACTCCGCGCGTAAGTCAACTCACACTCGATAAGCTGAAATATAACCTACATGAGTTAACTCACGCTGAGGTTATAACCTACATGAGTTCACTCACGCTGGGCTATAACCTGTGTGAGTCAACTCACATTGGTAGCGAACGTGCTTAAGTCACGTTGGATTTAACACATGCGTGAGTAAACTCACGTGGGGGGCATTCTGGTCAGTTTGTATGAGAGTGAGCGTTTTTTTTTTTAGAAGAGCAATTTTCAAGGCACAATTACCTCCTTTCCAAGACACTAACATAGATCAACTCGTGGCCTCTTGGATCTAAGCTAGGTTTTCCTATCACTAGACAAAACCCTTGAAGATAAAGAGAATATTTTTCTATTGTGACAAATTAACAAAGGAATGTTTAGGAACACTTGATTAACCCTCCAGTTTCCTGTATTAATTTAGGGAAGTTTTAAAATGCTACCCACACTGTCCAAGTCTATTACGGCCTACAAAGAAAAACAAATCGTTGACACCGCCGCATTCAAACACAGAATCTCTAGTTAAATTGAAAGAGATATTTATCATTTCATATACGTGCTCTTTAGTCTTTTCTATTGCATTTGATATTCATTTACAAGGGAAGGTGTTATTAGGTTTTCGCTACCACATATCTATACATTTGATGGTCGCGTATTTGGAGGATGGCACTCACTGGTTCCAATAAAAATACTATTCTGTCTCTTTAGCTCAAGAATGCCACATGTGAGAACAAGACTGAGATGTAGCCTCTCTAACAAGTTTATGAGTGTCTCTATTCATTTACCTCTTTACAAAAACAATCTTGTTGTGTTAAATAAAACAAGAGATGACATTCATCAACTCGTGGGCGGTTTATGCTATCCATTACCCTTTGAGAATCAAATTTAAAGATAACATTTTGTAATTGCAATTGTAGTATCTAATAAATTGCATGCCACTACCCCCAAAAGCTCACATTCATGTACATAGAATGCTTGTTATAAGAAATCGTCTTGGCATGAATTAAGTTCATGTTCAACTTAGAGACACACACCTAGACTAGTGCCTACTGCATACCAAGAAAATGGAGCACCGGTCTTACATTTGACCCAGCCAACTCTCAATTTTTCCCTAGATTTGCAGTACTGCCGCGTGCCAGCATTTGATGATGTAAGTTTTGGGACATGATTATTGAATATGCACTTCATCATGAAATTATATTGAAATGCGATTAGTGGTAACTTTAAGCATATTTAGGGTGTACGGATTTTTTAGAGGCACAAAAAAAATGGTTAAAAATGTTACATATTGAACAAATTTATAAGTCAGAGTTTAAGAGGATTCAATTTCTTCCCTAAATTTTAAGCTCAAATTTCTAAATTTACAAATTATTTGCCTTTTAAGCTTGAATATTAGAGCACTCTGTGCATTCTACTACTATGTTTTGTTTTGTTAAGGTTAACTTTGAAGTTTGTTTGTAGCTAGGTTGGTAGTAAAGGTTTGCTTTCATGTTAATTACCAATTTCAATTGTACTCAAATAAACTAACTTCTATTTTAGAGTTCTATGATGACTTTAGTTTCGGCCACAACTCTCCCATTTGTTATATTATAGCCGAATTTATCTCATCATGCTTTTGAAAATTAAGAGAACAAATCGTTCATGTGTTTGAATATTCTGCTAGTTCATTGGATTGTTTAGTTGTAGATAGTTTACTTGGAGAAATCATCAAAATCGAAAGGGAAATACCAAGTGGCGGGTGATAAAAACCATTGGAATTAGTTGTAAATGTTGTCGCCCTTGCTAAAGAATGAGTTACACGATTTATTAATCGCCTAACAAAACCAACACCGTAGTTTGTAAAAGAACTAAGAAGGAACTTATCATAATTAAAAATAGCACCCAACTGAGAGATATGATCAAGAGGGTCATAAAGACAATTAACATCCTCTAATTATCTAACTCAAAAAAGGCATTTTGTAGGCTTAGTTCTATGACCCATTGGAGAGCTTTAAGGAGACATGTAGTTTCACCTTCAAGAATAGATACGCAATAAAGGTTTCAAACTGTTCTTGATCAAATAAAATTACCACAGTGATCACAAATGCCTATACTAAAGCTAAATATGCATCAATATTATATTTATAGAAAGGGAGCTTCTATGGTCCAGTCAGAAAACTGACTTTTTTGAAAAAGTTAATTTTGATTTTAAGGTTTGATTCATTTTTAAATTGTTGATTACTGATTAATGATCAATAGTAATTCATCTAGT
>Ga0315915_1003538_pt1 | contig 19770 bp, 11 predicted proteins | sample MpolbnodulesMG_FD_207738 | JGI IMG/M metagenome (GOLD analysis project Ga0315915, IMG submission 207738) | Medicago polymorpha root nodule microbial communities from Los Angeles, California, United States - branched nodules | ecosystem: Host-associated > Plants > Roots > Nodule | place: USA... | reverse complement strand
ATTGGAAAATGAGGTACTCACACTACTGAAAAAACAAAAATTAGTGAGGGAAAACGTTAAATCCCTCTCTAATTCCGTCACTAAATTTTGCGATCAAGAAATTTGTGAGAAATTTCATTTTTTCCGTCACTAATTTCCCTCGCTAATTTTGCTTTTTCTAGTTGTGTCTTTTTATGTTATCTACTCTATTGATTTCTTTCTTCGGACGGTGCCTGAGTTTTAGCAAGACAAGATTAGGTGATATAACTTCCTACTATTAGGAAACTATTGATTTTAGGCATAGTTGAACTATTCTTTTTCATGCCATGTTTGTGTTTCCACTACAGGCTTCCACACCATAGTTTAATTTTCCACCGTCCCAAACAAATGAACACATGGTAGTAAAATAAAAATAAATACATCATTCCATTAGTTGGACTATTTGGTCCTATTTTCATGAAGTATGCCCATAGTTATAACTAGCCTTGAAACTACGAAACGGATATCACACATATGTTCTACCGTCCCGTAGTCAACAATTGAATACATGGTACCTCTATGTAGCTCTACTTACCCTTGTATTCAATCTGGACAGTCCATAGACTTTTTATTCAACAATGTACAAAGCTTTACTATTTGCATAATCAAAAGCCAGACAACTATCTTCATTCAGACCAATGTCTACTGTTTGAGTGTTGAAAAATTCTTCCATGCAATTGGAATAGGTGGGCAGTCCCTTTTCATATTATAAACAAGTTACTATGAGACATTACCCATTGCCTATATATACACACACATCGTATATATCTATACTATATATAAAGAAAACAACATATTTCAACATTTTTGTACTGACTTTTCTATTTCCAAAAACGCCCTCAAATTTCAATATAAATAACACATGTAACAAATAGATAAGAATAAAAAAATGTAACAAACACGATATGAATATATATATGTCTGATTTTATTTCCTTTATCATTTATAAAGTGTAACAAACTAGATGAGTATATTTGTACTTACTTTTTTATTATTCCAATTATACCCTTAAACAATTTTTTATATAATATATATTGTTGTTGGTGTGATTTAAAAAAAAATTAGATTATATTTTTTTTTTTTATATTGTTGGTGTCATTGAAATAGATAATCATGATTAGTTTGGTTTGTTGTAACTTGAAAGAAACAAATATTTATATCTTTAGTTTTAATCAAGATCAAAATTTCATAAAAAAAAAATCATAATTTTCAAACGTTAGCGTAATAAAAAGAGCGGAAAGACGGACACGTGAGTGCCCGTCTTTTTGCTAGTAAAAATAAAAAGCCTTAATAGTTAATTATTCTTATGTTCTACTCTCCATGAAGCAGCCCGTGCACTATGCATGCCATGCAGTAAGAAACCACCGTGATCATATACTTTCATAAAAACAATATCTCATATAGCCTTACATCAAACCTTTTTACTTAAACCTTTCACTAATATAGTTCTCCCATACTAGATAATATAGAGTGGCAAGTTAGTCCCTAGTTCGTGGTCATTGTTCATAGGATATTTTGACTGCTTTGTTTGAGGGTCAAGGTTGTTTAATCGACATCATTATCAGGTGCGTAAAATAGTACTTTTAATATGCATAGGGTGACCTATGCCCTACAATAGGTTGAATGGTCAGCGGCACCTTAATGTCATTTAGTGAAGCTAATTGGTGTTTAGGTCGTCGAGGGTCTGTTCGCTAACATGATGATTTTTAAAGATAACTATTATGTCTATTTTATATGTGATATTTTTTCTTTAGTAACATGCTTTAGGATAATATTAGTTTATATTATATATCCTTTACTTAACATTTAATATATGTATGCTATATTTTGGGTGTTTACTATACTATATATATAATTCGATATTTTGCGGTTGCTAGTGTTACGTGAGTTTGAAAATCAATTTGGTCCTTGACAATTTTCTGAAAATCAATCAATTTGGTTATTGGCAATTTTCTGTAAATCAATCAATTTGGTCCCTACTTGCGTGGCATCTGATGTGGTAAGTCTTGTAAGAGGTTAACCGTACACGTCACCTCCGTTAGCAGACCAACTTAACGGAGGGACTGATTTGATTTACATTGTGTAAATTCGGGGACTAAATAGATATTTCGCAAAATTCAGGGACGAATTTGACTGATTGGTGAAAATTCAAGGACGAATTTGAGGAATTACTCGAGAATATTGATGACCATATTACTATTGATGGACTTTAGGATATTGAGAGATTAATAATACTCAGCAAAGATGGTAATATGATGATATTGATCGATAAGGTGAGATTTTGCTCGAGGTACCGATAGAAGAATAATTGTGATAACTGAGAGATTCATATAGTTTACATCATTGTTTTAAGACCACTGTCGTGTGGTATGGGACACACGAGGTCAATCATCCTGACCGAGGACTAGAGTGCAATTATATTCACGCGGATGGGATGACGCTTAGGATTAGGTCATCCTGATCGATTAATTGTGGGGTGATGACTTATATCATCTAGACTCCATGTGTAGTCAGGTGGTGCTTGCTACGTGTTAGTGGGAGTGTTGGTGGCATTAGGATCGGCTGTGTCAACATATAGTTCAGGTTGCATCAGATTAGTAAGGATGATATGAGTGATTGTGAGGTTGCTATGATTGCTAGTATGTGCATGGCATGTTATCTGTCTAATTTGCATTTCTTTCCCACTTTATGTGTATGTGAATCTTACCCCGTTTGTATTTTTCCTTGTGTGTTGTTTACATAAGTTTTAGATCCACTGTTCATGTAGAAGACGCCACAGGAATCGACAAAGAGTGACGTAGAGACTTGTCTCATGTTGTAGCCAGTGTGTCCATTATTTTGGATTATTATTAATGATGATTGTTGATGACAGCCCGTCATATCACATTTTTAAAGTCTTTTTAATTAAGTTTTGGGTTAATAGTGCTTTTCACCCCTGTAATATAGGTCATTTCTGGTTTTCACTCTAATAAAAAGTTTGGTTTGATTTGCATCCTTGTAAAACTTTTTTTCCGGCAAACACCCCTCCTCCATCCAACTCACCAAATGCGCATATATGGCGCTGACTTGGCTTTTTTTATTATTTTTATTTATTTGTAATTGTCCATATCATATTTTATTTTTTAAAACATCTGAAAATTAATTTTCAAAAATAAAAAAATCCAAAAAATCAGAAAAATATTCAGACTCTTTTCCAAAAAATTTAAAAATCGAAAAAAAAAATTCAAATATTTAAAAAATCAGAAAAAATATTCGGTTTTTTTTTCGAATATTCGTTTTTTTTTTCTTTCAGAATTTATATTATATTTTTATTTTCAATTTTTTAAAATTATTTTTATTTTTAAATTAATGTAAATGAATTTATATTATATTTTTTAAAAAAAAATAGGCACAAATGTCACGTGTACCCTTAAAAAAATAAAAAAATAAAAAAAATTATACAGTCAGCACGCCACATAAGCATACATGCACAGTCATATGGGGGAGGGGTGTTTTTCGAAAAAAAAGTTTTACACGAATGCAAATCAAATCGAAAATTTTATAAGGACGAAAACCTGAAATGACCTATATTACAGGGGTGAAAAACACTATTAACCCTTAAGTTTTTAGTCTTTTCAAAATTATCATCAACTTTCAATAAAAATAACACATATAACAAATAGATAAAAGTAAATTTAAATATTAAAATATAGTGTAACAAACATGATATGAGTACATATGTCCATTTTTTTCCTTTATTTTTTAAAAAGTGTAAAAAACTAGATCATCATATCTATACTTATTTTTTCATTATATCATTTCTAACAACTTTTTCTATAATAAAGATTGTTGTTGATGTCATTGAAAAAAATAAGAATTTAGATTATATTTTTTTGTTATATTGTTGGTGTCATTGAAATAGATATCATGGTTAGTTTGATTTGTTGTAATTTAAAAGCAAAAAAAATTTATATTTTTACTTTTAATCAAGATCAAAATTTTGTAAAAAAACACCGTTCATAATTTTCAAACGTTATTGTAATAAAAAGAGTAGAAAGATGGACACGTTAGTGACCTCATTTTGCTAGTAATAATAATAATAAATAAATAAAATTTAAGAGCTTTCCTAAAAAAAAAAAAATTAACAACTAACTACACTCCCACAATAAAAGTTCAATTAATTTCTCTTGTTAATCTACCATTACGATGAAACTTAGTAAAATAAATAGTTGTGTTATATGAACAACTATTTAATTGCCAATTTTCGGAACAACCATAATTTTACAAAAAAAAAAAGCATTGACACAAAAACCAAAACAGTAGAGAAAGAAAGTAAAAACATAATGTGAGTATCACAGAGAAAATTGTCACAAAAATTGTTAAAAAGTAGTTGTATAAGTATCATTTCTAAAAAAAATACGCATCAAATCATCTTTTAACTCCACCTAAGTTTTTCACTAAACCCAATATTTATCACTTCTAGCCCTAGACTCTTGAAACTATTACAGTCACAAATTGTTTTCTTAACTTCCTCCAACGAAAAAGGTTTAACTAAATCCCCCCTGTCTACCATACTGATCGATTTAAAATTCAGATTATCCATCCCTATTATGGGTCTCAAAATGATTGAACATTTCACTTCTAACATTATTCACACCCTCAACTTGTAAACCATTGACATTACTCTTAATGATAACATTTGATCGCCTCTTAGAAGACATCAACCCATGGAAAAACTTTGAATTTCCATCTCTCTCAAAACCAATTTAATTTTTATTGTTGCCATTGGATACTATTGTTGTTGTCACTATTTTGGAATGAATGTTTAGGATATATATTCCTATCTATTGTGATGAGTTCTCACATATACAACTTTCTAGGGAATGTAATCTCTCATGAAGTCTATTAGGAGTACTTGGTAATTCCCTTTGGACTTGCAAATGTTCCCTCTACATTTCTAGGTCTCTTGAGTCCTGAATGATGTCGTAAGATACGACCTTATTTGAGTAAGTGTGTTCTACTATTTTTTATGATATCCTCATGTTTTGCAGAAACTCGGAAGAACACTTAGATCACTGGAGCAAGGTGTTGTTATTGTTGTGAATTTGCAGCAAGGGTGTGGAGTATTTGAACTGTGAGAGTTAGAAATAAGGATTTGGTGCTGAATTGCTTAAGAGATTATCTCTAGAGAGCGAAATGTAACTAATAGGTGATAGTTAATGAGCTCGAATTTAGCACTATTGTATCATTCTTGGGAGAGTATTGGGAACTTGCAAATTTAACCGTATTATATCAATTTTGCTCTCAGGTGTTGCAAATATCATTATAAATCCTATTTTATTCGTTTTTTTCTTCTTCTCCTTTGAACTCTTGTTGTATCTTATCATACACACAATCCAACTATTCTACATGATTTTAAACATGGAGATTTTCATATGTTCAGGGATTAAGACTTCTCGAGGAGGAAATTTCTAGAGTGCGCAGCTTACACACACGGAATTTATTAAACCATAGATAGCTTTGCTTGGTTCTGGACTTAGATCACACACTGCTAAATACCACTTCCCTTCATCGTTTGGGCCCAGAAGAAATTCATATAAAAACCTATACAGATTCTCTAGAAGGTATGTGCCAACCAATGCACAATTTTATAGAAGTTTTACTTGATGCATTTCCCCATCTCTGCTGTATTTATCAAGTAAAAATTCATCTATTTTTTCATTGTAACTTTATCTTATTATTAGTGAACAAGAGACCTCTGTATTCAGCATAATGTGTGCTAGTTCTAATGTGTTGTCTTTAGATCATCTTATACTGAAATTCTGACATTATACACATTTTGGAAAAGTGGGTCGAAGAACTTATATTCCATCTAATCTTACAGTTGTGTTTGTTAAATGCTTTTGGAAAGGTTGCAGCAGGCTTTATGCATTTTTTGTCTTCGATTCCAACTTGAAAATTTTCTGAGCAAACATTTGTTCACGAACTTTTATTGCCAAAGGACTGCAATTGCAAGTACCAAAACTCATTTATATATAGAGTAGATTCATATCCTCGAAACACCGCCTCCGATATCATGAGAAGTAGAATTGGGGTATTTCAAGCTCATTTATATAGAGTAGATTCATCTCCTAAAAATAGCATCATCCTCCTGAGTGAATTTCCTAACAACTCTTTCTTGATGGTCTGGATTTTTATTGCTTTTTATATATGCTGCCTTCCTGAACTTTTATATGATGAAACAATATATATCGCCAGCGGTAGACTCTTCGTATTGGAGCATAGGCAAATAATGACCAAGTTGAGGCCCATTGTCTGCACATTTCTTAAAGAAGCAAGTAAATTGTTTGACATGTACATCTACACCATGGGTGATCGGAGGTACTCATTAATTAGAGATGGCCAGGCTGCTTGATCCTCAAGGGAAATACTTCAAAGATAAGGTGATTTCTCGAGATGATGGGACTGAAATGAAGCAGAAGGATCTGAATCTTGTGTTGGGTACAGAAAGTTCTATCCTAATTCTATCCTAATTCTTGATGATAAAAAAAAGGTGAGTGCACTGCTAGTTTCTGACTTGGTTTTTCTGAATTATGTAATTGGAATGATAGTTAATCTATGAACAATTTCAAAATATACTTCTTTTTACCTAATACAAATGGACAAATTAAACACAATTGTATAATATGAATCAAAGAACTCTATAGTCATATGAAATGTAAATGTTAAACTAATTTATTAATTCGTGTGCCCTATCATTGGAAGCTTGAACTAACAGCTCCATAATCATTGCAAAGTAAAATTGATTTGGAACAGGGATATTAATGCACCTTTTTTCAACACTCATGTTCCCGGAAAAAAGAGTGTTGCTAGCATTCTTCATTGGTTAGAGCATCTCATTCTAAAATTGCTCTTTTGGTCTAACATGAGTTTGTGCCCAGGGACTATAAAAAGCATAATTGATCTATTTATTAAAGCTTATAAAGACTACCATCTTGGATTATTAGTAGTTTTTCTTGATTACTGTTAAACTTGGTGTTTTAATGAACCATTCCTCTAAAGTTTATTCTCTATATTCCAAGCTCATAGTTTCAAATGTGCTAAATATTTATCCACTTAATGATTCAGAAGTCTCTACCTTTTATAGAAAATGTATGAAAATGTTGCTAACAAATGTTGTAGGTATGGCGGAAGCACAGAGATAATATGATATTGATGGAGAGATACCACTTTTTCAATTCAAGTTGCCAGGAATTCGACCTTAATTGCAAATCACTTACTGAATTGCATCTTGATGAAAACAAAACTGATGGAGCGCTTGCCAGAATTCTCAAAGTGCTTAGATAGATCAACTCCAAATTCTTCGATGTATGCCTCATATGTTGCTGATAAAATGTTTGTTGTATTTGATATATTGCTAAAACAGTGTGGTGGGGTTTTGTAGGAAATTCAAGGAGACTTTGTCGATCGAGATGTGAGGCAGGTGGTTAGTTATCTTTTTGATATTTATCATTCTTCTAGTTTGTGCATTTTGTATTTTTGTTGATGGAAATATAAGTTAATTTTTCATCATCCTAGTGTGATACTCTGATAAAGTTATGTCATTCTTGCAATCAATTCATGTTTTCCAGGTTTTGTCATCACTTCAAGGTGAAGTCCTAAGCGGATGTGTGACCGTTTGATAGAACCTGGTCCCACTGTGACACATGTAGTTGCTAAAGAGTTTGTAACTGAGGAGTCCATGTGGGCAGAGAAAGAAAATAAATTTTTGGTTAATCGTCGATGGCTTGAAATTTCTTTTTGCAAAAGCTGCCTGAGGAGAACTACATTGTCTGGGAAACACAGTAGTTACTTGTAATAAGTTAAAGAGGGTTGTTGCAAGTAAAATCACTTTGTCTCGAGTGTCATTATAATAGGTGGCTGAAATGTTGTCCTGGCTAAGTTTCAGAATACATATTCTGAATGTTTGAATATTGGAGTTTTTTTACGAATACAAATGAAGAGTTTAATGAATGAAAGATTTTGCTTATTCTATTGGTTTCTTCAAAACTAATTACTTCAATTATAGTATCAGGTGTTAAACATATTGCATTTAAGTAATAGTTGATGAAACAGTGATAGACATGAATACCGAACATGGACACCGGACACGCCGTCAATCTAAAATGTATGTGCTACACAATATTCAAACAGTCAATAACAGTTGAATCAATGGCAATTCTCTTTCTCATCCTTACACACAATCAAGTCGTCCATCAAACAAAGTTGTGCTTGCTTTCGCTCTGCATTTTCTTGTGAGATTCATTAATTCTTTCAACACAACTAAATTGCTTTTTCATATTTCCTAGCTCCCAATATCTCTATGGACTGCAATCTCTCTTCTTCTTCTTGTCTTCTCTCTTTGAATTCTTCAAATAATTATTCTACCAAATCAAATTCTTTCTTCAAGGAAGAAAGGGACCTATCAGTAGATTTACCAACTGGCATTGCAAGTCTCCTCGACAAAGGAGTATCGTCTTTATCTTTACATTGATTATCATATGGTGACACCTTTTATTTCTTAAAAGAAGTGTTCAAGGAGTTTCTGCTGTCAAATTATGGCCTCTTAACTGGCAATGACATTATAGTAGTATACACAAGGTATGCATAGATGACGAAAAAAGAGATACATAAAAAATGATCTCTGGTACATGACAGAACCTGCTAATTGCATTTGCAATCTATGATTTCATTTGCCAATGGTATAATATATAAAAGATGAGAGATAAAAGAAAAAACACTAGATCAAATTAGATGGAAGTTATTTTATATTTATAAAACTAAGTACAAAATTCAGGTTGAAACCTAACAAAATACAAAATAAAAATAAAAAATCAGCAGAATCATCAAGACTAAAACCAGGTAGCCACTTATCCCCAATTAAAATTAAAATCAAATTCATCACTCTTTATCTTTTCTACCTTTTCGGTGGCCGGACCTTTTACACGATCACCGAATTTGTAGGAGGCCTATAGTCCAAAACTTGAAATTAATTGACTCAACTATGTGAGGCTTCTTAAATTCTCAACAATAACAAACCTTAAGACATTAATATTCCCAGGCCTAAACAAGTTCCTAATTCACTTGTTAACTTAACTTTCTTTAATCTACAGTTCTTATTAAACTTAAACTATTTGCATTCATTTGTATGTAATTAGTTTATCTTAGGAACTTAACAAATTTCAAGCTGTGCTGAAAGCTTAATGAAAGTGTCTACTTGAATGGTATGCTTAGCAAGTACTCTTCCAATTGAGCTTCCATTAAACTGCAATTCCAAAAAAAACTCATTCTGATTTAAATGAATTAACTTTGAGGTAAAATGGTTGATCACCACTTTGTTACAAAGTTTCTGTTGACTTTAATTAGTGTGACTTAATAATGTAAAATTTTGCATATGTAAAATTAGTGCCTATGCATAATGATTCCTTTCTCAACTTTGAAATAGTCCTACCAATTTTTCCAATGGAAATACTTGTTATTAAAGTGTTTAATTATATTCATTATCTATTCTACAATATGATATTGAAGAATTTGATCTGGCTCACTAATGTTTTATACTCTTGCTATGTTACAACTTTATGTCTCTAACATTACTCAATGTCTTGTTGCTATTAGAGTAGAGAAACATAGAAGAGGAAGAAAAATTTGTTCTCATTAAAATAAATTAATAATAATTGGCATTATTAATGCTGAAATAATTAATATAAACTCTTCTTAGCAAGATGATTCTTGGTTGTAACAGAAAGAAAAGAAAATCAGATATCCAGAAGGCAGCTAAATATTTAACAACATGAAAAAATTCTTGGGGAAATTGAAACAACATACTAATATAAATGCTTCATGATTTGCTATATAATATGTGAAAATGAGAAGAGAAAATGGAATTCAGTTACTAATGTTTGCCTTGTGACTTTTCCATAGCCTCCATGCATCAAATAAATTAAATGTCTAGTTGAAGAGGAGTAAAAACATAAGAATTAGGTACAACATTCCTTCAATGGTCCTAACTAACTCCTTAACTGAACTGATGCAAATAGTTGGGGCAATGCAGCAGCATACTGGACAGCTGTATGTTGCGAAGTGTAATTGTCAGAGAGCCCGTAATCTGCAAAAGTTGGTTCCACTCGCATGAACTGACCAGGTAATGATTTCTTGGACAACACTTCTCGCCATATTTCTATGAACTCTTCCATAATTGGCTTGGCATTTTCAAGTGAAGAAATAGGGAGATATTCAATCTCCATTAGAATTCCTCTGAGACTTTCAGCTTGATTTGGAACAACTTTAATCAGTCTCATCTGAAAATCACCCAGATTATACTGCAAACCCTCGCAATTAAGTGCAACCTTAGATTTATAGGACTGAAGTTTCTCCATGATAGTTAAGATTGAAGAATCAGCCTCAACAACAAGCTTATTGTCGCGAATGATCAGGTAATATTTGTTGGGTTGTTCCATCAGCGATATCCCAAGAAAATCACGAGGAAATTGAGCACTCATTGATTGGTCTCTTAAATTGGGTTTGTAGAAAGTAATGGTAGCTTTGCATCTTCCGTCTTTGACGCCATTGAAATTCTCAACACACTGTGAGATTTCATTCAGTATGTGGCTGTTCACTGTAGTTCCTTGGCTCGGTTGCCAGTGAAGAATCCATCTGACAGGCATCTTGGGGATGTAGTTCGAAGCTGGAGCCAGAAAGGAGCAAATCTGCAATTTCAACGCAGCAAAAACAATCAGCTCTCGCTCCAGTAGAGAGGTATCATGAATACATGACACTTTCAAATAATGAATGTAAAAAATGTAAAAATAACAATGAGCACTAGATTTCTTATATACAAGTCGAGGGTACCACAAACTACTGAATATTGTTATAATTAAAAAACAAAAGAAAACTGATTTATCATCTATCATCTATCAAACATAATCAATAACTGAAAAGTAAATAATCCTATATGTTAAGCGATGGAGTCATTGCATGACTTAGTCTTCTTTACTGAAGGTAATATTTATTTGGTGCTTTTCGCTAAATTCAGCCACAAAATATTATGAGTAATGTCTACTTATATGAAGTAAACCATATGCAGTTGGTGCACCAAAGCCGCCAGAACTCAATCTAATGTTATTCACTTATTCTGCAGACATGAATTTCTAACTTTATTTTACTCCAAGAGAAAAGGGAATTGTTGCCAAAGGAGCAAATTCCAGCGACCCCAGCGCTAGGCAATAGGGTGAGACAGCAAACAGCAAAAAAGAAACCCAAAAAACCTCCTAGCCTCACGTACAGGACTCAAAAAGTCTTGGAATTTTACCAAAACCAAAACACAGCCCTTACAACAGACACAGCAGCAGCTGTTCACAATACCTAACAGCAGCTACAGCAGCAAAAACAAAACACCAACAAACCCCAAAAGGACTATCTAGTTAAACATTCCCAAGGATTCCAACACCATTCATAATACAAACTCGCTCCGATTTTAATCTTTGCAAGGTTCACACCCAAGAAAACGCTTTAATTTCTAAAATTATTACTACGTGTCTGCGTGATCACGTTGGTGTTGATGCTCCGTAGCCTTTAATTCAGCATTCAATTTAAGCTATTTCATGGATAGAGATTTAAAACATTTCTTCAGATATCAATGACATTGTAATGCAAGCAATTAATTAACTATACTAACTATCAACTAACACAAAGATATGATATTTAATTGAAAGGAAGATTAGAGATGAAAATTGTTTGATTCTTTTACTTACCTCTGCGGCCGAACACCAAATTACCAGATACTTTTTGTCCCCTGAGGAGAAGATAGAGAAGAGTTTGCCGTCTCTTACTTGTTTACAAAATGAAACCCTATTTTATCAATCCATATCACTGAAACCCTATTTATCAATCCAATAGGTACAATCGAATAGGTACAATTACTTAGGTGCTTTCATATATGGTTCTTAACTAAATTTACCATGATTTCCTTAAATCCATAATTCTCTTAAAGTTTGTTATCTCTAAAAGAAGTTGTATTTCTTTAGTTAAGAACCATACGAAAAGCACCTAAGTAATTGTACCTAAGTTTTGACCTTATATTTTTATTTTTTTAAAACTAATATTTATGTCAAATAAAATATTAGTTACTTTGATCTTATTAGTTAAATATTTTATTTAAGTTTTTAATTTTTTAAAATATTTATGTAACATAAATATCTCAACAAACTACTTACAATGTTTCAAAATTTTTTAATCAATTGTATCAATCAATAGTCTATTTTTTATTTTATACTTATGTAAGTTAATGACCACCAAACACAGTTTAATCTTATCTTAATTATTTGACATATATTTTTTAACTTTTTTTGTATTTTGTAACAAAAAAATTGAAATGTTTATGTATGATTGACAAAAGATTAAACAAAAAATTGAAGTGTTTTGATAGTGTTTTTGTATAACGGTCATAATATTGAAGTATTTTCGTAACAAAAAATTTGTTTTATATAATTGTCTTAAACAAACTCTTTTTTTTTTTTAAATGATTTTATTATTGTAAACAACCACAAAATAGGTTCTGATTTTTTTATAAAATGTTTAAGAAAAATCTCTAAATTATCGAATGACAAGATTATTTTTATTTTAATCTGTAACAAACAGACTCTATGAGGTCGTTTTTATAACTTCAAAATAATCACTATAAAGAGCATTGTATTTGTTTGTTATAGTTTTCTTAAAAACTAGGATCTACAACAAAAAATCTCATCAGTTTCAAATGAAAACATATTAAGAGTAGCAAAAGATAAAGGTAAATGTTGTAACAAAAATTCCATTTTATATAGTTGTATCCAAACAAAATAAATTATTTTTTCAAAGAAGTGATTGTTTTTTTTAAAGGAAGGTGATTGGTATTAGGATATTTTATCACTTATAATCTTTTTTTCTAAACAAGCAAAAAAGATATACACTACTAACAAAGGAGTGTCCTTAATAGCACAAGGTGTGCCAAAAAGAATCTCAAAAGTATACACTCCAGCAGGTCACAAAAGAGAGAAAAATACAAAGAAATTAGTCGATGCCCAGACAAACAAACGGGCTCGACCACCACATATGGAAATTATGATGAATATTAATATTAGTTGTCTACATCTACCAACAGGAAAATAATTTCACTTTATAAACCAATTGATGGATATAAGTTTCGATGTTTTTGAAAATGCGATGATTCCTTTCATTCCACAACACTTAAATGCAACAAAGCTACACTAGCTGCACAATAGATCTACTTGCTCGTAATTCGCCTGATAAATAAGCAAACTTGAAATTCTGCCACGCAAAAAAGATGTTGAGCACGATGTCATGAAAAGTGAAATGACAAGAGAGATGTCAAAACATCGTGACAACACAAACAAATAACAACTTATACAAAAAGGCAGAAAAGTAAAGAACAAGAGCTATTTGTTAACTTAGTTCGATGCAACGTCACCTACATTTGGGGGTTACTAAGTCAGGAAGGAAATTCACTATAATAGTATTAGTTTGAAGCATGAATAAAAACTATCTTCAGTCTACTAGCTTCGCACCTAATCACCACCCATGCAATTTCTACCTAAGACTCTCCTAGATATGAGATCCCCCTCTCACTTCCTCTCAACCACAGTCCTAGTGATTGACTCAATAATAACAACATTAATGGAGACACACTCCTAGACAAAGAATCAACTTTTGCTTATAAGCTTTGAGTGATTCAAAGTTTACAACTCAACTACAGTCTAGCTTTATGCATCAACAAGATACAAGAGTAACTCACAAATAACAAGGACAGACTAAAACCCTAATAGACACTTTTGACAATTGTGGCTTTAGTGATGAATTAGGTCTTGAGTCTTCCTTTATATAGCCTGAATGCATAATGGGCTTGATGCGTAACTCGGGCCAAACAATCAGCTGAACCGCGCGGTTTTCAACACAAAATTATGAAGCAAATATGGTGTTTCCCTAAATGTTACTACATCATACTTAAAAAACATGGCAAAGCTAAACCACCTATCATTGCTTCTAGAAACCACACGCTTCTTGGTCAACTACATATATGAATCAAATCTTCAAAGAATCTTCAGGGATCTCACGTTTAACAAAATGTCAAGACATCTTGTCCGACATCTTAATAGAACTCTTGTTTTAACAAAATGCAGACAATACAAGTCTAAAAACCTAACAATTTCCCCCTTTGGCAAATTTTGGCTAAAACAACCTTTGCAGCGCATATCTTTAAAAGCCAAGGAACTTGCATAGATAAAACAAAAGAGCGGGAGATCAAACAGTCATACCTTCTTTAACTTTAACATAAGTACTCATCACAAAAGAAGATAACAGGAAAACATCAAGATTACTTAAAAAATACAACTTTGAAAAATAATGAATAATGGACATGTTGAGACATCATCCAACACATCAGAGGCATACACAGCAGAATAGTCTAGAAGCCAGCTTCACAGAAGAACGAACAGGAGAAATAAACTCTCATACATAAACATCAACCCACAGAGAAATAAACTCCCACATAGAATGCTTTCGAGAAAAATAAATTCACACAATTTAGGATGTTAGGACATTTGGTATGACATCAGTACACCAGAACACACGCACCCACATGCATTCAATCATCAAGCACATACTAGCATCCTAAGATAGCATCTTGAAATAAGTTTTTGGTTAATCGTCGATGGCTAAAGGCTTCAAATTTCTTTTTGCAAAACCAGGCTGAGGAGAACTACATTGTCATGAAAACACAATAGTTACTTGTAATTAATTAAAGAGGGTTACTGCAAGTAAAATCGCTTGGTCTCGAGTTTTATCATAATAGGTGGCTGAGAAGTTGTCCTGGCTAAGTTTTAGAAGACGTATTCTGAAAGTTCGAATATTTGAGTTCTTTGGCAACAGTGGTGGTGATAATCCATAACAACCCTGTTTGTATTCTTTGCAAAGTTTAGGATTATATTCTGATTAAATTGATTACTTTTTAGATTTTTTTTTGTTCCACTGTAATTACCAATACAAATGAAGAGTTTAATGAATGAAAGATTTTGCTTATTCTATTGGTTTCTTCAACTAATTACATCAATTATAATTACTTCAATTATAGTATCAGGTTTTAAACATATTGCATTTATGTAATAGTTGTTGAAACAATGATAGACAAGAATACCTAACATGGACACCGGACACACTGTCAATCTAAAATGTATGTGCTACACAATATTCAAACAGTCAAAAACAGTTGAATCAATGGAAATTCTCTTTCTAATCCTTACACACAATTAGTCTACTCCTATTTTCACAGTTAGTCTACACCGTCAATCTTGGGTTCTTCCTTTCGCTCTGCATTTTCTTGTGAGATTCATTAGGTCTTTCAACACAAGTAAATTGCTTTTTCATATTTCCTAGCTCTTTGGAGAACTTCTCAATACCTCTCATTTCGGAGAACTGCAATCTCTACTCTTCTTGTCTTTTCTTTTTGAATTCTTCGACCAATTTTTCTACCAAATCAAATTCTTTCTTCAAAGAAGAAAGTGACCTATGGCTTGTTACACGTGTGGTGAGAAGGGCCACAAGAGTAATGCTTGTCCTGGAGATGAGAAGCGGTGTTTCTGTTGTGGTAAGAAGGGGCATACAATTACAGAATGCAAGCATGGTGATATGGTTTGTTTCAACTGTGAAGAGGAAGGTCACATTGGTTCACAGTGCAAGAAGCCTAAGAAGGTTCAGGCTAGTGGGAAGGTGTTTGCTTTGACTGGTACGCAAACAATGAATGAGGATCGGCTGATCAGAGGTACTTGTTTCTTCAATAGTACTCCTTTAATTGCTATTATTGATATTGGTGCTACGCATTTTTTTTTGTTGTTGATTGTGCTTCTAAGTTGGGTCTTGATATGTCGAATATGAATGGAGAAATGGTTGTCGAAACTCTAGCTAAGGGTTCGGTGACTACCTCTCTAGTGTGTCTGAAATGTCCGTTGTCGATGTTTGGTCGAGAGTTTGAAGTTGATTTAGTCTGTTTACCCTTGAGTGGAATGGATGTAATATTTGGTATGAACTGGTTGGAGTATAATCATGTTCATATTAATTGTTTTAGTAAGTCGGTGTAATTTTCTTCTGTTGAAGAAGAGAGTGAAGTTGAGTTCTTGTTTACCAAGCAGCTGAAGCAGTTAGAGCGTGATGAAATTCCGATGTTTTCCTTGATGGCATCTTTGTCTGTTGAGAATCAAGCAGTGATTGATAAGTTGCAAGTTGTGTGCAAATTTCCAGAAGTTTTTCCTGATGAGATTCTTGATGTGCCACCAGAGAGAGAGGTTGAATTTTCAATTGATCTTGTTCCGGGTACGAAGCCTATGTCGATGGCACCTTCCCGTATGTCGGCTTCTGAATTGGCCGAGTTGAAGAAGCAGTTAGAAGATTTGCTTGATAAGAAGTTTGTAGACCAAGTGTTTCACCTTGGGGAGCGCCGATGTTGTTGGTTAAGAAGAAAGATGGTAGCATGAGGCTGTGTATTGATTATCGACAGTTGAATAAAGTGACGATAAAGAATAGGTATCCACTTTCGAGAATTGATGATTTGATGGATCAGTTGGTGGGTGCACGTGTGTTTAGCAAGATTGATTTGAGATCGGGTTATCACCAAATTAAAGTGAAAGATGAAGATATCCAGAAGACGGCCTTTAGGACACGTTACAGACATTATGAGTATTTAGTGATGCCTTTCGGTGTTACTAATGCGCCGGGCGTATTTATGGAGTACATGAATCGTATTTTTCATGCTTATTTGGATCGGTTTGTTGTTGTGTTCATTGATGATATTTTGATATACTCTAAGTCTGAGGAGGAACATGCTGAGCATTTGCAGATTGTTTTGCAAGTGCTGAAAGAGAAAAAGTTATATGCCAAGTTGTCAAAGTGTGAATTCTGGTTGAATGAGGTGAGTTTTCTTGGCCATATTATTTCTGGTAGTGGTATTGTTGTGGATCCGTCTAAAGTTGATGCAGTATCACAATGGGAGACTCCTAAGTCGGTTACCGAGGTTATAAGCTTTTTGGGTCTGGCAGGTTATTACCGCATGTTTATAGACGGATTTTCAAAGTTAGCACTTCCGTTAACTCAGTTGACCTGTAAAGGTAAAGCTTTTGTGTGGGATGTTCAGTGTGAGAACAACTTTAATGAATTGAAGCAGCGGTTGACGACGGCTCCGGTTTTGATTCTACCGAAGTTAGATGAACCTTTTGTGGTGTATTGTGATGCGTCCAAGTTGGGTTTAGGTGGTGTGCTTATGCAGGATAATAAGGTAGTAGCTTATGCGTCGAGACAGTGGAGGATTCATGAACGAAATTATCCTACTCATGATCTAGAATTGGCTGCAGTGGTTTTTGTGCTTAAGATTTGGAGGCATTATTAGTATGGTTCTATATTCGAAGTGTTCAGTGATCATAAGAGTTTGAAGTATTTGTTTGATCAGAAGGAACTGAATATGAGGCAGCGAAGATGGCTTGAATTCTTGAAAGATTATGATTTTGGTTTGAATTACCATCCAGGTAAAGCTAATGTTGTTGCAGATGCTTTAAGTAGGAAAACTCTACATATGTCAGCTATGATGGTTAAAGAGTTGGAGCTACTTGAACAGTTTAGAGACCTGAGTTTAGTTTGTGAATTGTCACCTCAGAGTGTGAAGCTGGGAATGTTGAAGATTGATAGTGAATTTTTGAATAGTATCAAAGAAGCTCAGAGAATTTGTATTCCTGACAATGATGAGATAAAGAAGATGATTCTTGAAGAAAGTCACAGAAGTAACTTGAGTATTCATCCGGGAGCCACAAAGATGTATCATGATTTGAAGAAGTTGTTTTGGTGGTCTGGGTTGAAACGTGATGTGGCACAATTTGTTTATTCATGTTTGATTTGTCAGAAGTCAAAAGTTGAGCATTAGAAAACTGCTGGGTTGTTGACACCGTTAGATGTGCCAGAATGGAAATGGGATAGTATATCCATGGATTTTGTGACGAGTTTTCCGAATACGCCAAGAGGGCATGACACGATTTGGGTGATTGTGGATAGATTGACGAAGTCGGCTCATTTCATTCTGATTAACATCAGTTTTCCTGTATCTCAGTTGGCGGAGATTTACATTCGCGAGATTGTGAAGCTACATGGTGTTCCGTCGAGCATTGTGTTAGATAGAGATCCAAGGTTCACTTCTAGATTTTGGAAGAGTTTGCAAGAGGCGTTGGGTTCTAAGTTGAAGTTGAGTTCGGCTTATCATCCGCAGACAGATGGTCAGTCGGAAAGAACAATTCAGTCCTTGGAAGATTTGTTGAGAGTTTGTGTACTTGAGCAAGGTGGAACTTGGGATAGTCATCTACCGTTGATAGAGTTCATGTACAATAACAGTTATCATTCTAGTATTAGAATGGCACCGTTCGAAGCTTTGTATGGTCGGAGGTGTAGAACTTTGTTGTGTTGGTTTGAGTCGACTGAAAGTGTATTTTTGGGACCAGGTATCGTTCAACAGACTACTAAGAAGGTTAAGTTGATCCAAGAAAAGATGAAAGCGTCGCAGAGCCGAGAATAGAGTTATCATGATAAGCGTAGGAAAGACCTTGAGTTTCAGGAAGAAGACCATGTATTTCTGAGAGTCACTCTTGTGACTGGTGTTGGACGTGCGTTGAAGTCGAAGAAATTGACTCTGAGGTTTATTGGTCCATATCAGATATCCGAAAGAATTGGAACAGCGGCGTATAGAGTGGGTTTACCACCACATCTTTCGAATTTACATGATGTGTTTCATGTGTCGCAACTTTGGAAGTATGTTTCGGATCCATCTCATGTGATTCCAAGGGATGATGTGCAAGTTAGAGATAACCTTACGGTTGAGACCTTACTAGTGATGATTGAAGGTCGCGAAGTGAAGAAGTTGAGAGGCAAGGAGATACCTCTTGTGAAAGTCGTTTGAGGAGGAGCGACTAGTGAAAGTTTAACGTGGGACTACTGAGAAGGTTAAGTTGATCCAAGAAAAGATGAAAGCGTCGCAGAGTCGACAAAAGAGTTATCATGATAAGCGTAGGAAAGACCTTGAGTTTCAGGAAGGAGACTATGTATTTCTGAGAGTCACTCCTGTGACTGGTGTTGGACGTGCGTTGAAGTCGAAGAAATTGACTCCGAGGTTTATTGGTCCGTATCAGATATCCGAAAGAATTGGAACAGCAGCATATAGAGTGGGTTTACCACCGCATCTTTCGAATTTGCATGATGTGTTTCATGTGTCGCAACTTTGGAAGTATGTTTCGGATCCATCTCATCTGATTCCAAGGGATGATGTGCAAGTTAGAGATAACCTTACGGTTGAGACCTTACCAGTGAGGATTGAAGGTCGCGAAGTGAAGAAGTTGAGAGGCAAGGAGATACCTCTTGTGAAAGTCGTTTGGGGAGGAGCGACTGTGAAGGTGAGAAAAACCACAAGAAGGGGGGGTTGAATTGTGTTTTTGGAAACTTCTTCTTTTACGTTCTAGATAACTGTCCTCAGGTTCAGAGTCTGAAGTAGTTCAGAGTCTGAGTGAGTTCAGAGTCTATGTGCAGCGGATAAAGTAAAGAACAGAAGAAGAAAGAACACAATCAATTATACAGGTTCCTTCCACAAATCGGAAGTAGTCCTGTCCTCCTTGCACTTCCAAGGAGAGTTCCACTAAAATGTAATCTCAAATTACAAGTTGC
>Ga0315915_1003535_pt1 | contig 19788 bp, 11 predicted proteins | sample MpolbnodulesMG_FD_207738 | JGI IMG/M metagenome (GOLD analysis project Ga0315915, IMG submission 207738) | Medicago polymorpha root nodule microbial communities from Los Angeles, California, United States - branched nodules | ecosystem: Host-associated > Plants > Roots > Nodule | place: USA... | reverse complement strand
TCTCCTGTTTTTTCACATGGACAATTGTACGTCGCAATATCGAGGGTTACTTCAAGGGATGGTTTAAAGATATTGATCAATGATGAAGACGGTCAAGATACTGATGTGACATCTAATGTGGTCTACAGAGAAGTTTTCCGTAACGTGTAGCACTTTGTTTTGTAGTATTGTTTTTATTTCATATCGGTACTTTTTCTATTTCGACAATCGTTGGATTTTCTTTTCGTCAATAAATTATGCCATCAAATTTATATGCCATGTTACTGTAATAGGGTTGATGTCATGGAAATTGTTTAATATTGTACATTAAAAACGTTTGCGGCAATTAATTTTATGAATTGAATCATACTATTTTTTCGATTGAAGTAAAGTTTTTACTTTCTTATTTCCGCTGTATTTGTTCTCTTATATGACCCGGACGTCAGCATGGGTCAATGGTCTAGTGAGTAATAAAAGTTGTTACAGGATAATATAACCTATAACCTAATAATAGTAAAAGTTGTTTCAAGATAATATAACATAATAATAATAAATGTTGTTACAAGTATAATATTGAGATTTTAAATTAATATAAGGATAATTTTGACAGTGCAATAAAATTTGCTCCCCTCCCCTTCCTTTCTAAAAATTTCCCCTCCTCTCCCCTCCAAATCTCCCTTAGTAACTCAATTCTTTTCAAATTCAAATGAAGTATAATTAAATAGAATTTGAAAACTACGCATCTGGGTCGAGGTACTTCATGAACCAACCTGCCACTTCAAGTATAGAGCCATTTTAGGCTTCATGCTAAGGGCGGATGTTGACCATTGTGGAGATAAGCATTCCAATAACAGAGATATAAGCACGTATTCGAACATTGATTGATCCATATACACGAGTCAAACATGATTGATCCATATACACGAGTTTTGGAGGAGATTAGATTAGACCAACTATAAATACATGTGATTTATACACGATCATTATAGGCCACGATCTAGGAATAAGAAAGGTGAATAAAAGTTGCAACTTCTAAGGTTATGTGCGCGTTGGTATTAAGATGGCCACCTCCTTAGACATATCATTCCTCGCCCTATCATTTCTTTGTTTTGTGATTTATTTGACGAGTCGAATCGACACATTTTTGTTAGATGCGAGCACGTCTAATATGCGTGACAAACTACAATTTTTTGTCATGGTTATATGATTTACATAGCAGAGGAGGAAGGAAAATGTATAGGACCAAGTTTATGGTGTCCACACACACAATTATAAAAATAATTTTTATAATAATTTTATAGTATACATTTTTTTTTTAAGGGATGTGTCATGGACGGGGATATCATCATCTAAGTTGGAAGTTTGAGTAAAGTCAAAAACCGTCGAAAGAGAAGAAGAGAGTGAAAGTAAGTCTAGTTATGCTTCGATCATCTTCATTGTTTCGATTAAGCAGCACAATCACCATGTTATCTTCTACTTCTTCTTCTCTCAGAAACCCTAACAACTTTCTCTTCCATTCAACTCCTTCATCACCTTCACTCTTCCTTCATTCTTCTCCGAACTCTCTTTCCTTCGATAATCACAATCGCAATCGCTTTATCTCCCTTCGATGCTTCGCTTCTTCTTCTCCCATTCATGTCGCTAATCCCATCGTTGAAATGGACGGTAATAATATTCCATCTCACACTCTTCGTAGTTTTTATTTATTTATTTATTTATCATTGTTGTTTTGTTTTCTTAGGTGATGAAATGACAAGGATTATATGGAAGATGATCAAGGATAAAGTATGAATCAATCAATTCTCATTATTCTCTATCCTTTTTATTGTGGTTTTCTATATGCTAAGGAAACACTATATCGAGATAGATACTCATAATAATTTAAGAGAGTAGAAGTAATTTAATGTAACTAACATGTTTCAATGTAGTATTAGTGCCAACGATAAACATGCCTTCAGTTTGAGGTGTCATTGTGTCAGTGCTACATAGGCCCTGTCTGGATGAACAGCTTATAATTATATCACAAGCGTTTAACACGATAAGTGCTTCTGTATGTATAAGCTATTTTACTAACAAAAGATAAAATAAAGTTAAATGGTTTTTATATAAGCTATGGGTTGTTTTTCATAAGATATATTCTAGAACTAGCACTGACACTTGACGTGTAGACACCTATAATGATTTGAGAAAATGAAAGTGATGAATGTAATTAAACACGTCATTGTCGTGGCAGTGTCGGACAGTTTGGATAAACAACTTAATTTGCAGCTTATAGAAAACGTACGAGTTATTTCTATAACAAAAGCTAAAATAAAGTTAATTTTTTTGTATAAGCTATAAACTGTTTTCATAAGCTAACTTGGAGGACTTAAAAAAGTAAGTTGAAAACAGCTTATGAATATGTCATAAGTTCATCCAAACAGTCTTACAAGTTTATGCCCATAGATATGCTCAACTAAGCCAATCTAAATAGACCAGTAGAATATTTGCAATTTGCTTATGAAATTAACAGGTGTTTTTTTTTGTTTGTTATGCGAGTGCAGCTTATATTTCCTTACTTGGATTTGAACATAAAATATTTTGATTTGGGGGTTCTGAATCGTGATGCTACTGATGACAGAGTGACTGTCGAAAGTGCAGAAGCCACTCTCAAGTGAGTGATTCTTTTTTCAATGAATGGAAACATCAACACTTGCATAACATAGCATATTGGAATTTTAATTACCTTTCTTTTACTATTAGTGATTCGCGTCTTTGCTGAGAATGTTAGATTGGAAGGTGCAACTAGGTCTGTTAATTAGAAGAGTATAAATAAATAATGCAAGTATATAGAGTTTCTGGATACAGTGAAAATTGATAGCCAAGTAATGCCACTTAGTTAGTTTCATTAAAGTTGTTTGAGGCACAAACTAATGGCTTACTGGGGGAACCTGTTAGGGTTTTTCACCTTATTAGATTTTCTTCAGGTTCAGGGCGATTTATGTCACATATCTTTCTGGAAGATTTCAGTTTGTTTAGGCCTTTAGGCTTTGTTTGGAAGGGAGGGGAAGCGAAGGCTTTGAAGGGTTGGAAATATAGAGGAAAATGGTAAAATCTTTCACATTTTTTGAAAGACTAATTTTTTAGAGAATGATAAATTACTGCTAATGATTAATATATTTTTAATTTTAAGAATATTATAACTATATAAATTAAATTTGAAGAATTCATGTAAACCCTCCAAAACCCTCCCTCCAATACAATTTTTGAGTTCCCCCAAATGAGGAGGATTTTGTATTATGAAGAAAAATGAACCCCCAAAGCCTTCCTCTCTCAACATCATCTATTTCTTCCACTTGCTCCTTCCTTTTTTTCCAAACCCCTCCCCACCCTTCCCCTCCCGTCCCCTCCAAACTCGCAAATAGAGCCTTAGGGTCCTTGACAAGCTTTGTGCCTGTTCTCCTACTTAAGCTGCATTTTTGTGGTTAGTTTTAATGGTTTTGTTTTACTTTTACCATTTACGAAAAGAGGGGACCAAAAAAAAATGTGGCGGTGTTTGTTTCGTGTAATCCGTTGGCACATTTTGTTGTAGTGGAGAACTTCATGCTTAATGTCTTTTCCCTGCTTGTAGTTTACTTTGGCATATATGTTTTTGTCCTCTTAAGTATTTGATGCTCTACCAATGTTTGTTTCATGGGATTTGTCTTACATGCTTGTATTGGGATTGTGTAGCTTTACCGCAATTTTACCTTGTTTTCACATAATGCATTTTTTATTTTTTTACCTTGGAGAGTTTCTTATCCTGCCCCCTTTGCTGTCATTCCCCCGTTCTGTTTTTATAAACAAATTTGAACAACATTCCCATTTATTAATTGAAACTTCTATTTGCTTCAGGTACAATGTTGCTGTGAAATGTGCAACCATAACTCCTGGTAAGTTGTTCTGGGCTTTAAATTAGTGTTGTCAAATAGTGGTGCTATATAACACTAGCATAGCGGAATTTGAACAAATTGGTACTGTTCCGTGATACTCTGGCGCTATAGACTGTAGCATGGCATAATAATTTGAACAAACCGCTGTTTTCCGCGGTCCGCTATTGGCAACATTTAAAGACATAATGTTCTGAATTATGAGTCATTTGACCTTGTGACATACTCACAAATTTAGCTCATACTATAAAACATTCTACATAGTGCATGGCAAGTGGGCCCGAGCTCATGATCTTAATTTGTTTATAATTTTTTTACAAAATAAAATTATCTGAACTCTATTCTGAATTTTCAGATGAGACCCGAGTCAAAGAATTTGGACTGAAGTCTATGTGGAGAAGCCCCAATGGAACAATAAGGAACATTTTAAATGGTTTGTAGTATGCAATCATCAAATCTAGCGTTGTTAGCTATCAATGTCAGTTCCCACAAGTGTTTTTTTGTGGGTGCATTTATGTACATATATACAGGTGGAAGAGATATTAATCTGCATATAGAAAAGTACCGGTGTGTGTAGTTTTGTTTATTTTTCTCGCGGGATTTTCACACTTGATTACTTATTTTTAGATCATATACAAATGTATGCTAAATTTATCATACTATCTGAAATAAAATTCGTATTACTGAGTGTAATGATAGAATACAAGAAAATAAGAGTCAAGCCCCCCAGCTAATTGATAGCCAAGCCACTTAGTTAATTTCATTAAAAGTTGTTTGGGGCACAAACTAATTGCTTACCGGGGTAACCTGTTAGTGTTTTTTATATTTGATTGTAACTGTAAATGCTGTTTTTTTGTTCTGTTTTATATACATCAATTTCCCTCACTTTAAATAAACTGTTATTGTTTGTGACTTGCTATAAATATTATCGGTTTACAATTTCAGTTAAGGGCAAAAAGGGAAATCCTAGTAGGTCTGTGAAAGTAAACGGCAGAGTCAGGGTTTTAGTCGTTTTAAACAAGACATTAATGTTCAAAAAATCGATTTGAATGGCACATTAATACGTTATATAAAATAGATGACAGAAGATGGAGTTCAATATCTGAAAATAACAGAATATGGGCCTTTTGACTTATTGCCAACTTTGCAGGCCATTTAAAATTAATTTTCATTGCTTCTTGTCATACATTATGTGGACCCACGCTATCTCAATATACTACACTAAAAGATAATTAGAATACACGTTTTGAACCTGAATTAATTGAGCTTTGGTTTTCTGTTTGTTTGTTGAAAACATCACTTCTATTAAGCATTTCTAAATTTCTCTTGGTGGTATTTTTCATTTCCTTCCAGGTACTGTATTTCGTGAACCCATAATATGCCGCAACATACCAAGAATTATTCCTGGTAATGTCTTAACTGTAGTTTGATTCTTCATTCTTAATTCTTAATGGAGTTGAAATACCAAAGAGTACCATTTGGAACTAATTTTCTAGTTTACAGGATGGAAGAAACCAATTTGTATTGGTAGGCATGCTTTTGGTGATCAGTATCGTGCCACTGATACAGTAATCAATGGACCAGGGAAGCTTAAGCTGGTATTTGGTATGTTAGTTTCCGAAGACCTGCTTTCTGATGTAGTTGAAACCTTTTTTTTTTCCGTCAATTTTTCATTTTAAACATCATATATTTAGTTTACAAACTTCTGTCTATCTCTAATTCAGTCCCAGAAGATGGTGACACTCCAGTGGAGCTTGATGTTCATAATTTCAAAGGCCCTGGTGTAGCTCTTGCTATGTATAATGTTGACGAGGTTTGTTCATTTTATATTCGCAGTGTGTGGGCTAACTAAATGTTCAACATTTGCTTTTGTTGCTTTTTTATTGTATTCAAACACTTGTTTTCCTAATATGCCAGTCAATTCGAGCATTTGCTGAATCATCCATGTCACTGGCATTTACAAAGAAGTGGCCACTTTACTTGAGCACCAAAAACACAATTCTCAAGAAATATGATGGCAGGTGGTTATTGCTATATCTCTGTGTTGGTTCATATTTTCAATTGTTGCCTTCGTATGCAAAACTTCTCTTTAATTCAGACTTTTTATTTGTTGCTATTGGAGATGATTTACAGTTTGAGTTTATTACAGATTTAAAGACATATTTCAGGAGGTTTACGAAGAAAGGTGGCGGCAAAAGTTTGAAGAACACTCAATATGGTTTGTTTTGATGTTTATGGGCCAAATTGTTTTCAATCTTTTGATGCATTACATATACACATCGATGGTTGACACATGAGTCACTTCAGGTACGAACATAGGCTAATTGATGACATGGTGGCATATGCACTCAAAAGTGAAGGTGGATATGTCTGGGCTTGCAAGAATTATGATGGAGACGTTCAAAGTGATTTACTTGCTCAAGGTAATATAGAGAAGTCATCGTTTATATTGAAGCATGATGATTGTATAATATTAGTTAGTAACTTAGTAGTAACCCTCACCAATGTTTTGATGGCTCGTAAAATCAATTCTTGAGACCCAAGCCATGGAAAGTGGTCAATTTTTTCCAATACAGAGAAAGGCATTATATCCTTGTCCAAGCCTTTTGGCTCAGCTGGTGTGTACATAAGGTTACTGGGAGCATACCAGCTGAGTGAGCTCTGTTTATTATAGAGGACAATAAACTATTTATAGAGACCATACTGTCGTTATTTTCTTTGTTTGAATCTTCTAATTTATTGACATCTGATTATCAAATAATTTAACTTACACGTTTTTTGTTAATATGGGTATGTTTTATTAATTTGTAAAAGACGTGAACGATTTCCTTAAGAAAAACATTTGTGAGGAAAATATGCAATTACCCAAGTGTTTCAAGTGTCATACTTAACAAACAAGCGACACTACTTCCCTTTGCATTACATTTACCTTAGCATATTTTTGTGCATAAAGAAAGGTATTGCTTTTCTCTTCAAAGTGAATGAACAACATTATTACACTTAGCAGAAAGTTGCAAGGCAACGGAAGCATTTCTGATTGGTTGTTACTTAAATCTTGAAATTTCTGTCTTTAATTGCCAACTCATGTAGTCGATTACCCCTGTGAATGTGTGTTTTCTGGTGTGGTTGTCAATTTCATTTTCATTAGTTTAATGTATTTGTGAAATGCAAAAGAGAGCGTTTGAATTTTTTGTGCAATGAATAATTCTGAAATCTGAATGTTTGCAGGATTCGGCTCATTGGGTCTCATGACTTCTGTGCTGGTATGTATTAGATTCTTACTACAGAATTTTTTGCAGCAGCACTGTTATCTCTATTTTTTGTTATTGGGTGTTATAAGTTATGCCTGCAACAAAAACTTGCAGTTATCTTCCGACGGCAAGACATTAGAAGCCGAGGCAGCTCATGGAACTGTAACTCGGCATTTTCGGTTTCATCAAAAGGGACAAGAAACCAGTACAAACAGTATTGCTTCAATATTTGCATGGACACGAGGACTGGAACATAGGTACTTTGTTGCTTGTTTCAAATAACAAGTTCTTGTGCATTTTGATGTTCTTTTGAACTTTTCCTTTGTCAATTGAGGATATTATTACTTTGAAACTTTGTTAAAGTTGATGTAGATGAATATAATTGGATAGATTTTAATATGTAATCTGCGCGTGTAAATAATCATGAAAGCAAGTTTAGTCTTTTGATATCCATAGATTAAGAAGTGATCTTCTATAATTGCACCTTTTTTTTTAAAAAAAACTTCTCTACCTTTCTTCTTCTCCCATTTTCTGAATCTGTTATTGACATGAGTTTGTTATGTACCAGAGCCAAGCTGGATAATAATGAAAAATTACTGGATTTTGCTAATAAGTTGGAGGCTGCATGTGTTGAGACAGTGGAGTCGGGAAAGATGACCAAAGATCTCGCCCTTCTGATTCATGGGCCTAAGTAAGTGAATCACCTTCCTTACCATGTTTAATCATTTCAATATTTTGATATTGCAAACTTCTTCTGAACTTTGTATTTTAAATTTTAATTTAACTTCCTAATTCTTGTATCTTGCTTCAAAGCAATTATTCGTTCTAAGATTTTACTATTTGATGATGTGTCTGGATCTTGAAACAAAATATTCCGTTCATTTTTGTCCGGAAATTCTAATAAAACATCATTTATGTTACTATTTTACTAAAGCCTTTTTTGCTTATTGTTTGATTACAATATTATTTTCCTTTATACTAACATTAATTTCACATGATATGTCTGTTTGTAGTTTAAGGCGTATTAACCAATATATATATATAATTGTATCAATCTTTTTAGCCTGTTATTAAGCTTGGGCAGAGGGTTTTCTTTAGTCAATTATGTAGTTAAAATATTTGTAAGTTAATTGCATGTCTAATTGTTTTGACATTGGATTGTGTGCAGGGTGTCAAGGGAATTTTACTTGAACACCGAGGAATTTATTGATGCTGTGGCGAGTAATCTTGAGAGAAAGCTCCAAGAGCCTGCAACAGTCTAACATATATGGTTTGATAGATGCATCGAGCTCGGTTGAAATCCTAGCCCTAGAATGTTAGGAAAGCATTGAACAGAGGGGATTATTGATAAATTGTACAATTATTCTTTGGGACTTTGGCATACCACTGGCTTCCCAATTCTTAGTGTCTGTCTTTGTGGTGCGTCACTTATGATAAATCACAGCCAACATATATCGGGACGATTTTTAGAAGTTTATCCAAACATAGGCTAACACTACTGCGGTAGAGGTTTTTGTTGCGAGAAACACAACTGTAATAGTTGAACAATAATTTTTATGCGAACAAATGCAAATTGCACACGTGGGAATATGATTTGTGTAGATTCAGTGGCTTTCAAGCTTTGTGCGTGAACCTTATTTTTTTAAAAGTAATTTGTGGATAAAAAACTGAAGTGGCAGCTGGGATGGAAATAGATTCCATGCAGTATTGATTTTGATTTGATGATTTAGTGCATGTTTGGTTAGAATCACTGCCACCATAATTTTGCAGAAGCTATGTGAACAGGTCTGTTATCGCCGGCCATGGTGCCACGCCTGCAGATGATTTAAATCCATAAGTTTAGGGAACAATATTAGGATAGCTCCATCTGTTTCACCCAATTTTGTCAAAACTCATGATTGAATTGGAAGTATGAGAATTGTGTAAGGAACCATTTCCAAATCAGAAACTATCTTGGTTTGATTTTCGTTTTACACAATTAAATACCTCATTTCTAAATATAAGTCACTCTTGAAGGATTTTTTTATCTCTTTATACAGGACTGTCTTTGATTTTTTGTGAATTAATAAAAGGGAGATACATATAAATAGATTATTAAATACTTTTTGATCTTTAAGCTACTATCTGTCTTCAATTAGAGCACTATTCCCCCACCTTAAATATGTTAAAAAAAAAAAAAAACACATCAGAGTGTGTCATGCCATTTCGATTAAGAAATTTCCCCACTTGAAAATTCAAATTAAGGTCAAATTAGAAATCCCCTTTTCTTTATCAAGTCAAATAAATGTCATTTTTCATCACACTTAATTTACACCATTATCCCTCTTAGGCAAGACCTAGCAAATCAAAATGAAGCTAGGAAATACCCACGTCCTTTTATTGGTAGGTCCTATACTCCAACGTTAAACTTATACAAATCACATAAAATAACTTAGCTATTTGTATCTCTAATTTATGTATTTCAAAATGATTTTCAACCAATCACCTCTACAAGACAACAACATTATTATTGGATATACAAATATGTATAAGCCACAAATATTTGCAACAACAATTTGAAATTACAGGTAGCCTAGTTTACTTGTCATGGTCCCATGGTAATATCAACCTCAAAATTAAAGCATGCTTCTAAATTCAGACAGAGTGACATAAGAGCGAGGGCAACGTGGTCCATTTCATAATACTATTTAATTCAATTTCTTTTGTCTATTATATTAAGTTAGTAGTTTCTTTCATGTTTTTTCCTTCTTCTTTTAACAAGTTAGCTTTGGCTTGTAATATGACATTCTTTCCATTAGGAGAACTATTTATGATACTATCTCAGTCATTCAAATTTTTGTTTGAGTTGTTATGGAAGCAAAATATATAAATAATGTGTTAGAAAACGATGTTTTTTTTTGTTTTCACTTAAGAATTTATTTCTTCTTTGATTCTTCGTGAAGTTTTCAAATGCTTCTTAAGATCACAATGATTCTTTATCGGCGCAAGGTGGTGTATCTACAAAGACACTTCGACGCTTAAGTTTGTAAGGTCTCATAGTGTTGAGAGATATCTTGAAATGAGAATTGTGCATCTAATTTTGAGGTGGGATGGGGGTGCTCGATTTATGTAGATTCCAATGCGCATTTGATGGTAATACATTTATGGCTCAAAACTAGGTATCCATTTAATTTCATGAACGAATTAGATTGGTAATAAACGTCTTATTCAAAACTTTGCGATCTTTTACCGGTGCACATAATCTTTATATTTTTTTGTCACCTTATTAGATATTTGTTTCGTTAACCACTTTGAATTTGAGGATTAGACCTCTACTCAATCAGAAACACTAACCGTAAAAAAGAACGGTGAGTTCAAATAACAAAATATTAGAATAATATATACACTTAATTAAATTTTGGAAAACAAAGTGGGCTTTGCCCTCTTTTGAACCAAAAATATAAATAAAACATTTGGAAAATAATCACAAAAAATTAAATCAGGAAGATAATCAGAAAAAAAAATCTAAATTAGGAATATATTCAATTCCTTAAATAAATTTGAAAACAAAATTTACCTACTTTTCTTTTCTACAATGGTAATTAATTCACTTCAAAAAATTCAATATTTATTACCATTTTGATTGTCACATGTGAGAATAAGACAACATAAAAAAACAACCTTTTTCTGTATCTTTCACTTCACTTCATGCAACAAACAGCTATGTCTCCTTATTTTCTCTCTTCAAACCTCAAAATGCATAATCTCTATGTCTCACCTTCTTCTTCAACCTTACACCTTTCAAACCACATAACCAAACCAAAGTTTCACCCTTTTCAAAATTCTCATTCTCACAATTTTTCTTCTTCACCACTTAGACTCACCATTGATGGATTTTCATGCCCATCTTCTTCTTTTTTCCAAACTGTTAGAAAATCTTCATCTTTTCTCATTTCAAATCCAAAAATGGATTCTTTTAGAGTCTTTGCTGCTTCTTCTGTCCCTGAGGCACAGAGTGATGAAGGGAAACAAACTTCTGGGCTTGTTCAGTCTCTTCAGCTTGGTTTCATGTTTGCTACTTGGTATCTCTTGAATATTTACTTCAACATTTACAACAAACAGGTATTTTTTTTTTAAGGATTTTATTAGTTTACACTGTCAGTCAACAATAACCATAACCGCCATATGACTAATAATGTTTGACTTTATTCATAATTACTTATTAAGTCATTCGTTTGTTTTGTTAACCCTTTCTTAAGGTTTAATTCGTATACACCGTCAGTGTAAAAATTCTTTACACTGTCAGTGTTTGACCCTTTCTTCATAAAGTTATTCATTTGATTGGTTGTGATTTGTTGAAGGTGTAAAACTTTTAACATTTTTTTATCATTTATTTTGAGAGAAAAAGTTTTCATTTTTTTTTGTGGCATTTATTTGGATGATTAGCAGTGAAATAGATTCTGGGGTGGGAAGGGAAAAGGGTCAAGGTCAAATGGATTTTTCTTTTGATAATGAAATTTTGAAAATTTCAAATATAGACTTGCATTCTCTTTAACACAAGAAGGCATTTTTGTTGTCTGACACGTGTCAGTGTCCAACACGACTCTAATTACATTTAATTATGCCATTTTTCCAAATTATTGCCTTGTCGACGTTTCAGTGTCGTGTCCGGTGGCATGCAAAAAAATTGGTCATGGTTATCGGCATCTTACCATACATGTTAGCGGTGTCTAGATTCGATACCAAATTCGATACCAAACTGAACAAATCTCTAATGTATGTATATTTTGGACATGAATTTCATATTGAATTATGATACACTATGATGATAAGGTCTGATTCATTCTAAGGAATCACTAAGTTAGGATATGGAATAATGGCTATATAGAGTAGTTAATGTAGTTAAAATTAAGCTGTTCTAGTTAGTTAGTATAACAACTTAGTGATTTGGATTAGTTAGAGAGTTAGTGTATTTTGGACAAGAATCCAGTATTGAATTATGATACTCTATGATAAAATCTGATTCATTCAAATGAATCACTACCTAAACTTACTGTAGCGATTCACTTTTTTATTGGTGCTAGCAAATTTTCTATTGTCGTTTGATTTATGACTTGAATCGTGAATTATTTTGAGCTTCGTATATGATATATGAGCTTATAAGTTTGCTGTGTCACTTATTATTGCTTAAAAATGTCATACTTTTATCGGTAATTTATCTTACGGCTCATAGTTAGATTTTACTCATGATTCGAAAAATAGGTCTTCTAATTCATAATTTGAATCTCGATTTGATAACCATGTTGTATGTGTCTATGCATCTTTGTATTGTTTTGTTTTTCTTTCTTTTTAATCCTCTTTTGATTGTTCTCAATTGCAATGCATTGGTTGTTTATTATTAGGTTCTAAAAGTCTATCCATTTCCAGCAACAGTTACAACATTCCAATTCGGCTTTGCTTCATTGGTGATCAATTTGATCTGGACTTTGAATCTTCATCCCAGACCAAAAATTAGTAGATCACAGGTAATTTTGATTTTTGATGAAAATTGACTAGTCCAGTTATTTCGTGAATGTCTTGTATCATCACTTTAATGTTGAAACTGTTTTGCTTACTGATTGATTGATTGAGTTGTTTGTGTTTCACAGCTTATGACAATCCTTCCACTTGCCGTGGCTCATACATTGGGGAACCTTTTGACGAACATTAGTCTTGGCAAGGTTGCTGTTTCTTTCACTCACACCATCAAATCCATGGAACCTTTCTTCACTGTTGTTCTTTCATCCCTTCTTTTGGGTGAGGTAATGTTGAATTGAAATCTGATTTTTTGTTTTAGTTCCTGTATCCGTCGAAAAACATTGATTTTGGTCATTGTATGTGTCAAGCGTTGTCACTGTAGTTCTTGAATGTATAGAAATTACAAAGATATCCATGAATGTGTCCTTTAATTAGTTTGGTCCTCAAATTATCTATTTTGTCAGTTAGTTTGGTCCCTGGATGTGTTTTCCGTTCATCGGTTTGGTCCGTCAAATTACTAACAAAAGACACACTCAGGGATGTTTTTTGTAATTTACCGGTTTCCCTAGTGGATTGGTTGGTTTGATTCATGCAATCTACACCTTTCCTTCTTGGTTTAAAACCAGCAGAGACAAACCGAGGGATGTTTTTATAATTTCAATACATTTAGGGACTGTAATGACACCGCCTCATACATTCAGGGACCAAAATAACTATTACTCAACTAAAAACATGCAGTTTAGTAATTTGTAGAACTCAAAATCGAGTAAAGGTACTAAAAACCAAATTCAAATGATTACATGGACTAGAAACATATTTAACCCTAATAAAATGTCCTTGTTACATATATGGCATCATTCGTTACATGTAGGTTGTATAGTGGAAAATGACTTGGTTATTATTGGTGCTCATAAATGGGAAAATGACGGATATCTATTTGTTTTGGTTTCCTGACATTCAGTTTTGATTCCTAAATGAACAGATGCCTACTTTATGGGTGGTTTCTTCTCTTCTACCTATAGTTGGGGGAGTGGCATTGGCATCAATGACTGAAGTCTCTTTCAATTGGTAATTCATCAAACTAAAGCTGCTACATGCAAGAATAACTTCGTGGACAATATCTAATAAGACCTTGTTTGGCTATATTGTTTAATTTAGCACCTGTGCACACAAGTACTAATGTATAAGCTATTTCTGTAAGCTATAAGCTTTGTTCATAAGCTATCTTAGAGAGCTTATAGAATAAGCTGAAAACAGTTGACGGACATGTCATAATTTGTTTTCATAAGCTCTGCCAAATAGTATGTAGTTCTGCTACTCTGAGGTAAGATTGATTCTGGAGTTTAACATGTTCTCGTCTCAAAACAGGATTGGATTCAGCACTGCAATGGCATCCAACCTTACGAATCAATCACGGAATGTTTTGAGCAAAAAACTAATGGCTAACGAAGAGGTAACAACATTACTTATTGAAACTCTTGCAATGTATTCTGTTAAAAATATGACTTATCACTTGAAGCATGTTTCTGACAGGAAGCTTTGGACAATATCAATCTCTACTCAGTTATAACCATCATTTCGTTTTTTTTGTTGGTACCGTATGCTATATTTTCGGAGGGTGTCAAGTTTACTCCTTCGTACCTGCAATCTGCCGTATGTAACTGAGCTTTACATTTTTCTATTAGATTTTGAACATGTTTAAATATGTTTAGTCCTTATAATATCACGGCTTCTGAAGTTTAGTCCCTACGTAAACTTTACTCAATAGTCCCCACAAAAGCAAAACAAGGACTAAAATTGAATAAAATTCATGCAGGGGCTTAACTTAAAATGTCGTGAATTTTATAGTATGTTATGTGCCACTATATATCCATATTTAAATAATTGAGGAAGAGAAAAATGTGGCTAAGATATAGTATGTTACTTCCTATATAGGCAAGCCAAGGATTGAATGTCCGAGAGCTATGTATAAGATCCGTTTTGGCTGCCTTCTGCTTCCATGCATACCAGCAGGTGAGGTTTTTCACATATTGTATTTTGCATTGATTTTGTGAATTAAATGATTTTCTATTTAGAAAATTTTCATATTAATTATAATCTGCATGGAAAATACAAGCTATACCTGCACAAAAGATACTTATTACGACATTTGGGATGACTTGTCAAATAATAAAAATTTACTTGCTCATTCTAAAAATCTCAATCAATTTTATCCGGGTTTTTTTATATGGACGTGGATTGATTATGTGATATCCTATCCATATTTCATGTAAAACAGAAGATATTTTTTGTTTGGTTATTGTTGATATTTAAATAAAAAGTATTTTAGTGTGTTGATTTGTTCTTCTTAGAAATCTTGGTTGGGCCTAACACAACCCCACAAAACCAGCTTATGAGGTGAGGATTGCTCCTACTTATAAACACATTGTCAGGCCATGTCCTGTCCGATGTGGGACTCTTAACGGTTATCATAGTTATTATGTAATTAATGTTGTGATTGTGGCATCAATAATTCATGTTATGCATTCGGTGGCAGGTTTCATATGGGATATTAGAGAAAGTGTCGCCCGTGACACACTCAGTCGGAAATTGTGTTAAGCGTGTCGTTGTCATCGTCTCTTCTGTTATCTTCTTCCAAACTCCTGTCTCACCTATCAATGCTCTTGGTAAGTCTCTCCCATGGTCCACATGTTTCCAAGTGCTTACATATTTTTGGTGTCTTTGAGGTTACAAAAATTTCTACACATAAGGTCCCGTTTACTTTCCATGACAGAATATATATTCGATATTTTCCTCGTCATTTTCTTTTACAACATGAGTCTTCCTTCTTGTTTGCAATTTAAAATGATTACATATGTTAGAAAATGAAAATTGAAAATGTTTTTTTTGTAACTAAACAGGTCCTAAGTTTTTCATTTCCTTTTTTGGGTCTTAATTTGGCTGCAGGAACTGCTATTGCACTTGTTGGAGTTTTCTTGTATTCAAGGGCAAAGAGGATTAAGCCAACGCCGAAAACAAAGGAAGCATAATTAACTCTTTCAAAAGAGTAACAAAAAGAGAGAGCTAGAGAGAGGGAAAAGTAAATACTTCAGAAATAAAATAACCACTCATCAATTTTTTTTATTTTTATTTTTTTTGTTGGGTGAGGGTCATGAACAAATCTTGGTAACTAATTACTTAGAATAGTTAATAAGATATTAAAATTTGCCAAGAAATATCTTTTTAAGTTGGTTTTTCTTGTATAGAATATATGCTTTTCCATGCCAAGTCTCAATTTTTTATGCATTTGATGTTATTGATCACTTATTAAATTTGTTTGGAATGAGGCTGAACTGATAAACATATGCAACCAATTGGATAAACAGCTTTGGTAATATTTGATTAATATGTATTAATCATGTAAAAGGTACCAAAATCTTTGACCCAATTGGCAGATAAATGTTCTAATTGAAAGAACATCAGCTCAGATGTCAACCTTTTAAATTGATATTTTTTACCATACGAATTTTGGATGATATAATTTGAAAAGTCTTCAAGTTAATAGCACCCTCCTTTTTTCGGATTTCATAATCCAAAATAGGTTTACAAAGTAGGAAAAGAAATTCACTTAACTTTTTGTATCGTATTAAGATTAAGATGGTGTTTTGCCTCCTCCATTTTGTTTTTATTTATGAGAGAGATAGACACATGTGATATCTTAGTGATTAAGTGGATCCTAGAAAACCATCACGCATCTATCTCTCTTCTAAATAGACGCTAAATGGAGGAAAGCCATACTCGATCATGACACAACCTAAAACCACCAATAGCACCCAAACTTTTGACATATGCAATCCTCAACCGATTACCGATCTAACTAGCGATCCTCTTCATTTCTCAAAAAATATAAGTTCCCAGATTTTAAAGTGATGACATAAGCAATGAAACTCTTCATTTCTTTGAGAAAATGTAGAGGATAAAATTGGTAAAAGGCAAAAAGGAATTCAACTGGAAAATACCGATAAAAATATGCTTTTGACTGCTAGCTAAGAGATCCTAGATCACAATCTATTGTTCTTGTAGCGTGTGGGTAACCATAGTAGCTAGTGACACTCCCACAAAAACTCAACTAAAATCCTAGTCACAAGTGTAATATATTGGTTTATTTAAGTTGGAACACCAATGGAAATAAATCATTAGTATTACACGCATGAAAGCAAGAAAATAGAGTCATCAACATCTAAGTTGTTTGAACAAAACCCTTTTTAAATACTTCATCCGAAATAAAATATACATCAAAATGGATTAAATTACGCATATTAAAAAAAGTTATTGACCGCATTTAATCTATACACTCAATAGAAAAATAAGTTTGTTATCTAAATCATCCTCAATAACTAATAAATTTGGTCTTAAATGAGGGATAATATAGAGAGACTATCATTAAATACGAGAGAAGTTAGATTTTGCTTGTATAATAATTCTTCAAAACGATGGATTAGTCATTTTCTTAAAAAATGAACAATGAGTTTTGCCTATTTTGAGAAAGAAAGAGCTAGAAGAACTAAACAACAATGTAATAAACTACCAAGAAATTTATGAAATGAAACAGACTAACATATTAGAAAGTGGAATATTAATTGAAAACAGTAGTTTTGTGAAATTGATGATTTCCTACTTTCTCTAGGTTGTTCTCGATATGCCTCCTTGCCTCTTCTCTTCATAACCCTAATTTTTCTTTTGCAACTTTGTTTCTCTCTTTCTCAGTAACTTTTCTATTCTAATTCTCTTTCTATTTATAAGCTCTAATTGAGTTTGTTACAAATATTTTTAGATTACTATATGTTCTCTAGGTTTGTTACTAATCTTTTCACTATTTGCACCTCTATATGTTGTTACTATTCTTTCTGTAACTACACCACCTTGCTATTCACTGTAACACCATATTTCTATTAAAACGATAAAACACACGAATAAAACATTTATTCAAGAAATAGACGTCACGTCATCAACAAATAACAAAATGAAAGCATGCATATATAATTCTCAACAGTCGCAGTGGATATAAAATTATACATCTCCAAGTATACATGCCATGAGATCAATATACATCATCATATAAAATCTCTAAATCCCGACATATGGGTCAAATCTCAAAAACAACAAAATCCAACAAACATAAAGACCGACGTCCTAAATCAAAGCCTAATCTAAGACTCCAAGAAACGATAACGGAGATTAGCTCCCGCTATCCAAGCACTCACCAAAAGCAAACTACTCCTGCACTCCGTCTACCCATTCATACAAACAGGTAGGCGGTCAAAACCACTGGGGGTAAGTTTCATATCAATCATAATCAAACATAAACAAACGTAAGCATTCAAGGATTCATACATAACACAAATACATAACCATCCCCAGTACACTCGTTTTCGTGACAATTGAATAAGTTATGAAATTGTTTTAAAAGCTTTTTCCTCAAAACACAAGTTTTCAACACCAACAAATCAATTCTTCTCAACAACTCAATCCAATTACAACAACTTCAACCATAACTCATACCCAAATCAAGATATGAGATTATCAACAACAACCACAACTTATAATCATGTATTCAATCACAATTCAACAACATCATGTCATGATTCCTCAATTGAGCACAATTCATCAATTATCCATATACATATATCATGAACATGTAAATTTATCATCAACCATTCAATTATCAACAAATCAACATACCCAAACATCTTACTAACATTAGAGCACAAATTTCAACAAGTAGGTTCATGATGATCACTTATTCAATTAAGCACTTAATCACATAACTAGAGAAGAAGCTACAACTAACCCCCTTACCTCAATGAGTAACAAACCTAGCACAAGCTTCAATTGAGCTCCTATGGGTTCTTCAATCTTTCTCTCTAACCCTTCTTTCTTCCTCTTGCCCCCTTTCTCTTTCTTCCTCTTCTCAAACTTGTAAAATGATTATATATCCCTATTTTCTTTAATGACCACTACTTATATAGTCTCTACACTTTGGGTCTAACCCTCTTAGTGTTCTAATGGGCTCACAACATTTATAAATCAACCCCCAAAGTTTCTCTCTACTAATGGTTAAAAATAATAGTTCTCAGTCGAAACGCTAAAAATAGTCCTCATCATAATTACTAATTTACCCTTACTCACAAAATGACCCAAATACCCTTCTAATACCGAAATCCTATTAAAATACACACATAGGCAATTTAATCACATATAAGCATAATTAATCGCACACAAAACAACTAAAATTAAATCTAGAGAAAATCGGGCTGTTACATTCACACCTCCCTCTGCTTAGATCATTAAAACACTACTCAGCTCACTAATTACATCTCTTTTCTATCCAATTTTACTAATCCACCTCCGTTCGCACTCTACTTTCTTATTCTCTCTAAAAAGTCTATTTTCTTCCTTAACATTATTTTCTCTCACTCCTTAACCGACTAACCAATCCATTTACATTCTCCTTACCTATTCTTTCAATAAATACGAATATTTAAATTAATACTACCTAACAACCAATACTACTAATAACAGTAATACTAATATTATCTAATAATAATATTAATAAACTAATATTAAAAATCGGGCTGTTACATGTTACCTATATTTAATCAAGGAAATCACGGTCGAAAACATGGTTGAAGTGGGAGTGCATCCCATCTTCTTCTTCTCCTTCGTCTGAGGTGGCTGTGCATAGCATCTTCTTATTACTCTTCTTCTATTTGAAATCCAGTAAAACTAAGATGATGATTGAAGATGGAGGGATATTTGTGTTACTGGTTTTGAAATTCAGTGCTACGTACCACAACCTTTGAACCACTCTCTTCCTTTACTACATTTTTCTACTCAATGCCTTTGATTTTGGTTTCTAATATATAGACACTACTAGTAAACCTTTGTGACCGTAGGATATGTTTATGATTGATTTCTTTGAGGCTTTGGCAAAAGTTTTGGATTTGGTAGAGATGCAAAAGGAATGGGTTGGCTTCACTTTTGGTTTGTGTATGCATTTGGGCAAAGATTTAGCCACTTTTGACAAAACAAAGTAGAGTGCAAGCATGGCTAAAGAAAAGTGATGATTTTACTAAAAGATCAGCAAAGGGGGGCCCATCAATATCATTTATAAA
>Ga0315915_1003532_pt1 | contig 19797 bp, 13 predicted proteins | sample MpolbnodulesMG_FD_207738 | JGI IMG/M metagenome (GOLD analysis project Ga0315915, IMG submission 207738) | Medicago polymorpha root nodule microbial communities from Los Angeles, California, United States - branched nodules | ecosystem: Host-associated > Plants > Roots > Nodule | place: USA... | reverse complement strand
TTTTAAAAAAAAAAGAGAATGATTCTCACAAATGATCAAAACCATATAAAATATTGGCTTAAATGCATTTTTGGCCCCCTGTTTTGAAATCCAACTTTTTATCAAACTCCTTCATTTTTGGCCCCCTGTAATTATTCCGCCAGTAAATATTGTCAGGTTCATTAAAAATATTATTGACGGATTTATCCTTCAGTAATGTAACTCACATAATTATTGAGGGTTTTTTTTCGCCAGTAACGTTATTGAGAGTTTTTTTTTTCATTATTGAAGGGTTATTCCGCCAGTAATTACCGAGGGTCTAAATCCGTCAGTAATACAATTTTGAATTGGTTAGTAAATTAGGGGATTCTTGTAGTGATTAGTACATTATGTTATGAAGCTTAATTACATCATATTTTCATGTCAACTGGTCAACATAAATGATATTTAAACATCTAACTCCGACATGGAATACCCGACACCGTATAAAATACATCGTGATCGTGTTAGCCGGAATCCTGTGAGAGGAAAAAATGTTAAAAAAAGTGGAAATTTCACATAATAGGGGATTTTTGAGAGACGCACATTGAAACATTAAAAAACAACATTTTCTATATAAAATTAATCAATTATTTATATTTTTGAATTCTTAACGAATGTCCTAACATAACCCTTGTAAAAAAAAGTCTTGATGCATGGAAAACACTTCTGATTAAATAAACATACTTATTCAGGTATTCCTTTCTGTCGGAAATTGTTTGTAAAAAAAAAAAAAAGTGTTGCTTGCATTGTTTTTAAGGAAGTTTCAGAAAAAGTATGGTTGTTATACTAACTTACGATAATAATAAACAAAAAAGTGTTGCGGTTTAATGCTACAACTTTAATTTAAGAAGCACATGCGGTTTGAAAATTATGTTTCCAGTCTGGTATCCTGTGATTACATGAAAAAAAGGGGTAAAATTACGCTTTTAGCCCCTTAACTTAATTTTAGGTAACAGTTTGGTCCTTTATCTTTTTCTCATTTCAATTTGGTCCTTTTTGTCCATTTTCATATACATTTTTAAGCTTAAAATTCATGATTTTATTTTCTTATGATCTTTCAGTCTTCAAACCTATGATCCTCGTCTATATTTGCATAAGAATATTAGATTTGAATCTTGAAAATATATATGAAAATGGAAAAAAAAGGACCAAATTGAAATTGAGAAAAGATAAAAGACCAAACTATTATCTAAAATTAAGTTAAGGGATTAAAAGTGTAATTTTTTCAAAAAAAATTAAGAACCAATAAGGAAAACAATTATGACTTAAAATTAATCAATTGATTTTGAATTTGCTTTCAAGGAAAAAAGTTTACTGAGTGGAACATTATTTCCACTTTTTTTCCTTCGGTCAAATTTAATTCCACCTCTAGTAGCACATAGGCCGATGACGTCTACAAAGGCGAAATTGAATGCCAATGCGTAACCAAGCTGATTTCTTATTGGCATAGTTTTTTTCTATGAAAAAATTAATTGTATTTCATTAGTTAAAATATGTTAAATAAATGAAGGAACATCATCTATAATATAGAAGTTAGGATTTAATGGGCTGCCTGAGCTAACTCGTAAGCAATCTCATTTACTTGCCTCCTATTAAATTCGACATGAGAGTTCTGAAATCTATTTTGTAACAATCGTCTACAAGCAAAAATTATATAACCAAACTCACTATTATCATCCTCATCAGAATTAACATGATCAACAACTCGTTTAGAATCCAGAGCGAAGTCCACGTTGTCGAATTGAAGGTTTGAGATCCAATTAACATGATCAAGAATTTTGAGTACTTAAATGGGTCTCACATATATACATCACTTATTTATAATTTTTTAATAACAATATCTAATAAACACTCGATCACTCCAATACAGCACATTTGACAAATGTTCTAAATGAGTCCCACCAATAAACAAAGCATGTCAAACACGCATTACAAATTGATTAATTTAATGAAAAAATATTGTGGGATTCAATTAAGAATAAAATGCTTAAGTGAGACCATAAATGTTATAAGACCTCAAATTTTTTCTCCCGAGATACCTATTTACCGGATCGGTAAAGACTCACCATTGGTGATGGTTTTACAAAATGCATCAATCATAAATACTTTAAGCAACTTGTATATTTGACTTTTTTCTTATTCTTATGCTATTTCTATATAATGTCGTACCACAGTTATAACATGTTCCTAATACTAAAGAGGATAACTGCAAGCGACAAAGTAGGAGTAAGTAAGTGGAAGCACTCAAGAAATGGCAAAGTAAAAAGGAGCTCAATTACTTCAACTTTAAAGAAACTCATCATCATTAGACGTGGAAACAATGTAACATTTCAACAAAAGCAAGTGCCCATTATTTCTAATGCTTTTATTTTTCCAAGAAGTGTCTAAGAACGTGTGACATGAAAACCACAAAGCAGAATGATACGTCTTCGTTAATTTTTATGCTTATTCATTCATTATATAAAATCTAATCCATTCAAAATTCTAATTCCAATTTCAGTTCCTATTCATGACGGTACATCTATTTGTGATTCTGAATCTTCAAACAACATAGGTACTACTAGTAGTGTTGGTAATGTGATGAGCAACCTCGCACATGTTGTGGCAGCCTCCATCGTCGGATCAATGATGGTAGACTCGAAGATCATTCCCCACTTACATCAAACGGCGTCCGGCCGTGTTGCCCAAATTGAGATATTCTCTCACTATGTTGGTAACTAACTTATTCTTCAACCTTAATTTCTCCTCCTACTTACTTTACACAGACACCCGTCACGACACTGATAAAATTTGAGAAAATTCATTATAATCACAAGTGTTGCTGTTCGACACGACATGTGTTGGACATCGGGACACACCTTCACCCAGAAGTGTATTAAACATGTATATCAACTTGATAAGTGCATGTTTTTATTGTCGTTGAATTGGGCAAAATTATAGTGTCACGGTAGTTTATGGAAGCTTCAAAGTGTAGCTTTTGTTAAAATTAAGGTGGCACACCATAATTTTACTTTGGACATTATTTTTGGTTACCTGGAATCTTCCTTTTGTCTATGTGTAAGTTTTCAGGTGGTGTTTGCCACTCCGCCTACCCAAAAAATTTCTATATGGTCCAACTCTTGTTATATTACATGGCTACCTTCTAAGCCATGTGAACAATTAATCATCCCCATTAGAAATCATTACTCAAATCCCTTGTTTCATGTTTTCAACCTTGTTATCTAATTAGTATCAAAGTTTTCCTCCCTTAGAAAGCAAAATTTTTCTAATTTCAAATAACTTTGGATATGACTCATAGTTTACTCCTAAGTGAATAGGTTGCTCGAGTGGGGCGAGAGCCGAGAGCGACTGTCCTTTGGACTTGGCTCAAATGTTTGTTGGGCTACAATTGCAGGGTGCGGCTGGGTGATAATAGACATGTTGTACTTTGTAAACCCTAAGTTTTCAACGATCACATCTGCTATGTAGTTAGAGGTGTAGGCACAATTGGTCGAACTTTGTGATCAAATTTCGTGTGATCTCTGTTTGCACTCTTTTTGATATTTTTTTTTTTTGAAATGTTGTTGTTCTTACAAAACAATGTCTTCCAAACCTGAGTTTGTAAAATCAACTAAATTTCAGATGAAAAGCTTTATGATTGGTGTTAAAAAGTGGAATGAAATGAAAAAGACTAGTTAGATTTTAAAAAATAGATTTTATCTCATTCCATTCAATTACACTCTATACCATCAATCCAAACATATCCAAGACTTTAAACCACATGTCTTTTATTCTCAATCTGAAGTTGATCTATCGTAGAATGAAACATTGCAGTAGAAATGTTAAAAGAATGAATCTTGACAAGAAAGTTAAAAAAAATGGTTGTAGCAGTACAAGAGTTCAATGATAATCTCAAAGTAAGAGTCATTTTCTTGAATTGAATCCATGGCTACGTTCTACTTGTTTTTGCAGCTAGGCAAATAGGATTTGTTGATGCCAGTGAGGTTCCAGAATTATGCAGATTGGCACAGGACTACTTGAGAAATTCTGAAGGGTGTAAAGAAAGTATCTATCAATATCTAGCCAATGGAGAGGACCCTAATCCACTATATGCAAAATTGACTGATGAGTTTGAAAGATGCATCCTCAGTTATTTCGCTTTTCATTGGAACCAAGCTTCATATATCATTAGTCAGGTACATGATTCATTATACTAAAACTACTAATTCATTTACTTTTCTCATTGCTTTCTTTTTTCATGTAATTAATGACTTTAAACCAATAAAAACTAACCACCGAAACCAATGCCAAACCCCCATACAATCGCAGAAACCAAAGTAGAGACAAAACACCAAGGTATTGACATAGATAAATGTATGTTAATGTTTTTATGTTTTGATTCTCTCAATGATAGGTATTGAGTACTGAGTCCCAACCGAAAATACATCTCAAAAATATTCTTTTGGCAGCCACGAGGTAAATTTATATCTAATTTACGTCGAGTTTAATTTCTATGCAATGTCATTGTAAAGATTTTACACTGCAAATCAATTACAATCAATCACATGTGTGACTTATTAAATAATCATAAATTTATACTCAAAGCCAAATATTTTTAACGGTCCACCGATTATAGTTGACTAATTATGCAAAATTATTTTCTACAGACATTGCATATCAGTTAAAACCATTTACATTTTTCTTTTAAAATCACCTTTCAAAAATATTGAGTAATTTCAACTTATCTTGTACTCAAGTTTCTAATAGGTACAAGGAAATTCCACATCATTATTCACTAATATGGTGCTATGTTTACAGGGAACATAGATTTAAGAGAGTAGCAAAGAATCTAAAGGTGACAAGAGTGTTCTCTACATTAGTGGAAGAGATTAAAGCAATAAAGGGAGACTCTCAAAGTTGCGACGTCAAGGACTCCGTTGTCCACAGTGAGAGGAGTCCAGTGCTGCTGCTTATGGGTGGAGGCATGGGATCTGGAAAAAGCTATGTTCTTAAAGACATTCTAAAAGAGTAACTATCATCTTAACTCTACTACTTCAATATAATACCTTAATTAGTTTGTAACGCAATGCCTTAAGAATACTTGTTAGCTAATATCTTGTACAATACACTAAGGCATAAGTTTCCCCCCCCCCCAAAAAAAAAAAACTATGAACGTCTTACTTATCATGTGTTAAATTTTGGCGCCATTCACTTTTCTTTTCTTCTAGTTTCAACCTTGATTATTAAATGGTTTTGGCAGATCATTTTGGTCTGAAGCTTCAAATGTTGTGGTCGTTGAAGCTGATGCTTTTAAGGAGAGTGATGTCATATATAAAGCTCTTAACTCTAGGGGTCACCATGACGACATGCTCGAAACTGCTGAACTGGTATGCTTCTATTTTGTGTGAAACTTTCATATTACTATTTTCATACATTCCCTAATTAGTTTGTCATCAAAATCTAAACAGGTGCATCAGTCTTCCACTGATGCTGCATCATCTCTGCTAGTGACAGCTCTAAATAAGGGACGAGATGTGATCATGGATGGTACCTTATCATGGGAACCTTTTGTAGAGCAGACTATAGCAATGGCAAGAAATATTCACAAATACAGGTATCGAATGGGGGTAGGATATAGAGAATCTAAAGATGGAACAATAACTGAAAATTATTGGGAGCAAGTTAATGAGGCCGAAGAAGAACATAAATCAGAGCAAAATTGTAATAGGGAAACCCGAAAGCCTTACAGAATTGTGCTAGTTGGTGTGGTTTGTGATGGCTATCTTGCTGTTGTTAGAGGCATTAGGTACTAATGGCATGTGAATTCAACTAATGTGCTTCATTGTAGAGATTTTGTCGATACGGTAGTTGACATTTTCATTGAAATTTGGACAGGAGAGCTATCATGACAAGAAGGGCAGTGAGGGTGAAATCACAATTGGAATCTCACAAAAGATTTGCTAATGCATTTCCAAAATATTGTGAACTTGTTGACAGTGCTAGGCTATATTACACAAGTGATGTTCGTGGTCCACCAAAGGTAGCAAACAGTTTTGCATACTATTTTGGTGAAATGTTCGATTTTACACTTTATTAGCATTAATATTGCAAAAGGGTAATTTAGTTGTACTATATACTGCAGTTAATAGAATGGACAAATGATTCTCACAATCTACAAGTGGAACGTGAAGTTCTTAAATGCTTGAAAATGATAAGCAGTTTAAATACCGAGGCAGATTCTATCTACGAACTGTACAATGAAACCGACACTACTACTGTTTGGAATGACATTGTTCTTTCTCCTTCAAGGTCAAATGATGTGGAAAAGTTAAGAGAATCCATTCAGAAAATAGAGAAAACCATCAGAAAACAATAACTAATATATCATCGCATGATGTGTTATCAAACATTTTGTACATCTATTATTTCTATGGTTTAACATCAGCATGGGAAACAAGGTAAATGCAATGAAGTCATTTTCTCGGCATCAATATGCAAGCCAACTCTGATTATTTATTATCAAGTTTAGCTATGTACATGTCTGTGTATATTTAGTGAAAAGTGCTACCATTGGAGCTTTATTTTCAGCTCTAATTTGGTGTGTATGTTAGTGTTGACCTGTGACATGTACGGGGAAAGATTTGTTTATAAAAAGTATATTGATGATTGCCGGTCATAACAGTATTTTAGCGTTGTTTTGGACTCGTTTGGCAGTCAATTGAGTCATTTGTAGGATTATTTTAGTTGAGTTCAGCAACAAGTTGAAGGAGTTGTCATAGTACTGAGAAGACATTTTGAACCAAACCAAATTCATCATAACCAGACAACTATGTGGTCGTACTATGCCTGTTACAAGCTGTATCGAGTGATCTCTTGGAGTATAGTCACTATGGGATGAAGAGAAATGAGACAAATAATTAAGAAACAGATGATACAAGTTGGTGGAGTTTACATCTTGTGCATAGCGTATGAAGATGAAGAAAGAAGAAGACAAGGTTTTGTTGCCTGTGCATCGCCCAAGTTGTTCCACAAATCAGGGATCTCATTTTTTTCTATATAAACCAACGAACACCTCAGACCTAGTGGTTGATTTTCTGTACTGAGAAGCTGAGGAACACGATTTCTAAGAGATCCAAACTAAAGATTTGCTTTAGAAACAAGATTGAAGCTTCTTGTTCATCATCTATTCATGTATAATTTCTTAATCTTGATGCCACGTGCATTTTGATTATGAATAGCTAGATTTCTTTAGATTAGGTCAGTAGATGAACTTATTTGAATCTACTTGAACCATGTAATGTTGAGTACTCTTGCAATTGAATTTCATAGTATTATTCAGTTGCATAATGCTTTTTATATGTCGACGAATATATGAATTGATCTGAAGTATTGAATGATTACTAACTCTAACTTTTTAAACTTGATCTAATATAAATGTTCAATTGATAATTGCTTTAAAAATATTGGATTTTTCGAATTGTGATGCATAGTTTTAACATTCAATCAAACTTTCGATGGGAAAAAACTCACCTAAGACATTAGGGTGTTCAGGTCAAATAAGAGAGTTTCGAAACCGCCTCTGGCTACACTTTGTGACAGTTACTGCGCCTGTTATTCTCAACCGTTGCAAGTTTTATGCATTTTTACATGCACTTTATCTATTTCACACTCCCTCTTTGGCCCAAATCTTATTCTCACTCCCGTTTTCTCAATTTTAGTCTCATAAAAAGTAGGGGAGAAATGTAGCAGGTGAGAGATAGTCGAAAAAACAGCAGAGGAGAATGAATTCAGTTTCTCATAAAAAGTCCAACGGGTTATTTGTCAATGAAGAGGCCAATGAAAAAGCTTTTAAGTGCAATTATATGACATATATAGTCATTATATGTTATAAAACTCAATTAAAAAACATGCCTCTGGATAAATCATTAAGTTGTATTTGGCATTTAGCTATATTTGGCAAAACATTCTGCAAGTATGCAGATCAATTATTTATGTTAACTGGTAGAGCAAGTTGCTTTCTTAATGCAAATGCAAACTTGCATGCATTTGATATACTACATATGCATATAGCTAAATGCAAATGCAAATTGATTTCTTAATGTTGCACCTAAATGCATTTGATGTACCACAAATGCAAATTCCTTTCTTAATGCAAATGCAAGTTGCTTTCTTAATGTTGAAAATGCAAGTTCCAACTCAGTCTCCCACAGTAGCGTGCGCCGTTATTGAGTTAAATGTATTGGAATTTGTTAGTTTAAGCCTTTTATGGGACCTTGTCCAAGCCACAAATGAATTTTTTTTTTGTAAAATCCCACCTAAAGATATTTAATTATGAGTGTGATTGAGTACTTTGATATTGCTAATCATTGTCTTATTTTTTCTTTTCCGTCGACAAATTTAGAATTAACAAGAGATGGTAGGCATTCCTCTTAGTCTAGCTACCACCTTGAGGATCATGGAGCAACGTCACTAGGGGATACTTATATATTTTTATGGAACCATCACAGAAACACTATAAGGGCGGTTAACAATTGTTACAATATCTGTGACAGTTGAAACGACTATTTCTGCGACAGTTGTAACACTATAAGGGTGGTTGTAACGACTATAAGGGTGGTTAATAAGGGCGGTTCCTCTTATAGTTGTTTTGTATGTTCAAACAATAGTGTTTCGGTTTTTGAATGTTTAAAGTACTCTATCTATTGTTTTTATTAAGTTGATGTATGGATCGGATCAATGTTGTTTATCTTGAATGAATTATATGAATGATATTTATTTATTTACAGATATAGATTTTTATATTTTAAATATTTATTAATATATTTAGTTCAAATTGTCGTCAAATAATAATATATAAAAAATTAAAACAGGCCCTCTAAAAAAAAAGCCAGACATTTGTGACCGTTCAAACCGTTGCAAAATAATATATATAAAAATCAAACCAGGTGTCTGCAATAGTTTAAATTGTCGCAAGTCCCCTTCAAACGGTATAAAAGTTCATGCTTAACGACCGTTACGAACCTTCACATAAACACTATAAGGGCGGTTAACAATTGTCACAATATATGCGACATTTGTAACGACTATTTCTTGAACCGCCACAAAATGATGTAGCGACACAAGCAACTTTGACTGTTGAGGAACAGTCACAAATGATCATTTACGACGCTTAGAACCGTCGTAATCCCTTGTTTTAACCGTCCCAAACATTCTTTTTTTCTTTCTTTCTTGTAGTAGTAGTCACACTTTCCATTCACTTTTTACTAATTTCCATTTCATTAACATTTTTTTTCCTACTTTCTTTCACAATCCAAACAAAACATTATTCTGATGTTCCGTTTTAAAATTAGTTTTATCCATTATGCAACAAATCCAGTCATCAAAGAATTTTAAGTGTTTTCTTACGAAAAAAAATTTAAGTGTTAAAGTTTGCAAGACTATTATTATTGAAAACATTGGCGAAAATAACGTTACAAAATAATAATAAAAAATAAAAATTATAGATTTGATTTTAATATTGTTTTCAATAAAATCACTTAACATTCCCTAAAAAAAATAAAATCACTTAACATATCATGACTCTTGAGGACTGAGGTCATTCCTTAAAAAAAAAAATGTCTTGAGGTCATCATTCCCTAAAAAAAAAAAAAAAAAACTGTCTTGATGAGGTTATCATTATGTGTTGACCTAGACTAACACATATGTATGAATCAATTGACTTTAATTACTTGAAAAATAATTCCCTTTCACATTTTTATGAAAATAATCTGCATATATTATATCCTACCCACACTGTGTCCCCGTCATACATACATCATATATGTATGAAGCAATGACATTATCAACTAACTTAAGGCTATGAATCTGATAGACGTGCCAATGAAAACATTTTTTTTAATATGTAGAAAGCTGGCTGGCTATAAGGTCAACTTAATTAATCTGGTCTAAGCACTTATAATTATATCAAGCTGATTGATGAATTGAAGGAATATTTAATAATGAAATGATGAGTTGTTTCATTACATGCCACTTTGATTTGAGTGAGAGAAGTAATATTAATCAAGGCATAGTTCTTACTTTGGCTCTAGTCATCAATTTGTGTTTGTGTTTGTGATTGTGAATCTCCAACAAGATGGAGCAAGGTAATGTTTTTTCTTTTCTTTTCATGCTTCATTATAAATAAGCATAAGTTGAATTTGGTTAATAAATCAAGTATATGTAACTATCTTTGTAACATGACTAAACTACAACATTCACTGTTCTTCAGATGGTTCTATTGGTAAAGCCATCCGCTTCACACTGGCTGCCTCCTTCGCCGGTTTGACTGCCATTGCTGCCGCCTCCCATTACCGGCGACAAACATCCAAGGATGGAGTAGACCAGAAGATCATTCCCCGAGTAGATAAAAAACAATCTGGCCGTTTAGAAAAGATTGAAAAATTCTCTGACTATGTTGGTATGTTTTACCTTTTTGTGAATTCTCTTGCAAACACTGTTGTTAGTTGTTATGCCAAAATGCTAGGTATTTTATGCTTCACCAAAATGATAGTGTCTCAAAATCCAAGTAGAGTAGAAAAGTTTAATGATCTACTGGTGCAGAAAGTTGATATTAAACCTCTTTTAATTTTAAGTTGTCTCGTCTTAGTATGTAAAACTTTTTAACACAGTTTTTCAACCGACTTAAACATGTTTTAAACTCGTTAGAAGAAATAGTCGACTTAACATATGCATGATCAACGCACTAATGTGTCAAATTTTAACCCAGATGCATACACACAACCAACTTCAAATGATTTAGTTATACACCGACTTTTGTTCATAACCGGCTTAAAAAGTTATAAAAAAAAATTAGTGCAGGAATTCACTTAATGTCATATTAAACATAACATCAAAATTACAGCCAATCAAATAAAACAATTTTTTTAATAACATACATTTTCACAAGAAAACTTATTCATGTATCTCTGGTTAAATTTTTTCTACCAACAATGTCAATGAGAACATTCATGAGAATCTAACTGCTGCATTAAAACTTCAACATATATTATTGTTTCCTTGTATATATGTGTGTGTGTTTGTGTGCGCACCCAAGAAGATGCTGTTGTTCATCATATTCAGAGCTAGCCCAAAAAGAGAATTCATTTTCAATAACATAACTTGAAAGTTTGCATACTGGCCCCTATGATATTGACAAATTATCTTTTCAATTGAGCTACCATTGGAAAATTTGCAGATTAGACCTATGAGGTGGGCTTCTGCAGAGTGTTATGAGCCAAATTCGAGTGTTCTTTAACCCGAATAATAGAGAAACCGTGTTAAGAGTAATACATTTAAACTTATATTAACGTTGGTCTTAAAAGGCGGCGTGCTATTTCAAGTTTTAATCTTAATTGCGAAAATGTCACCACATACAAGGTGTTATAAGCTAGTTAATTAAATAATCAGCTTACAATGTTTTACAACATCTACTTAATTGCAAAAATATCTCCGTGTCATCTTTTTAACACGTGTATAATTGCAACCAGTTAGAAACCGGATCTTTTGGTCCCCATTTTGGACTCGTGACCCTTTCAATTTTCAGTGAAATATGAAGGATAAATTACACCTTTGGCCACTCAAGTATTGCGATTGGGCGATTTTGATCCCCAACTTTTCTTGAGCGATTTTGGTTCCTTATGTTTATCTCCGTTTTAATTTGGTAGTCTCCCTTCCAAATTTTTTGAAATCAACTATTGACGTGACATCCAAATTATCTCATAGTTTGCACGACTTTTCTTTAAAATTAAAGTTAAAAACGCCAAAAATCAACTTATCCACATAAGGCGAATGAAATTCATAATTAGAACTTCAAACTTTTTGGTGTTTTAAGCGATTTAAGATTTTAATTGCAAAGAAAAGTCACACCAACTACAGAGGTTGAGTTCCACATCAATAAATAATGTCACCTCAGCGTAAATGTGACTTTGAAGGGAGGACTATCAAATCATAAAGGGGAAAGCATGAAAGGGTTGAAATCGCTCAAACAAATAGGGGTTAAAATTGCATAATCGTGATATGTGAGGACTCAATAGTTCAATTAAACCAAACTATATAATTGACAAAAAATTATTATATTCTTAGAAACATATATTTTATTATCATATATCATATCTTTAAATGTTGAATTTAGAGCATCCCCGACTATATAGTTTTAAGAATCTCACTTTAAGATTTAAGTAAATCCATGTGTGTAAACAATATTGGTGTGTTGTTTCCTTTCTCTTCTTTCTTATCTTTGTTACTTTGAATATGTTTGTGGTGTTGCTTCACATTTAGATCTACGTATGTTTGTTGTTATTGTTGCTTGAGGCTACTTTGCTCATTGATTACTACTTTCTTTGCTCCACACATCTAAGTTTTATTGGTGTGGTTATTTGCTTGAATTCACAGCATTGTATATTCTAGAAAATCAGAAAGATGAATTGCAGTTGAATATTTAGTCAAATTCAGAATTTTAATTATATTGGCTTGTATGTGTGTGTTGGCAGCTAGGCAAATAGGATTTGAAGATGCAAGTGAGGTCCCAAAGTTATGCAAACTGGCCCAAGAATATCTGCAGAAATCCAAAGCATGCGACCAAAGCATCTATGCATATCTTGCCAATGAAAATGACTCTGAATCTCTCTATGTTGAATTGGTTGATGAGTTTGAGAGATGCATCCTCAGTTATTTTGCATTTCATTGGAAACAAGCTCCGTATGTTGTTAGTCAGGTTCATTCTCCATGCATTTATACATTTTCTTTTCTTGTTCTGACTAAAAATAATTCTTTGTTATTGAGTTTTGAGTACAACTCTTTTGTTGGCTAAATTATAGGTATTGAGTATTGAATCTCCACCCAAAACAAGGCTGAAAGAAATTATTTTGGCAGCTACAAGGTAACTTGCTCATTTTAATATTTTCATCATTGAGTCAAATAATTCAAGTTCACAATTTTTATTTTAAAATTTCAGCTCAAAGTATCACATCATTATAGAGTTCAACACTTGAAAGGAACTAACATGTTTTTAACATAGGGGGAAATGACACTAAGTAAGTGATGTATATGTTTATAGGAAACAAAGGTTTGAGAGAGTAACCAAGAGTCTGAAGGTGACAAGAGTGTTCTCTACTTTGGTTGAAGAGATGAAAACAATCAATGTCGGTAACGAAGTCATGGTCCCCATGGCCCACAGTGAGAGGAGTCCAGTGCTCCTGTTCATGGGTGGTGGCATGGGAGCTGGAAAGAGCACTGTTCTTAAAGACATTCTTAAAGAGTAAGTATTGTCCCATCCTAATTCTAATCTTGCATTGTGCAATTCTAATAGTCCTACAAATCTGTCTTGGTTCAAATAATACAACATGTAATCACCTGTTGTCTCTCTAGTCACACCTCGACTCGACGCAGGTGTGGCTGGAGAGACAATCAAGAACTCAAGTCCGTGCCATAAACAGGAAATTTCAAGCTATATATATACACATGATATTTATCAAGTATTAAAGGAACTATACAAGCCTAGTTTGTAATTTGCCGATGTAAGAACGTTTTGTTTATGTATGAAATGGCTTTGGCAGATCATTTTGGTCAGGAGGAGATTCAAAACCTGTGGTTGTTGAGGCAGATGCTTTTAAGGAGAGTGATGTTATATATAAAGCCCTTCACAATAGAGGTCATTATGATGACATGCTTCTAACAGCTGAATATGTATGCTTCAGTGTGATCACCTTCATGTGATATTACTATTGTAAAGTATGCTCTAAACTTGTAAAAATCTGAACAGGTGCATAAGTCTTCCACTGATGCTGCATCATCTGTACTTGTGACGGCTCTAAACAAAGGGCGAGATGTGATCATGGACGGTACCTTATCATGGGAACCTTTTTTCGAGCAGACTATTGCTATGGCAAGAAATGTTCACAAATATAAATACAGAATGGGAGTAGGGTATAGAGTAGCTGAGGATGGTACAATTACTGAAAATTACTGGGAGCAAGTGAATGAGGCAGAAGAACATCATACTCAAAAGCCTTATAGAATTGAGCTAGTTGGTGTGATTTGTGATGGTTATCATGCAGTTATTAGAGGCATTAGGTATGATTAAACTATAATAGTATACTTTGCTAGTGTGATTTTTGGTTTGATTAAATATGCATTTTAGTATTTGGAATTATAAGGCTTGATCAATTTAATCCCTCATATTTGCAAAATAACATTTTAGTCCCTTAAATTGAAAAACAATCAATCTGCTCCCTCCATCAAAATATTTATATAGTAAAGAACAATAGGAGGCGTACGTATTGACTTAAGTAGTCTTTTCCTGCATCATAACAAGCATAGAATCTTTAAAAATTCTGGTACAAAATTTGAGAAAATCACTAAATTGGTTGATATTTTTAAATTCAAGGGACTGAATTGTTATTTCCAAAATTTGAGTGACTAAATTAACCGATCTTTACAATTTTGAAGACTAAAAATGTCTATTTTCTCTCTTGTGTATGATATAGTTAACATTTCCTATTGGAATTTTAACAGGAGAGCTATTATGACAAGGAGGGCAGTGAGGGTGAATTCACAATTGAAATCTCACAAAAGATTTGCTAATGCATTTCCAAGATATTGCAAACTTGTTGATAATGCCAGGCTCTATTGCACAAACGATGTTGGGGTCCCACCAAAGGTAAACATGAACATTTTTTTCTATCTTGTGATTGATTTTACACTTTACTAGTATTAAAATGTGAAGAGGGTAATTTTCTTTTTCATACAAAACAGCTTATTGGGTGGAAGGATGGTGATAACAATCTATTAGTGGATCCTGAAGACATAAAAAGCTTGAACAATGTAACAAGTTTGAATAGTGAAGCTGATTCCATCTATGAACTTCACAAGGAACCTAGCCCAGTAATGGAACCTGGTTCTGTTTGGAATGACTTTGTTTTGTCACCTTCAAGGTCAAGTGTTCAGAAAGAGTTAAGGGAATCCATTCTTAAAATAGAAAAGTCTATCAGAAAATCAACAAGTATTACTCTCTTATGAGTTATGAGGTGTGATGTTATAAAAATAAAACTCTTTATTTCAATTCTATGATTTACTAAGATAAGACAGAAAAGGCTTTTAATGGATTGGTTTATGCACTATTGTGCGTATTTGTGAATATCATATGTTAAGTGAATGTGATTGTCCAATGGGGATTAGTATGCTTTCAACGTGATGTATTAATTTGTGAATATCATATGTTGAGTGAATGTGATTGCTCAATGGGGATTAGTATGCTTTCATGTGACGTATCAACAAGCACATGATACGTATGGTTTGTTTAGCTTGTGTGACGTTGTTTATCTTGTATGGTTTGTTTCATTATCTTCCAGAATCATGTGCATGTGACGGCCCGTGATACGTATCACACTCATATAGAGTTTGCATTTGCTAGGCTATTTGTGCATCATTGTACTTTGTATGCGAAATGTTTATTTTGATGCCATTTATCATGCTTGTAAGTTACGCATATTGTATTTATGTAATTATGTTGTTTTTAGATTGTGATCCTTTTAGATTGAAAAAAATATGAAGTAAAAAGAATCTCAAATTACGTAGTTAAAATCTGTGTTTTTTATTACTTAAAATCTGTGTTTTTAGATTAAGATTTCCATTATTTGTTTTTTTAGTTTTTGAGGTTTTAAAAATTCATAATTAATTCGTCCTTTGTCGAAAAAAATTTAATTTGACATGAGAAGTCATATTTTAACGTCCTAAATGCTTTTGTGTGAGTGTTGTTATGTTCATGTTGCTATTATGATTTCTAAATTTGTTGATATGGTGATATGTTCATGTTTTTCAGCACTAGTTTGGGTGGCCTAAAAGAAGGAATATGAAGAAAGAAAATAACAAGGAGGAAAAGAAAGAAGAGAGTGTACAGAGACTCACCTCCCTCTCCCCTTTTTCTTTTATGATTTTTTTAATTCAAAATTTTTAATATTTTTTAATTAACAAATCACACATTTGACATGCCAAAATGAGCTAAACATGGAACGTCTTTAGCCATTTTTTTTAATAAGGATCAAAATCTCTACACTTTAAATGTTCGAAGGTGAAAAGTGCGTTTAAACTTATAAAAATAAAAAAAATTCATATAACGACATGTCATCAAAAGTCATTGTTTGTTATGATTGAGTAGGGCCAGTTCCACTTTTGTTGGTTTTCTTGTCACTTTGTAATCCCCGTCTGGTCGGGTTGACTATTGGATTTCCTGTGTTGGGTCAAGTCTTACCTCCCCTAGATTGTATTTCTTTATTTTTACTTAATCTATTTTATGTTCACTTAAAAAATTTGTTCATGAAGTGTTAAGAGAATATCAGAAAAATATGACCAATCTGGTTGCTGCCGGAACCAAGTTGAGGTGTGAGGTTATAACATGACCCTTGAAATAATGCTAAATGTGAATGTATGTTTCTTAGTCAGGATTCTTGATTGCCATTCTAAAAGTCTAAACCAAACTTTTGTTGGTACGTCCATGTATTAATCCTAGTTTTATTTAAGACAGTGTAAACTTATGCCCTCAGACACATGTTAAGAAACTCGAAAGAAGAAATATTCTTTAAAATTTTATATATTCAATTCATTAAAAAGTTAAATATTAAATAAAATGCACACATTTCAATAAATTATTTCTATTATTGGCTCATTAACGTATGGCTTAAGGCACAAGTTAACATTTCCGTTTTATTTAATATATTACAAGTAGATGAAATGGAATAGTATTTAATAGTATTCCAGTGGCAGTCAACTACAGCTTCTTCTCTTAGCTCTGGCTCCAATCAATTTCTGTTCGTGTTTGTGATTGTGTAATCTCCAACAAGATGGAGCAAGGTATCTTTTTCTCTTCATTTTTCTTTCATTCACAACTCACAAATAATAAGCATATGTTATGTTATTCAGATGGTATTGGTAAAGCAATCCGGCTCACGCATGTTCTGGCTGCCTCCTTTGCCGGTTTGATTGCCGCGGCAGCTGCCTCGCGTTACCGGAAGCAAGAGTCCACGGTGGTGACAGATGAGAAGATCATTCCTCAAGTTGATAGAACAGAATCTGGTCGTTTGGAAAAGAGAGAAAAGTTCTCCCATTATGTTGGTATGTTTCATTTCACTTTTTTTTTTTGGAAAAGTATTATACGGTCCTTTCTTTTTCAATTTCAATGTGACTAAGAATAGCACAAATGTTTACAACACAAAATCAAGTGGTGTATTAGTCCAAAGGAAGAAAAGGTATGGTAGAAAAGTCGCAAGGAAAAAGTCGGTGACAACTAGGGTATCCATGGAAGAATGGTGGGTAATTTACCTCAACCAATAAACATTAGCCACATAAGCACATTTCAATGAACTATATAGACCCCACAAATAAATTACTCATTTTCATTGGTTGATGGGTAAGTTACCCACCATTCTTTAAAGATAATCTAGAAGAAACCGAAAAAGTAATGTATAAATGTATCCCAACAAAGTTTGCATTAAACCCTTATTTATTCTTTTTTTTTTTTAATAAAAAATAAGTTTAGACGAGTTTGGCTTTGTGGACTCACTAAGGTTACAATAGATTTTAAAGTTCAACGAGCGCTAACAGAAATATTTAAGGATCACCCACAAAATAACTTCTCACACTAACTACGTAGTTGAATCCACAACTTTACGAGTGAGTTAACTCCTTATCAACCGAGTATAAATTCATGTCATATGCTATAAGTTATTCTCTATATAAGTAAGCGGTTTGACATTGTCAAAGTGAGCCTACTACATGCTTATATTTTTAGTTCCCCCTTCTTAGGTGGTTAAGAATGATGTCATTGAGAATGACCTTGTTAATGTTTTTATTAGGGTGTAGGTTCAAACAAAATCAATGAACTTGAAAAACCAAGTCAAACTGAAAATTGTTCAATTTTGTTTTGTTTAGATAAAAAAACTGAATTGAATCGAAGTAAAACGAATGAACAAAATCACAATGAATTGAAAAACACAAGCACAAATGCTAATATATGAACAAAGCCACAATCAGCAGCAATTACAATGAATTGACAAACACAACAAACGCAAATCTAAAACCTAATAACCTCAAATATGCATGTATGGAATATCAATCAGGAATTAAAGAGGAAGAAGGTGAGAGATCTTACGATAATTGAAAAAGGAGAATCGAAGATGAACAAAGAGTTTGAAGACTGTCGAGAGCGATTGACAGAGAGAGACAGAGTCGTGGATGAGCGCGATCAAGAGAGACATAGTTGAATAAGGTGAGAGTGCGGAGTTCAAGAGAGTGAGATCGTGACACTGTACTTTGTTTTTGTTTTGATGATAAATTAAGGGGTCTATTTGTGGATTCTTTAACATGTGCCCTTAGCAAGACAAAAAAGATACTTAAATGTAGATGGATGAATTCTAACTTCAATGAGATATCAAGATGTTATTAAAAAAATGAGATATTTATGTTGTATATGCTAGAAAATCAGAATTCAGAACGATTAATTGCAGTTGAATATTCGATCGAATTCAGAATTTTACATTGGCTTTTTTTTTCTGTGTGTATGTGCAGCTAGGCAAATAGGATTTGAAGATGCATGTGAGGTGCCAGAGTTATGCATACTTGCTCAAGAATATCTACAAAAATCCAAAGGGTGCGACCAAAGCATCTTTGAATATCTTGGCAATGAAAAGAACTCTGAATCTCTCTATGTCAAATTGGTTGATGAGTTTGAGAAATGCATCCTCAGTTATTTTGCATTTCATTGGAAACAAGCTCCATTTGTTATTAGTCAGGTTCATTCTCCATTCATTTATTTACTTTTCTTGTTCTAATGCATATTTTTCATTGCAATCAAGTATTGAGTATGACTTTAGTCGATAAAAATTATTGAGTGTCTCTTTCTTCGGTTAAATTCTAGGTACTGAAAACTGAGTCTCAGCACAAAACAAGGCTGAAAGAAATTTTCTTGGCAGCTACAAGGTAACTTGCTCTTTGTAATTTTATTTTATATTTTCTTCCCTTTATATCATTCATTCAAATAATTCAAGTTTAATATATTTATGCTTAAATTTCAACTTAAAATGTCACACCATTATAGAGCAAAACACTTCAAGGGGAAGTCAACATTTATTTATTTTTAAATAGGTGAGAATGACACTGTGTAAGTTTTGTGTATGTTCACAAACAGGAAACAAAGGTTTGAGAGAGTGACCAAGAATTTGAAGGTGACAAGAGTGTTCTCTACTTTGGTAGAAGAGATGAAAACAATGAATGTCGGTAAGGAAGTCATGGTCCCCATGGCCCTCAGCGAGAGGAGTCCAGTTCTACTGTTCATGGGTGGTGGCGCGGGAGCTGGAAAGAGCACTCTTCTTAAAGACATTCTTAAAGAGTAATTATCATCCATCCTAATTCTATTCTCGCATGTTTATCATTGCTCACTATTAATAATTCTACGAAATTTAATTTTAATAATCAAATGTCGTCTCTCTAGCCACGGTTCAATTCGATTATAGGATTATTTAATGGCAGCCTTTGGATCAATCCAACTACTGAGGTGCGGATGGAGAGACAATAGAGAATCCAAGCCTGTGTCATAAATAGGATCCATCCTATACGCACGAGTCTCGCAAATAGGATTATTCAAACTATACATGCATATTTAAGTATTGAAAGAACCATGCATGCCTACTTTGTACTTTGCAGATGTAAGAACTTTGTTTTTATGCCTAAAAATAAATATTATGGCTTTGGCAGATCATTTTGGTTAGG
>Ga0315915_1003530_pt1 | contig 19799 bp, 11 predicted proteins | sample MpolbnodulesMG_FD_207738 | JGI IMG/M metagenome (GOLD analysis project Ga0315915, IMG submission 207738) | Medicago polymorpha root nodule microbial communities from Los Angeles, California, United States - branched nodules | ecosystem: Host-associated > Plants > Roots > Nodule | place: USA... | reverse complement strand
GTAACAAGGTTCATTTGCACAGCAGCATACAGAAACAACTCAACATTAAGATACTGCATCAATATGAAATGAGACAAAATATAAAATTCAATCAAACTGTTTTTGTAGTTGTTTTCGTAAAACTATCTTAAACAACTTATAAAAATAAGCTGGCTAGCTGAAAACAACTTATGACAGGTTTTCAAAAGTCGTAGCAAATAGACGTACATCAAAACGCTATAATTAATCTCCTCATTGCAACAACACACAATAAAACTAAATTTCCTCAAATTCATTTCATTAACCTAATACGCAATTTCACAATGTTTAAGAAGCTTCAACAAATCGTACAACAAAATAATATATTCGAAAAACCCTAATCAATTTCCGCATTCAAATTTATCAATCAGCAATCTAACGCAGATTAAATTAAAGCAATCAAAAGCAAATTAACCATTGATGCCTGTGTGTTAGACTTGGGTGGAATAGACATTATAGTGGGAGTGGCTTGGCTGCAGGCGTTAACAAAGGTCGTGATGAATTGGTAAAGATCCTAATAAGTTGTTTTGTATAAATAAGTTGTTTTGAATAAGCTGTTTTTTTAAAAAGAGATCATAATAAGCTGTTTTACATAAATAAGCTATTTTAAATAAGCTGATTTTGAAAATGAGATCGTAATAAGCTCTTTTTCATAAATAAGCTCTTTTGAATAAGCTATTTTGCATAAATAAGTTGTTTTTAAAAATGAGATCGTAATAAGCTGTTTTGCATAAATAGGTTGTTTCGAATAAGTTGTTTTTTTAAAAAGAGATCCTAATAAGTTTTTTGTATAAATAAGTTATTTCGAATAAACTGTTTTTTTTAAAAGAGACCATAATAAGCTCTTTTGCATAAATAAACTATTTCGAGTAAGTTGTTTTTTAAAAATATATTGTAATAAGCTGTTTTGCATAGATAAGATGTTTTGAATAAGTTTTTTTTAAAAAAAAATAGATTTTAATAAGCTCTTTTGCATAAATAAGTTGTTTTTTAAAAAAAAAGATCGTAATGAGTTATTTTGCATAAAAAATTATTCGTTTTGATATTTTATTTTATGAAATTAAAAAAAGTGGGAGAGAGATGATTTAATTAAAAAAAATAGTTTAGTTAAAAAAAAAGAAGGTGATAATCAAAAATATAATATTTAATTTTTTTTGTTTTTGAAGTTATCCATTGAACTTTTTCATTTTAAAAAGGTGATCAATTAGATTTTTAAAATAAGGTGGATGGATCAAATCCATCCATAGTCTTTAATGGATTGATCCAAACCAATCCATTAACAATTTTTTTTGTTTAATGGATGGATTAAATGGATTTTGTAGTAGATGGATTGAATGGATATAGATCTCATGGATATATTGCCACCCCTATTCTATATTGAGGCTGTTCTGTAATCGGGTTTGAGTACCCTTTGTGCTGTAGTTGTAGTCACTTATTGATTTGGTTATTGTAGGTAGGACGTGGAACATATAGCAATGTATATAAAGCTAGAGATAAGGACAGTGGAAAGATAGTTGCTTTGAAGAAAGTAAGATTTGACACTTCGGATTCTGAAAGCATCAAGTTTATGGCAAGAGAGATTATGATAATACAAACGTTGGATCATCCAAATGTTATTAAACTTGAAGGACTAGCAACATCAAGGATGCAATATAGTCTTTATCTTGTCTTTGAATACATGCAATGTGACCTTACTAGAGTTATCTCACGCCCTGGAGAAAGACTCAATGAACCACAGGTTGAATTTTCTTTTTGATCAAATGACTTTAGTTTAGATATTTGTGAAAATTGTGATTTATTAGATGTTCCAAGGTATATACATTGTCACATATATGTTCGATTATCAAAGGATAAAGTTGGATCTTATGCGGTTCTTAGCTTCTCCAACCAAACCTCAACCGTTGGAGTAATCTAATGCCTGATATGTTGGATTAGTCTGACGGTTGAGAGTGAATCGTTGGATTAACTAATTTAACAGTTAACTCTCAACCGATGGACTATGTAGACACTCTCAAGTGTTAACATGATTTAGATAGTATCCAACTCTATCACAAAATTGTCAATTAGTCCCCTCCAAAAGAAAATGTCAATTAGTAAATGGTTTATTTCTTTTAGTTCCTATTGATTATAAGTTTCACAAAAACGGTATCGAATTTGTGGCTCATACTTAACTAAGCACATACAACAATAATGGTAAGAGAAATGATATTTGTACAACCACTTTGTGACAACTTTTTCTCTCATACTCACATTATACTTTTATTCTCTCTCTTCCTTTTTCTCTCACCATTGTTTTTGACCAATGAAAAGAGAGAAAAAAGAAGTTGTCACATAAATTGTCTCAAATGATTGTTCAAATATCATTACTCTAACGGTAAATGGTCTAATTTTTTATTTTTTATATTTTTTTTAATTATTAAAAAATAAATATTTTTTTAATAATTAAAAAAAAATTACACATGTGTCGTCCACGTCAGCTTTGACTTGGTCAAAATTGACCTGGGGGGCAAAAACTACAAAATGGGCAATACTTAGGGGGCGGTTTTGTATTTTATTTTGTTAGGGGGCCAAAATCGCAACTTCTTGAAACACAGGAGGCCAAAACTGCTATTAAACCTTATTTATATAGCAAAAGACAAAACATAACAACTTGTAAATATGTCACAAGTTCTTCCAATAGCCTCACAAATGTTATTTCAATAAACTATTCTCAAATATGTTAATCAAAACAGGTCTGTAATATATTTTTAAGGTGTACATATTTGATATTTGGTTCAGCATTTTCTATTTTTAAGGTGTAAATATTTGATATTTAGTTGAGCATTTTTAAAAAATGTGATAATGGTGTAGTTTGGTTGTACTTTGTACAGATAAAATGTTACATGCAACAGCTGCTATTGGGACTCCAGCATTGTCACGAGAGGGGAGTTATGCACCGAGATATTAAAGCTTCTAATTTGTTAATAAATAAACAAGGAGTGCTAAAAATTGCTGATTTTGGTCTTGCAAATTCTTTAAAAATTAAACCTAAAGGACCTCTTACAAATAGAGTTGTGACACTTTGGTATAGAGCTCCTGAACTTCTTTTAGGTTCAACTGATTACGATTACAGCATTGATATTTGGAGTGTAGGTTGCTTGTTGGCTGAGATGTTTGTTGGACGACCAATTATGCCCGGGAGGACAGAGGTAAAACTTAATTTGGACATTGATATCTAGTGATATTATCCCTTGTTACAAAGGTTTTAAATAAGCATATTTTTTTTATGTATATAGATTGAACAACTCCATATGATAGTCAAACTTTGTGGTTCACCTTCAGAGGATTACTTGACAAAAATGAAGCTAAAGACAAGCTTCCGTACACCACAACGTTATAAAGCTAGTTTTGAAGAAAACTTTAAGGACTTCCCTTCATCTGCACTCAATCTCTTGACCACACTTCTTAATCTTGACTCCCAACATCGTGGCACTGCTGCCTCAGCTCTTGAAACTGATGTCAGTTCTTCTCTTGTTGCTTTAATCTTAACATTGATTTATTTCGTTTGATCTCTATACTTTACGACAAAGAATTACAATTTGGCAAGTGTTTTACTGCTTGCAGTTCTTCAAATCTAGTCCATTAGCATGTGACCTTTCAGAATTACCGGTGATAATCAACAGAGGTGATGATGAACGCACTCATATTAAGAGACGCAAAAGGTTCACAATCATTTTAGAATCAAATCACATTTTCTTTCCATCATTGAGGTTTCTGTATATGATATTTCTATGTAAACAATGTGAACTTGTTAAATCATGTGTTCTTGATAGCCACATTGCAGCATTGAACTGAACTGATCGGTTGTTTATTGCTTTTCATGGTATAGGCGCAAAGGGAAAAAGGGGCAACTATCTAAAAGAAGTGCAAGCAATTTAAGCCTGTCAGGAATGATCCAGGCAGCCGAACAAGGCAAGACTGATTCAGAAGCATCAAAGGAGGTCAGTTACAGACGTTCTTACCAAAATCCTTTAAAACTAGTAATAATTGGATTCTTTCCATCCTACATTTGTTGATTGATGATCAAACGTTTCATTCTAAGTTGCATTTGAAAGGCAAATTGTTAAAAGTTAAAATATGAATTGTTCAATCTCATTCAATAATTTAGATCTCTAAACAATGTAATTGCATGATTTTAGTGATAGTAGGAAATTTGGTCCTCAGAAGCTTAACTCGGTTTGTAGGGACAATGCATAATATACGCAAGGTCAAAGGTTCAAACCCCGATCACCATAAAAAAAAAGATAGTAGGAAATTTGACTCCACTATGCCAAAAAAAAGGACATTTGATTCCATAAAACAGGTGATAACTCCTAGTTAAAACTAGCAAAATAAATTTTAAAAATATATAAATAAGATCTAATGTAGGTCATTTTGTTATTGTGTATAGATACAGTAATCAATTTATCCTTATTTTATCTATTTCAAAAATGCATTGGGCAATCTCAGTGTTAAGGATGGAGATATGTTATCAAAAAAGTTGGAGTTTAGGAAACATGATAGAAAAAAATTAAGAGAATTCATTTCACATTTATACCTGCATGTATGCATAACAGATCTATCAGTGTTGGTGCTGTTTAACTGGCCTACCAGTTTAATCTGGAATTATACAACATGGGTTATAATTTAACTTGTATCCTTTGGTTTTGACAGGAAAAGAGTATAGGACAAAACATGTTAGAACAGGAAACAGGGAATAGTGGAAGCAGCAAAGCATCGTCAATATTTACTAACGAAAGGAGCATGAATGCATCTATATCCCCAATTTTTCTCTCTAGCAGGAAAATATCCCCCAAAACTGAAGGCCATCCTAATGCTCTTAAGAATATAAAGAACTACCCACTCTTACATGCATCTATACTTGATATGATTAACCCCAAAGAAGGCAACGATTTTGGTCAGTTTCGTAGGTCCTTCTCGACATTGGATTTTCGGCTTGATCCAAATAAGCTATCGAGTCTCTACGGATCAAATAGTAAGTTGGACCATGAAGTTTGACCTTATTCTATAATTCACATGGTCTTAAGTAGTCTACAGTTTCAACATTTTAGTTCTCATACCATAGTAATGGAAGGGGAAATGAAGAGATGAAGTGGAGAGGATCTCGACTCAGATATATATGACATATGATCGTATGGAAGTTAGCTGAAAGTCAAAAGTCCATGGGACCTCCGGCCATGTCCATGATTGTACACAATCATCGTGATTATTTTCTATACGTTCAAATGAGATGCAATTTAGAAATGATAGCCCACACGTTGAAATACTTTCTTAAACACGAAATAAATATATATTGACAAAGCTCTTTATGATTGATTAACGCTCAAAGAAATCAGCACCATTCTCAACATCATCTGTTCTGATGGATCCATTTTGAGCCATTAGAATTCTAAACACTCGCTTTGAGCAAACCTCACCTAACCTTCTGTCACCACCAAGCAAACCTTCTGTCATCAAGTCTTTAAGTAAAAATTCCTTCTCATGCTCCTGTGGCCATAAAATTAGTCTTATTTATACTTGTGCATCTTCTATCATTAAGAAAGACAATAAATAATTCTTGCCATGCCTACTTTTACTAGCAATTATCTGTAAGCAACTAAAGTTGCCAAACAAACTGCATTTTTAGTGTCCAATTTAATTGTAAATAATGTCAGGAAGGTTAAAGCAAACAAATGCAACCTTACAACACATACCGATTTAGTTGGATCCATATAAACACTTAACAGAGACTTCATGGTTGGGTATTTTTTCCAAATAGCAATTGCGAATCGTGGTTGTACCTTGGGGATGGCAACCAAAGCTTTTAACCTAGTCATGCAAGCAAAAGTAACAATAAGTTATATCAACACATCATCCAATCATCAGATTATACAGGTAATAAAAGATTCCTAATTATATTTGCAACTTGTGAACAGCAAAATAACGAAAAAAATTCCGGCAAATTATGAACATCTTGGAAGTTGTAGCAAACTAGTACCATTTTCAATCTGTATCAACATTAAAAAGGAATAAAAAGTAGTTGTGAGAGTCAATGCCGGCATCCATGACAAACTCATGCAATTTCTTACACACACATCCTCCAAATGAACCAGGCTAATAATTTTGCTAATTGCCTAAAGAAAAAGGTATTAACGCCTTTTCTGATGGCCAGACCTTAAAACTTTAAGTAATTAAGAGGATGTTGGGATGTGTCCAAAAAAAAAGAGAGGATGTTAGGATTTCTCTTTTGCAATATTTAGCTGTTGAAGACTTCAAGTTATAAGATTGAGTCCTTCAAGTAGAGAGAGAGGAAGAGGAATACTCCATGTAATAACTTTTTTTGGGGTAATAATCATATCATAGATTCACAGCAATGATATGTTAAACATTATTATTGAAGAAAAAATGTTAATTCTTATTTATGCGAATATACTACTCATAATCCTAATTATGTAATAAAATAAATAAGAAGATGAAAACAAAATTTAAAGATAATCTAAGAATAACAACATGAAAATCACTCACCACGTGGATTTTTTTATTAAATTTCGATCAACACTATCCTTTGAAACGAGAGATCCATTTGCATTTACAGATAACCGGGTTAATTTCTTTCTGCAGTAATAAATGAACCAATTAGATGTAGTATTACTATTAATCAAAATAAGATAAATAAAAAACTGAATAGGGAATTTATTTACTATATAGAGTGCTAAAAAGAAGGTATTGTCTATTGTGTCTTCCATCAATTTAGCACATGTAATTAGTTATGGCAAACTGAAAAAATATGTGCTTCAATACAAATATATAGAAGCAAATAAAATGCATGAAAGTTGATGAAAAATGAAAAATTTAGAGTCTGTTTGTTATGGATTATGAAAAAAGTGATTTTGATACTCAATAATTTAGAATTAATTTTTTAGAGATTTTTAAAAAAAGCAGAAGCAGCTTTGTGTTTGTTTAGCAGAATGAAAATCAGTTTTTTTATAAAAAAAAAAAAAAAAAATCAATCAGAAAATGATTTCCGAGAAGCTACCAACTTCTCGTTAAAGCAGTTTAGATTTTTTTGTCATTTTTTTTTTAAATCTGTAAGAAACGGATGGAAGTTTCTACAAACTGTAACAAACAGACTTTTTTTATGAAAAAGGGATTTATTTTGTTAAGAAAGTGATTTTTTTTTTTGTTTGAAAAAGCTGTAACAAACAGACTCTTAAAAAGAAACGGTAGGTTTATTTCTATTAACTTAGATATAGCAAATAAGTTGACCTATCAAATTTCATCTTTCTTCAACCAACCCTTTAATGGATTAAGAATAACTGATTTTACATGTAGAGCATATAAAGCTTTTCTCCATCAAAGTTTGACAGGACTCTAATTCAATAGTAAAAATAGAGGCATCAAGTACCTAAACTGACAAGACGCTAGACTGCATGTCAAACCAGCAACATGCTCAGCCAGTTCAGCCTCGTCTACGCACTGCCTGGAATGTATTTTGGTGAAATCAGTTGTTAGTTTTGCAAGCACCTACAAGACAATTCAAAACAAATAAGATAAACATGTTTCAGAAATAAGGTAAAGACTTAAAACGTGACCTATTTATTGTAATTTTAATATGGAAGGCCAGTTATTCAACCTCCTCAACAGGTGGACGTCTCCAACAACTATTGTTTTCAGGGTTCTTGTATTTTTCCTGCTCCCTAACAGATCATAAAGATCAACGTTTCCATCAGATAATATTGTGAAAAAATTATAGATTGTCAATTAATTGGCTGAAATATCAGAAATCATTGGCAGATATATGTGCATTTGAATTTGTGAATAAGGTCGTTTGCAGTGTGCAACATCCTTTTGTTGGTTTTTCATCACGTATATGGCAACATGGTGCAGAATGTATTATGTGCCTTGTATGAAACTAACATAAAGTTGGGAGTCGGTACTAAATAATCTTACTTTTGACTGAAAAGCGCTGCATTATGCCATTACTGTACATGGTTTTCCATATTTCCTCATTTATACTATTTCAATAATATTCAAGAGTTTTGCAAAAAAAATAAAATTCAAGAGAACTCTAATATACTTTTTCTATTTCAACACTGTAAAGTAGTCTTAAAAATTAGAACACCTAAATAACACCAATTCTTCCAAAATATATTCAATTAGATGGTAATTTAAGACAAATATCCAGACAACCTCCATATCAAAAGAACAATTAAAAAAAAAGATGAAATTTAAGTAAATTTTTTTAACGTTTATGAGTGTATGATTCTAGCAAATCTAACCCGTCTATTTAAATACATGTATAATGCAAAAAATTAAGTACTTCGAACTTGTATTCCTTCAATTTGTTTTGAGAATTTGATTGAAACCGGATATTTTGTTATTAGACATGGAGTTTTATAAAAAAAAATTATTACATGGAGATTGATTGGCAAATACACACAACACAGTTATGCTCGTGAACACACATTAGCGACATAGCACAATGCACCAAAGCATAAATATCAGAAATTGCTTACTAGAATTGAAGTACTAATAAAATTGAAATGTAACACTCACCTTTTATTAATGTAAGAAAATAACCTGTTTGTGAGGTAACAAACAGTATAAGCTGGATAATGACTTCGAATGCTGTTGAGCTGATCAAAAAGAGAGTCATTCACGGTGAGGTTACAAAATTTGTCGGCCTCATAAACTAGCAAGACATATGGAATCTCAATTCGTTCAGTGGAAAGCTGCAAATAATAAATGATATTGGTATCAGTGAGAAACAGAATAGTAAGAAGTATTCATCCACAGAAGGTAAACAAATAATGTTTTGATAAGATTTATAAATATCCTCTCAAAAAAAAAGATTTATAAATATATTTTCAGTTCGATTGCTTTGTAGTTTGTAGGTCCCTATAGTTCAAAAAATTTGAGTTCTATACTATCATCATTTTAACCACATGAAATCATTCTTACATGGCATTTGTGATGCGGCATCCTCTTTTCCATGCTAATCTTCATTTTATCTTTCACAACATGATAAAGTAATCAATTAATTATAGAAAGACAAATCTGTTCAATGCTCTTATGCTTTACGTGTTTGTTAGATTTGAAGTATATAGTGCCACCAGCGATGCCGAGGTAGGGAGAGTTTTTTTTAATAATATCGTACCCAAAACGTGTTAGCCTTGTAGTTTGAATATAGACAAAGCTGACTTTCAACCATTGTGGCTTGGGCTCTCAGTTCTGGGGATTGGCAGACATTTCATAACATTTATTCATCATTTTCGTACCTGTATTTCCTTCTAATTTCAAAGAGGTATCCACTTTTTCTGTAGAAATTCCTTCATTTAATTAGATTATAAAATCCAGCTTTTTATGAGGGTCTAGCTAGCTCTACAAACTTATTGGCATAAACTACAATCTATTTGTGCAGAAAGGAACTAAAATGTAAACTGTGGAAGTTAACCCAGCTAAAAACAGTAAAAATAATAAATACATTTATTTAAATTTTCGAAAAAACAAATGAACATACACAATACAGCAGCAAACAACAAACATGTATATCGAATAAACCAAAAAAGATACAAGAAAAGAATATATATATATAAAATAGTGAGAGAAATTATTAATGAATACGGTGCTCAAAGATGAACTACATATATTTCTTACCTGTGAAATTTGTTCTGGAACTTTCATAGACCATAAAATTGATCCTGAGATAGGATTTGATGTAATATGGTAAGTAAGCCCTTTTTCAGCAAACCTAGTAAGCAAATGGCCTGAAAAGAGAATAGAAGTTTTATGAGAAAACAAACATAATTAAGGAGCTACATAGATTTTTATCATGTGGTTGTGGATTCAGATATTAGTAACATACCTCCGATTGACCCTGATTCAACTACCTTTGCATCTATTTCTGCAACAATATATTTCATTGCAAACTTCCCTTTTTCCCACTTTTGCTTTTCTTTCTCAATTTTTTTCAGTTCTGCTGCTTCAGCCTTCATAGCTTCTTTTTTTAACTTCTCTTGCTGAAGAATAAATTTGTAGAAGACTATAAGCTATTGTGATCAAAATCAGGAATGATGTAAAGTATAAACACCAAACAATATAAACTGAAACCCACTTCCTTCAGTAGTTTCTTTTCTTCCATCAAACGACTTCTTTCTTCTTTTGTCATCTTTGTTTTTCCAGTTGCCTTGTTTGCCCTCTTTGCAGAGACTTTAGAACTTTTCATGTTGTCAACATTTTCTTCCTGCTCCTGGCTCATGTTTTTCTCATTAGGATTCTCTTCGTGCTCCAGGCACGTATTTCTTTCATTAGGATCCTCTTCCTGCTCCAGGCTCATATTTCTCTCATTAGGATAACCGTACAACTCGTAAAACAACGCAATGTTTCTCAAATGCATGTTGGAAAATGTAAGAAGCACACTAGGGAGAAAATAAAAAATAGCAAATAAAAGAGTAAATATATGTGCATGAAAGTGAGAGTGAAGAAAACACTCAAGTTGTTCATAGTTCATACTACTTACATTAAGCTACATGGGTCAAAGTCAAACAACACCATAACATCCTACCATAAATCATTTAAATCTTGATACTTCTTAATGGTTTGCTCTCCCTCTACCTTTAAATATTAGACTATTCTCTACTTAATCTTTTCTCTTGATTAGAGCTTTTACATGTCTTCTCCACTAATACCCAAAGTACCTACAGGTCACATTCTACCATCTTTTCTACAGTAGGTGCTACCTTAACTCTCTGATACTCTTCATTCCTAAATCCTTATCCTATCTTATCATCTTATATATGTGTGTGCGTGCGAGCACATGCATAAAAACAACACAGAATAATCATGAGATGACTAACCGCTTGTGAGGAAGTTGGATCTGAAGGATTGTCCTCGGACATTTGAGCTTGAGTAACATTTCCACACGAAACAAGTCTCTCTGAAATCATCAAATACATAAACAAATAAATAAAGCAATTCAGGCAGTGAAAAACAAGTAAAACTAGTTAAAAACTCAACAAACATTTACCATGAGAACTTCCGGAACCAATCGAATCATAAGTCCGTGTCGAATTTCCAGTAATTGGTTCGTGTGAAGACAATAAACCCCTTACTTCATCCTCATTCTCATTCCAATTTCCCATTCCAGAATTTTCAGGTTCATCATCTGATTCCAAACATATCATTTGACTAATACCTAAACAAACATTGCAATTGCAGTTTAACATTCAAATTTCATATACATAATATCAAAATTAAAAGCATTAATTGATTAAATAACTAAGAATGAATAATTATAGGGTTTTGAAAAATGAAAAGATAAAAAAAAAATTAAGATGAGTAATGAATGACCTGATGCATTTGTAGGAGCGGAAGTGCATTTAACGATTGCAATTTCGGAATCGAATAAAGGAGAGAACGGAGTCTCGGGAACAAAGAGAGAAGGTGTAGAGGAAGGATGCTTCTGTGGAGTGGGGTCATCGTCGATGAGGAAAACGGTAGGGTTTGGATCGGGCTGTGAGGTTCTGCGTTTCTTAGAATGGACGGGGAATGGTGTTGTAGGGTCATCTTCGTCGGAGAGGATGATCGGTTCCATTTTCTCCGATGTCAAAGACTGTGGTGGTTCAGTTTCCGTCTTCGAATAAGCGCGGGATCATGGGAAGTGGGAACTTCAGTGACCAGTTCTTTTGGAATCAAATTTCTATTACAACTCTCCTAATTCCAACTTACACCCCTTTCAGATGCTATCAGAAATGATATTTGAGCCATCATTTTGTCACAATTTCTCTCTCGTACTCAAAAGTAAATAAACACAATTAAATCGAATTGTCATAAATTTATTTTAATTTAAACTAGTTTGTGTAAATCTATTTGATAAGAGTTTAAATAACTATTCTTGAACTAAGTTCAAATCTAACATAAACATGTAACCAAAAAATAAAAATCTAACATTAACACTCTTAGATTTGAAGGTTTCATGTCAGAGCTCTTCTACCCTTAGACACAGGTAAATGTGAAAATACTCTAATTAAGTTTCCGTAGTAATATCAAGAGACTCAAAATGTAGGGCCAATAACTCATTGCATAAACTGAGTTTATATAGACATGCATTAACTATGTTTATTTGGGTAACCATACTTGAAATGATGGAGGTGTAGTCCAATGATTATTAAACGGTTTAAGATGGAGGAACAAATTTGATTGTTTTAATTCTGCAATAAATAATTTTTTTAGCACAAGTGAAATTCAATAACTTGACAAAACATCAAACAATTGCAACAACCTTCGTAAACACTTATATAACATGATTAAATTAGTGTTCTTTTATTTAAAATAAAGTTCCCGCTACGATAGGCCTTAGAACACTTTTTCATTTTGCTAATAGAGAACTTACGTGAGCTAGATTACGGATTTATTAAATTGATATAGACCTCGAGGTTCAACAATATTAACAGAGATAATTACAAATCATTCATAAAAAAGAATATCACGCTATCTAAAAATGACAGTTGAACTCATGCTTTTGTCGGACATGGGTCAAACTCCTTAACCATTTAACACTTTCTTTTTTAAATAAATGGACATTTATTTTGGAGTAAGCTTTGGAACACTAGTTAAATAATACAAATTGAAATAATATATCTTTTTTATGGCAATTGACAAGTGTAATTTTTGTGTTTAGGAAAAAAATATACTCTTTAGGATTCTCCTAAGACTAAGATAAAAGTTGGAATTAATTGACATCTTGAATAATGATATTAATAACATCCATTTTGACACACTTTTTTATAATATCCATTATCTTATTGGGTGAAATGCAAGTGGTCATCACATGTATTTCATCCAATCAAAAAGCGAGTGTTCGAAAAATTGTGTCCCAAAACCAAGATGGGGTTATAGGTCACATGACTCCACTTACTTATTGTATTTTTTTTAACAAATATTTGGATATTTATGCAATCTAACCCCACTGGTATTATATTATTCTCTTCACATAATTCATTCATAACCCTGTAAGAAACTATAAAACTAATAAAGATGTTAATGTTAATGAGTGCTTTAAAAGTATTGATTTAGAAACCAAAAGAAATAACTTTACACAAAAAAGTGTAATTATTACAATGATAAAAATAACCACTTGTATTTTCTAGATAAAGTTTTATTTTATAGAATCCTTAATAAATGTTCTTGAAACATTTGTTAGCAATATTCATTGGGATCCTCTCCATTTTCTAAATGAAATAGAAATGTCAATTATTATAGTTTTGAATAAAATAAATGATATAAATATACATATTTTAAAAATTAAATACATAAATTGAACATTTATACGCCAGAAATTTGGTAATGAAATAAATGGAGAGAATATTAACTCAAACTACAATTATACTCTAAACTACTATCCATGGTTGAAAATATAATTAATTATACATATATATTGGGTCAAAGTAGTGTTATATTTTTTAATACGCTAGAAATGGAAAAACATTTAAAAAAATATAAATATTTAAGAGCAACTATAAACATAGCTTGATATTTTTTTTACTAAGTAAACATAACTTTAAATGAATGTTTATCATTTGCACGTTTATATACTTTAATTGAATGTTCAACATCAGTCTGGTGAGGCGGTGGAAAGAATGCTCATGGTGTGGCCTGTATTTTCGACAGGCTACAATAAATGCAGACAACTAAGTTTGATTCAAGTTCTGAAGAAGTTTGAATCAGTTCGGCGCTCAAGCTGGATCGAGTTCGTGGACTTAAAGAGATTTCGCCGTCTGATGGAGAAGCTTTGACGAACAAGTAAGACATCGAAGAGAAGTTGGTACCAGACAGATGAACCAAAAACAATTATTGTCGAAGAAGATATCATTTGAAATTCAAAAGATGTCTAGGGTAGTTTTTAGCGATTATGCCCGACGGTTTCTGTATGGGCAGTTACTTAGTATAAATAAGAGTTTTTCATAGGGAAAATGGGTCACAATTCGCATACACACGAAACTTACACACTCAAACTATCCGCACTATAGGAGAAACGAGTAAACAAGTTGCAAATGTATGAATTTGTATGCGACTTTACATTCATTTATGCAATTTAACCTTTTCCTTTAAATTCCTTGCAATTTACCCTTTTTTCTTAGCAATTTGCTTCTCGGATTCGACGCGTGTTCAGTCCCAACTTTTATACTTTTTGGTTCACTTCAAGAACATTCATAATTTTTATCAAACATAAGCAAAATATGCCCAGAGATTTGCTGGTTGATCTCTCAAGTTAACCGTTTTCGAAAACCAACGTTTGTTTACCAAGAACTAGGGTAAACACATGGTCAGTCTGAAGAGGCGGATGTAAGAATATTCGTGATCAACCTTTATGGTGGAGTTGCAAGGTGAAAGACATAGTGGAAGTACTCATTTGGAAGCTGAGGTAGAGAAAGCTTAGCTTGAGGTGAAGTTGATGACGCCGATAGTGGTGCGACTATGGAGACTTTGGGTGCTAGGCTCTTGTTTTGAGCAAGGGAATTCTTCAAGACGTCGAAAAGCATTTTGGAGTTTGAAGAATGTATGGCATGACTTGTGCGAGTACCGGAAAAGACCAGAGGTAATTGGAGGCAAGTGAATCTTCAGGAGGACATATTTGATCACTTCGGGGAGCTGAAAAAGTTACGGTGTAAACTTGTGGAACTACCCAAAATCCTAATATAGTTGGAAGCAAGGATCTTCAAAAGGGCGGAAGACATTCCGAGGGTTGGAGAAGCAAAGGGTGGAAGCTTGTGGAGCTACTTGATGTAGTTGAAAGCAAGGTAAGATGAAGCATGAAGAGAGCAACAAAGTGATTGATGGTTAAATTGACTTCATCACTAATTTAGAGTCAAGATGGCGAAATGTTGAACTTGACTCAAAATTTAATGGATGAAGAATATTGTTGCTAAAAATATTCTTGATTTGTTTCAGATATATTTTGTGACTCCAGAAGATTGTTGCTGAAAATATATTTATGGACAATAAATATATTTTTGTACCGTATGAAGAAAGATTTGATGCAAATGGAGTATATTTTTAAAGGGAATGTTTGATGCAAATCAAGAATATTAATATTCTTCTTCATCCATTAAATTTTGAGTCAATTTCAACATTTTTATATAATTTTTTATGATATCACATTTACTTCATTTATTAGTAAAACTAGTTTATGGACCCGTGTCAAGCACGGGCTAGAATTTCGTCACACTTAAGGGAGATAATATTGTGATTTACAAAGTGTCAGTTAAACCCAACATTGGATAAAAGAGTGGAGGTCGAACCAAAATTAAGTGAAAAAAACTCATATACTTAACCTTAAAATTTTGGAAGACGATATATCATTCTCACTTGTGTGGTTGGTCTTTCTTCAATGTGTCGATCCACAACCGTGTTAACTCCCCCATAAGGTCCAACACTTGTATCATATCCCGGTTCAACATTGTAGGGGGGGAAGGAGTGGTTCTTGATGGTGGATCACGCACATGGAGAGTCCCACACTTAATGGAGAGATGTTAATATGTCAACTGTGAGTTAAAATTTTAAATTGGATGCAAGAGTATATATATATGCTCATAAAGATATTAGCAAAATGACTCATGTACCTAATGTTTTAAGACTTTAGATGATGATGTGATGTCAATCTCATTTGTTTGGTTACTCTTAGCCTAATATGATTTTACAATCCAATGTACTCCCCAACATAAGTCCAAACATTATGATGATTTATTTGGTTAGTTTTTAGGTATCATTAGTTTAATTTTTTACCTTAAATTTTAGATTTTTCGATATTATTCGTTTTCATGCAATTTTATTTTATTCAACCTCTATTATTTCAAATTCCGTCACTATTGATCTTTGGTTGGATTTCACAATGAAAAAATATAGATGTTTTATGCTTAATTAACAAAATACATGTTTATTATCCTTAAAAAAAATACATGTTTATTAGACATTTTAAATTGATGTAGCATTTTCTAAATGAGTCTAATATTTTGGTAGCATAATTTTCCAATAATCTCCAACTCCTTCAATAAATTCATAAAATTAATAGCAACTCATTATTCCATATACTCTCACAGGTAAAATACACACTCCTTAGACTCTTCCTTTATCATTGATCTCATGTTCAAATTCATTTTTCATCTTCTTTCTTTTGGTCTTTGGTCTTTTGGCCTTCACTTTTGGTCTTTGGTAAGATCTAACAATGAAAAAATGCACATGTGTTATGTTGAGTTGACAAAGTACATGCTTATTACAGGTTTTAAAAATGTGGCATAAGTGAAATTTTACTTGGTTAGATTTATGTCACCCCAATCTTTTATTTTTCTTTTTCCATAAGTGAAATTGCACAATTATTTAAAAATGGGTAATGTTGCTTCTATCGAAAAAATATCAGTGGAAACATCACGACTTCCTCGTAGCTTTTTACCATGTGAATGTAGCATCACATCATCCTTTCATTCTACCATCCATGTTTTGTGTTAGATAAGATCCAACAATGGCAGTGAATTCAGGATAAATTCGTGAAATCATGTTTCGCTTGAAATAGCATTGCCCTTTAAAAATATAGCAACATTAAATAGTAACTTTTTTTGGGTTTCCCATAAATTCACTATGCAGAAAGAAATCATATTCAATGTGTGTTTGAACTTTGAAAGCACGTACTGCTTTAGATAATTATCACTTGATAAATGAAACACAAATGTAAATGTTAAAAATAAGAGAGATAAAATAAATTTGTGTTTGCTAAAATTTGCAAAATAAAATAGTCTATCACAGTTTAATCATAAGCACTCACATATGCTTGTAGTCACATCAAGTGCACCAAACACTATTGGAGTCAATATATATGTTGTGTCTTGACGATGTATATATAAAACATTGTTGGACTTAAGTTTTGCAACCTTAACATCTCACTCCAGACCTCTCGCTCACCTGGAGCCCAAACAAAAAAATAAAAAAATAATATGTAATACTTAAATTATGGAAAACGGTAAAGAGAAATACTGAGCAAAATCGTTAATATACTTTTGTTTAATTGTTTGAAAAGACTACCCTTTTTCAATCATTTTGGTTTTATTTATTATTTTGTGTTGCCTGTCTATAACCTTTACCCCCATCACCACACACAACCTTTGACTAACACATGAAAAAAACATTGAACCTTACATTTTTTTTTGTGAAATTAAACTTGATCGGATGAGAATTGGTTAATCATATGAAAAAGAAACTCTTTCAACATCTTACTTGTTGTCTTTTGAGGCAAATTCCAAATTTTAAAAGACCCTTAACTGTAAAAAAGAATCTTGAAGAAGTCAAATTTACGTGAAGGGCTTATCATTGTTGAAAGTACTATCATCTAAGAATATGAACAGGACACACAAATTAACATTATCTGGTAAATACAACTTCTTTCAGACCAACTTACACCGAATAAAAAGGAAATGATAAAAAACAATTGATTCTTAACCATACCCCTTAAGCCACTAATTTCAATTTAAAAATATTCACATAAACAAAATATTAAAAATAAAATATTTAGAAATCATCATACACACGGAAGTTAATACTGAACTGAGATAAAAAAGTTCAACGAATCCTAAAATGAAGAAAAACGAAATTGGTTGGAAGTGTCATTTGACTTAATACATATTAATGCTTTACAATGATATCCATGAGAGGAATTTTGTGTGAACACAAAATTTGGACACTTCATTTTATCACACACGTAAAAAGAAGAAAAACACTAGAAAAAAATAATTAAACAATCATTAGTTTTTAAATGATTATATGATATGCATTTTTTTTGTGCGATGAAACAAAATGTCTAAATCCTTGTGACCATCCAATAACTATTTTAACAATGATATACCATAGGCTTAAGTGTACTTTTGACTCTGTATCTTTTTAAATGTTGCGATTTTGGTCCCCTAATTCATAAAATGACAAATTAGTTATTTATGTTTTATCCTCTTTGCAATATTAGTCCTTTTGTCTAATTTGAGTTATTCAACACTGACATTAGTATATAAAGTGAAGACATCACTAAAAACTTAAAGACAAAATAGGCACCCAAATTCAATGGAAAATTAGTGTTAGACGTTTTTATCTGCATTCAATACGTTCAATGCGAAAAAGGAAGAAAAAAATTGCATTGACTTGGACTACTTGTATAAAACATATTATTACTGAAAAATAAATACATCACTAAAGCAATGGAGATATGAACAAATGAAAGCAATTAAAAATAACAATTGAAGGCATTTAATGGTAGAAAGCAAGATTATGCGTCACATGTACTTATAACTCTCGCAAGTGAAATGTTTATTATAAAGATATATATAGATTTTAAATACTAAACAAAATCTTAAATTACGGTCAGAGGAAATGAGGAATCACATTTGATTTCTAAAGAATGGAACTACCACTAATTAAGCATAGTTTTATTATTCATGGATTTATTTAAAAATATAGTGGGACAACTCTACAATGGTTTGAAAATAACATTGGCCTTCTGGACAATTTTTTTTTCTCTTCTCTTTCTTTACAAATAGCAAATGATCCAGCTCATCAAAGCCTCTTAAACAATTTTTTCTTTAAGATCGACAATAAATAAATAGTAAATGATCAAGTTTATTTAATTTTTCTTTCAAAAATAAAGTTTATTTAGTTTTAAAATTTATTTTAAAATAAATAAATAAATATAAAAATATGATATGCCATTGAATTCTTAAAAGAGGTACACACTCAATCAAAGTTAAGGGATACCGAGTGTTCACCTTCAATTGGTAATTTGGTAGCATATTTCCTAAACTAAACCCAAAACAAAATAACATATAAAAAATCATTAGAGTTTTCTAAAAAAAAAAATCACTAGAGTTAATTGGTAGCATATTTCCTTCATTTTTGAAGACAACAATAAAGAAAAGCGAACAAATACAATTTTAATAGTGAGTTTAATTAAAAAAAAATTCCATAAGCAGCCCAATTTTCTATGCTTTTAGGAGAGTACATTGTACTATTTGATGTTATACTAAACCAATATTATATTGTAGATGAAGAAGATCATTAGAAACCAATGGAGAAAAAAATTGTGCGGACGCAATTCAAAGACAAAAGATCATGCACCTTCAATTATTTCATATCATTCACAAGTTTTTATGCATTCAAAATAATCATGATTTTTTTCCTTCTAAAAAATATATCAGCATTTTTCATAGCTAAGATAAAGTTGAATTGATTGCAACATAAACAATATCCATTTTTCATAACCACTGCCAAGTTGATTCGATCAATATGTTTATATACATTTGCTAAATTCAAAATTACAAAATTTTTAGTGCACATATGAAGTCATTTAGGAATAAATTAATCCAATCAAGAAAAAAAACTAAGTCAAAGCTGGCAACGATAAGAAAATTAAAGCATGGAATACTATTATCAAACTCAATATATTTTTCTTTCCACTTATTATTTATTCACTTTCACTTATTCCAAACACATAAAAATCATCTCATTTTCCATTCAATATATTTTACTTATTCCAAACACCTAAATATTTCATACAAATACAAATCAACTGCATTTGACGGTTGAACAATCAACCACATTTGTGAAAATTAAACCATCCATGCATAAAGAATCGAGTAATGAGAAGTTTTCTGACGATAAGAGTAATGATAAATTGACAACTAAAAGGTTTTTCAACACCAAACATTTATCGAGGATTGTGTATTATTCTCTCT
>Ga0315915_1003529_pt1 | contig 19799 bp, 9 predicted proteins | sample MpolbnodulesMG_FD_207738 | JGI IMG/M metagenome (GOLD analysis project Ga0315915, IMG submission 207738) | Medicago polymorpha root nodule microbial communities from Los Angeles, California, United States - branched nodules | ecosystem: Host-associated > Plants > Roots > Nodule | place: USA... | reverse complement strand
CAATTTTATAAAGGAAATTTATTCAAAGTTGTTCAATTCACACTATTCTATTAAAGTAATGAATTTGTTTATTTTACCTTCAGTGCCAGTGTGTTATTATGATTCTGAGGCATTATTTCTTTGTCTCCATTATGATTTGGAACATTGTTGAAGGTTGGAAATGAGTAACATACTTCTCCCTTGGATCCTTGGCTGGATGAAGACTCTCCAGAAGCTACTGTGGAAGCACGAGATAGAGGATTGGAGCTTCCACTTGAATCTATCTCTACACAAAGCTACATATACAAACATGTACTCAATATACATTTCCATGTTACTAGAACATTGAAACTTCAGAATAATTAAATTCATGTAATGCTGTAACGTGTGTATCTGTGTGTATAATGTTATGACAAATGGTTTTCCACAAAATGATTCTAATCAATATAAGATGGAACTCAGTCGTTCCATCTTAATCAATTGTCAAAATTGGTATAAAATTAATTTAGTGAATACATAATACGAACTTTTCAATCTCAAATCAATAACCTAGATTGATGCGTGCTATTTTTACTGCCTGAAATTTGGATCTTTAGATTTCTTGTTGTTAAAATTTACAACATTGAATTGTTATTTCACACGATCTTTAATTTTAAGAGAAAGATTCAAGTAAATGACCTATTTGACGTTGTAAATTCACTAATTGCATGGTTTCTTGATACCAAAAAATCCAAATCAAATTTTGTAATGCAAGATTTAAATTTCTGAATCCATGCAACTACCGATTCGAAATATCAGACGACTCATATTTTAACTTTGTGACCATATATCAGTCATATTAAATTATATGAATAATTATACCATTAAGCATGCATAGTAGTAATCAAGACATAGACAACATGCTGGTGATGTCATATTTTATCTAATTATGAAAAATGATTTGGTTTCAGTAAAAAAAAAATGTTGAATGATAGAATAGAATATAAAGTTAAACCTGAAAAAGCCTGTTTTCAAGACAGGCAACACGATCCATCAATGTTCCTTTAAAGTAGGCCTCTTTGATAGATGCTTCAGAAGATTGTTTTTCAGCAGCAGTAATAACATTGCTTCCACATCTTTGTTTTCTTTCTAAATACTTCATCTGTCACATCAAACCCAAAAATACACATAGGAAAAATTAATTTGATACATGTGACAAAATTGATTTTCATATGACAATTGTAGTAAGAAGAAATTAATGAAAAATAAGCTCACAACGAATTCCAAATGATCGAGCCTAGCAATGAGAGGGATTGAAGAGGAATCATGAGAAGGTAGTTTGAGATCATCCATTTTGGAATGTGTGTGTTATGTTACATAAATGTAGTGATTTATTTCATGATATATATTTCATGTTATTACATATATATGACTGATTCCCTCGTATTTTTTGGAGTAGCGACATTTTTTGAGACACCTCACTAGTCATACATACATTAGTTAGTTTGTTATGCTGTTATTGTTATGTGGCAAAGACAATTTCTCTAAGTATCTCCATTCCATATTTATGTGAATGCTTCAACAAAAAAAAAAAGTGTCACATTCTTTTTGGTCAATACCTACGAAACACGGATATATACATAGACACTAGACATGATATAGACACGGACACACCGACACCGCTTATAATTTGAGAAAATCACATAATTTAGTGTAATTATATATGTCGGTGTCAGACATGACATGTGTTCAACACTGAGACACGTCTAATCCGAAGAGTGTCGTGCTTCCTAGGTCAAGACTAATATGTTCACCAAGATCCATTATGGGCTTATGGCTCAAATCTTTTTTTTTTTTGCTAATATGACCCAGATCTTATGTATGAAATTAAAATGTTCAAGTTCTAATTAAGGAGCTGAATCAAGCCGCTCACTAGCTTGATTGAGTCGAATTTGAATTGCATAAATATATTCGTGTTAAACTCAAGATGAGTATTGAATTGAACTTTATTAAGTTGAGTCAAGTTGAACCAAGTTTGACTCATTTACAACCTTAACCCAAGTTGATGTATAATCAAAATAAGTGAAAACCAAGCAAGAGACCGTTTTAATTATGGGGCACACATGAATCAAATTGCAGCACCAAGCGTTAAAAATATATCATGAAAAATGATAATCAGTACAAAAGTGATTTTGTCAAAAACAGGAAAAAGGTGTGTGATCAGTTAAAAAAATTATATTTTTAGAATTTTTTTAATTAATATATATATTAAAAAAATAACAGAAGCCACACCTCTATTCATTCTTGCACTAAAACCCTGCAGATTTCTAACTTCAGCCTCCTAATAGCAACAGTAGCGACATCAACTTCATCGTTTCCGAGTTAATTGCTCCTAAATTGCACAAGAAATTTTAACTTTGTGTACGTTGTCTTGAAAGTTGAATCTATGTTTCTAGCAATCTAAACTGCTAATAGGATAATGAGAAAACAGCAGACGCATTGTATATATTTGTTAACGTGTTTTAGCCATGTCGTATTTGAAAACTGATTACATCCGTATCATACAATGAATCCAAGCTTCTAAAAACAGCCTTAAAATAAAAGGTTGCTTGCATTACCACTGGTAAAATAATCATTCCTTGAAGTAACAATAGACATAAGCCATTGTGGCAATATTGCAATGTATGAAATGAAAATGAAAATGTCGTAGGATTTGAAAAGGAAAAAAAAGTTTCAGAAACGTGTTCATTCATGGTACTCAATGATATCCCCTATGAAACTTGCTTATAAAGTAATCATCCTAAAGCTGATCTTGTCATCTCATATGCCAAGAAACATGCTGCATTAGCAGGAACACTTCTGCACATTGCAGGACCAAAACCCTTATAAAGACCTTTAAACCCTTCAGTAGCTTTTATCCTTCTGAAAGCATCAATTGAACCAGAAAATTTTGGATTTTTGTAATCATCAACTTGAATCACACTCTTAATAACATCAGTTGGATACACCATAAACCAAAAAGCAGCTCCGGCCAAGCCTCCGGAAAGCATCAGAGAACCTCTACCGAGTTCAGAGGTATCGGTGCCTCCTGCAATTAATTGCTTTGTTGCTTCATATACACCAAACATTGCGGCATTTCCAGGTATTTCACGGGCCATAGTGGGAACTAACCCCTTGAAAAGACCTTTTACGCCACCTTCTGATCTGAGAACATGTCTAGCTACATCCATCGGTCCACCGTATTTCACTGCCAATGTTGCTGTTCCTGATCCAGCTAGCGCACTTTGTGCTTGTAACCTGGTATTCATCATGTAACAAAATATTTAGCTAGAAGAACAATACATATTTTTAGTACAAATGTTTATAAATAATAATGTAAGTTAATCAAGACTAATCTGCAAGTCAGAGTTATTTTCAAGGCCATTGATTTTCATGTCAACCATGAGAGAAATGATTACATTTCCTTAATATGAGCCCCTAAAGGGATGACTCAGAGATTACTAGAATCTGAGATTAGGCCTAACTCTACTCCATCCAGTAACTAGTTCAAATGGTTAAGAATTTCCACACCTTGTGAAAAGTAAAGACTATTGACTATATCGGTTGGGTATGGCTCATAATTTATTGATGTGCAGGTCGCTCGTGTGGGTGAGTGTTTAAACACAATTGTAATTTGTAAAACCCTAAGCTTGAATAATAGCAAGGTACTGCAGCCACTCTGCAGTCTAAGACGTATGCACGATTGGTCAAACTCCGTGATCAAATATCGTGTCTTCTCTAGTTGTGTTTTACGTATCTTTTATTAATTTTGAACCAGGGTTGCTGTTCTAACAAAATTTCTATGGGATCTCAACACACCTCTCACGCAGACACGCTGGGATATCTAATGCATGGATAAATGCGGGTGGCTCAGTAACATAGATGTCAACAGAGAACAAGAATAAACAAAGGTTTGCTCCGGCTAGAACGTTAATACATGACAGGACAAAGTAGAAAAACAAATCAGAAAGAAATTGATAGAAAGAAGAGAAAATATAATGTGACTGAATCATGAAAATTAAAACACCGTCATCAGTGGCATCTAACCTGCATTTGATAAGTTCAGTAGGGCACGCTAGAAAGGAAACAGAAAGTCCAGCTGCAGCTCCACAAACAAGCTGCTGATTTATTGTGAGGACATCACCAGGATGTGACTTCAACAATGCTTCCATTTGCCCTCTAACTGTAAACAGGACAGCATTGAAGGCAGCTACTGTAGCAAGTGGTGCTCCCATACCTTTGTATAATCCGCCAGGACCTTCAGCTGCTATTGTCTTCTTGACAGCATCAATTGCACCGGAATATTTCGGAACCTGACCAGGAAGTGGTGTAGGCTGGCTTTGGAGCTTGACCTTTATGGTGTCAAATGGATGACCAACTATCAGTTGTGCTGCCCCTCCAATAGTTCCAGCAGTTAGGTCCTTAGCCACGTCTCCCATCTGAAAAAACAAATTTTTTGTTCCAAGTTATATTAGATTTTCGATAAAAGAATGAGAGAAATAAGAAATATAATGATAGTCAAATTTGACGATAATTATATTTCTTATTATGCTTGATATCGACTTAATACAAAAGACTAAGACTTTTCATTAAATATCCTGAAGAGGTTACGGAAATAAGCTAAAAACAACTTCTAGACATGTCATAAACTATTTTTCATAAACTCTCCCGAACAGTCGCAGAAGTGCTTATGTCAGTTGATGAACTCAAATAAGCTAATCCAAACAGGCCCTAAATACGAATCCCTACTTATAGGGATATAAGACTCCTAATCCTATCATAAGTAAAATGTGTGCAGGAGGAAAGCTCAGCTTCGTGACATGAATGTACAAGACGGGCATACAATTTTGGACTAAGAATACCAAGTTTTTAAACGCCTTACAATTACATGCAAAAGATACAGCTTGAATAACAAAACAAGTATTTTGCCTTGGTTTGTATATCTTTTGTTCTTTCGGAAACAAATTTGAAAGGTAGCAACTGAAAACAGAAACAAGAGTACATACCATGACGTGGAAAATTTTCAAAGGTGATAAGATTAATTTCAAGCTTAGGCATGTATAAAGTACTATCACAAACACAAGAAATTATCCTTTAGGCAATCTGAGATAACTAAACAACCATTCTTTTATCTGGAACGAGGGTCATATGGAGAGTTTTATATATCATAATTCACAGATAAAAACTTTTACAGCCAAAGAAAGTACGTGCTTAGAGGATAACTTTCTAATTTGCAACTGAATCTCTGCTTAGCAGTAAGCAAAATTGAGTTTTGTAAGTTTATGAGTATATGTTACTAGCCTGACATGAGCATAGTAGAGATAATTTGTATAGTTGTTTAATTAGCTAAAAACTACTCTGCATAATTTTGTATTTCGGCTCTTAAAATCTGAGTCGAGTAATAAATCTAAACAACTTCTTCTAAGAGAGATATTGTCTATCTATTACTTTGGTGAGGGCAAAAATGCAGCAGGTATTATGATCGGAACATAGAATTGGGAGATGACATTCAAATTTGAAATAAAGCAAACTAAGAGAGATTCCGTGAGGGATCAACATCAACTGAAGAGTCCGAAACAAATGTTTCTCTTCAACCAGTCACATGAAAAGCAGTATATGACATTCACAAGAACCATATCCCTTTTAGCACATCCATCAAATACTAGATGCCAAAGGGCCATTAACTACAAAGATCCCAAAAAAATAGTAGTTTGTTCAAATTTCGCAATGCTATTGCATTATAGCACCTCTATAGCTCCTATTGGACAATACTTTGTACTAGATGTCTAAATCTAGTATCATGTAACAATAGCAATTTGTTCAGATTCTGCTATGTTACGGTGATGCTAAAGTCTCTATTTGACTACACCGGTACAAAATGTGCACAAACAAGGAGGTACAAAAACAACAAATAATGAGAATTTCAAACTTCAATATAGTACAGAAACAAGGACACTCCATCTTCCACTCTATGAAAGCGACACTCTATCTTCCACTCTATTTGTTTCACTAAATAATCACAGATTGCTTGAAATCGACTCCCTCTAAAGGCAGAAGTTCTTAAACACTTATAATCAACACCCCATCCAGTCTTGTATGTAAGAGAAAATTAGATCAATAAAAGTTTATGTATCCGGTCCAAATTTTGATCAAGATACATAAATTTTTGTTGACTAAATTTTCTCTCATATAAGACAGAATGAAGTGTATATATCTAAAGGAAGAAATCAACAAAGAAAAAGGCGGGGATAACTGAAGTGTTTTTTTTTTTGAAGGAATAACTGAATTTTAATTCATTCAAAGAATCACCAATAAATTCAATTCATAACAAAATACAAAAAATATTGAGAAAATAACATTAATTCCAATATAAGGGTGGAAATAAAACAATCAAAGTAGTGATTATCTAACTAAATTAGATCCAGGCAGACAGACAAACATTAGAAGGTAGAATAATATGATAAAGTACAATCAGGAATCTGATCATGGATGATATGTCCTTAAAAGTAAGGAATCTGATCATGGATGACAGTCCAAAAAGTAAGGGAAAAAGAATGTTACCTTGATTTATTGAATGGGAGAAAAGAGCAATGAATGTTAGAGCAGAAGGGTGAAACAGAATGGTGGTTGGTTTAGTTATTTCAGTGAATAAATAGGGTTGAAAGAGATTCTTATTAGGAAATTTTGGTGAATGGCGATTTTGCAACACACACGCGCGCAGGGTTTGTCAGAAAGTGACTCTCTCAGCCAATAAGAGTTAAGTTAGTGGACTCTGACTGGACACACACACAAACGTCAGCATGTGATTGTGACCAACTTGTGTTTAAGGTATAACAAATAGTGTTATGTTTGGAACTTTATGAAATCCCAAATAATCAGCAAATTTATTGTGATTGATGCATTTGATTCCATATTTTAAAAGCACGAGAACAATGTGCCGAAGGGTACATGGTTTTTAATGAAATTCTTAAATGTGACATTCATTATTTGATTTTTACTATTAATTACATTATAAGGTAAGTGGTTGTACTTGTACGATGTAAAGAGATCACCACGATTGAAAGTAAAAAGAATAATCTCCACCAAATATGAGATTTCATAATAAAGAAAAGGTATGGCTAATGCCACATACACCCTTTAACGATTTCAAAATAATAAATTATTCTATAAGAAAGTCAAATATTTTAATATATAGTGCATTGATTACACAAATTTTTATAATTTTTTTTGTCAAGTAATTTAATGGCTAGAAATTCACATTTTTAAGATGAATAAGTGGGGTGTCTGGTCCCCGCCAACTAAACTATGGTCACATGGAAGGGAAAAAAATTAAGTTCCTGATCACCTAAGAACACACACTAAAGTACATGACATCAAAGTCGTCCCAATCACATTGAAGGTAATGCTATAATATTAAAAGTAGACCCCTAGTTAAAAAAATACAATTTTTTTTTATTTTATAAAAATAGTCATATTTCGGTGCTTGTGGAGCCCCTAATCAATAACATAAAAAAAATACCATTACTAATGTTTTCAGTGGCGAAGCTAGCACAATTTTTGCAAGGGGGCCAAATATAAAGAAAAGTAAAATATATTTTTAAAACTAATATATGAAATTCAATCAATAATGAAAATAAATTTGCAATAATTTTTGTTTATATTTAATGAAACGACAACGAAGAAACTAATATCTAACAATGATTATTTATAAAAGTTGAACTCTATAAAGTTTTAAGAAGTCAAATTTATCTATAATTGACACTAAATTAAACAAATTATCAATATTTTATTAACATTATCCCTCTTTAAACCAACAAAATTGTTTGAAGTAGTTAAGTAATATATTAATGGGGTAGCCACTTACAAAACTATACTATTTTTTCAAGTTTTTTTTTTCTTTTGGGGTAGCCATTGCTACCCCATTCACATACTACAATTCTCCCCTGAATGTTTTGTTTGAGTTTTGTTTTGGTTTGTTGGTAGTGTATGGGTTGAACATGGCACATTATTCGGTCCATTTACATTTTTTTTTTTTTAGGATCGGTCCATTTACATATTCGTGCATTTTTTCACCTCGGACAAAAAATAAGAAAGTAGTTTTCCCTGAAAGCTTGGAGAATTGTATAAAAAACAAGTTCTTACATATTCGCCAGTAACTTTAAATTTTTTTTACAAAGTGCAATTGTATAATGCTTTGTTCATGGATTTACACTAATTCTAAAGCATATGGAACACAACTCAGACCTATATTGATCATTGTTATTGTAAAAGGGGTTTGTGAGTTTACTTGATTTGAGGCCACTGTTATGTAATAATCTCAAATTGAATCAAATAGGTTTAAAGTGATTATGTATCACTGCAACACTAACATAGTACATGTAGGTTTGAAACAAACAAACACAAGAGTACTAAATGAGTATTGTCCTATTGAAAGGGGAAAAAATCTATGACATGCCATCCTTGTTTGTTACTAACTGAAGTTAAGATTTGTTGGGTGGCTGTACTTTTTTCAGCAGTTATTTCATTAACTATTTTATTATATCTTAGTCTATAGATTCCTTTCAAAATAACTTAAGGTATATCGAAATAAAACAGCTTCAAACTACTAGTTTCACCACCAATCAGCTACATAAATAAATAATGCATCCAAACTCCGTATAGCTTCTAGTTATGGACGATTTGTGTCACCACAACACAAGTTTTATCAGCTCAGATTAACACGTAGGTATTAGGAAGAAAAAAAATCAATTCAACAAACTTGTTCCTTTGCATAAACTAGTTGCATCAACTCACATAAAAAACCAAAAATAATTATTGCTGCATAGAATAGAGCTATAATTGTTCTCATAGCACTTATGTTGTTGTATCTAAATTAAGTACAATTCTATAATAATAACGTATACCGAAAAAGTTGGAGTCAATGTAACTAAAATAAGTTGAATATCAAAATAAGTAGAATATCAAAATAATCACGTCATAGCTCCTCGCCTTAGTGTAGTGACAAAGATCTTGCATTTGATTGCTCCTCGTACCGATCGGTACGTAAGGACAACCTCTATGTTCTCGATGTGCTCATCTAGATCTGAAGTCCCATCGTATGTGTCCATCTGGGATGGTTTTTCCAATCCGTGAGGGATTAGAGTTTCTTTGATGCGGCGAGTGAAGGGGCCATAAGTATAACGACCGCCTCGGGCATCTTGTTCATCATCAGGGCTGGATGAGGAAGAGGACCAAAAGCGTTTGTTTCGCCTTGGTGGACATCTTCTCGGGGGAGACCGCTAGGAGGGGAGCGCCTTGGTGACCTTCTTCTTAGTGACCGCAGTTCGCGGCTAGAAGTTCTCACGCTGACTGAGCGTCTGGGAGACCTAGATCTGGAACGGCGAGGCTTCTTCCCCTTCTGTTACGCGGTGGGGAAGGAGTGTCACGGATGTTGATCAGCTGCCTCTTTGAATAAACAATGAGTGTCACAGATGTGGATCAGCTGCCTCTTTGATTTTTCAAGTTCGGCAATGCGTCTGTTTTGCTCCTCAGCTAACGTTATTTGACGTTTAACCGTGCGGAGCAGGAGATTGATTTGTTAATCCATGGAATTATCGACCAGGCGATAAGAATTTTAATTATATTTGTTATATTATTGATAAAAGATAAAAATAATTTGTTATTATTTAAAAATCATATAGATTAAAATTGACACTGCGATAGCAAGAAGCAGTGTAATTAGTTTTTTGTTTGAGGGAAATTAGTAAAATTCGTTTTGTAATATGTCAATATATATATATATATATATATATATAGAGCTTCTTTTTTTTAATTCCCATTCATTCATTAATTCATTCGACCCCAATCGGCAGACAGAGAATATGGTAACCGATTGTTATTTACCCGACGAGTGTTTGGAGGCAGTGTTCGGATGTCTGAAGAACAACCACTGTTTGGAACATCTCTCTCTCGTTTCCAAACGGTTTCTCACCACAAGCAACGATTTCCGATCATCTCTCGTTATCTGTGATCTAACCCTTCCTTTCCTCCCCCGCCTCCTCCAGAGATTTCCCAACCTCACATCCCTCGACCTCTCCCAATTTCATGGTGACCTTGACGAGCTTCTCACCCATATATCACTTTTTTCTTTGGATCTTAGATCGCTCAATCTCTCCAAAGGATTCGTGATGCCCGTCAATGGGCTGCTAGCTTTGAAGAAAACTTTGATCTCTCTCAATTGCTCCAGGATGGCTCGTCTCGGTAAAACCAACCTGCCTCTCATCCTCAATTGTTTTCCTTTTCTCCAAGAACTCGACCTCAGTTACCCAAATTGTTATGTTAATCTTGAATTGAATGAACTGTCTTTGGCCCTTCCCAAACTCCGTAAGATTAATCTCTCTGGTCATTACATGTCAGATCTATCACTTTTTTATTTATGTAAGAACTGTGAATTTCTCCAAGAGATCGTTATGATACGCGTTTTTCATTTAACTGTTGAGGGGGTTGCTTCTGCTGTACGTGAGAGACAAGGTTTGAGGTGTTTGTCTTTCACCATCACTGAATCAGCATTATTAGCATTAGAACTGCCTCATTCACTTTTCACCTCGTCCTTGTTCAGTTTGAAGGGTTTGACTTGTCTTGATTTATCATTTTCTTGTGTCCCAGATAAGCTCTTCTTATCTCTTGCAGAGGAATGTCTTCCTTTGACGAGTCTTGGTCTCCAAGGTTGCTTTGGCTATACTTATACTGGAATCTTTCGTTTGTTATCTAAGTGTCAATCTTTTCAACATTTGAATCTTCAAAAGGCCGACTTTCTGGTTGATCAACATGTCGCTAGGTTGTCTCTGTTTCTTGGCAATTTGATTTCTATAAACATTGGTTTTTGTAGTAAGCTCACGGAATCAGCATTGATTGCTCTAGCTAAAAATTGTCCTTTACTCACCAATATAAACATGGAGGAAACTAGTATTTGCTACCTTTTTCCCAAATTTGGAGCTGCTTAATTTGAGCTCTTGTTATTATATATTTAATTGTGTTGGTAAAGTTTTAAGGACAGGTTTTAATATTAGACATTTGAGCTTAGCCTCCTCTTCCAGAGCAAAGTTACTTGAGATGAACTTTGCAGTTCCCAAATTAGAGGTATTGAACTTGTCCGGCTCCGCAACTGATGATGATGCGCTCTATGCAATTTCAATGAGTTGTTGTGGCCTATTGCAACTGAACCTAGAAAATTGTTATGATGTCACAGAGAAGGGAGTGAGGCAAGTGGTAGAAAAATGCACAAAGCTGAGGGAGATCAATTTGGGGGGTTGTCAAAATGTTGCTGGCAATGTTGTTTCTGAGATGGTACTTTCAATGCCATCATTAAGAAAAATAACAATTCCCCCTTTTTATCATCCCAGTGATCATGAAAGGGAACTCTTCTTGCATCACAGATGCCTTGTTTGCTAGTATTTTGGAAGTGCCCCCATTGAAGTATTAGATGTAAGATTTTACGTTCCACAGTTACTTCTTTGAGATTTCTTTAATTGTCAATTTATCTTTGTTGCATTTGCTTATATGATAAATGCCTAAGTAATTGTGTACCATAGTATTTTTCATAGGCAAAAATTCTTTCGAGCTCATTTATCTTATTTATTTGAAACATTTTTGTTGTTGTTTGAACATGTGGGTTGCCTTGCTAAGTGGATGTATATGCTGAGGTTGAGGTTTAAATGTTTTGTGTAGTTGAAGAAATGTATCTTTTTCACACACCTCTATTTATAGAAGTTGGATTAGAGATTACAAAGTAGTGGGGAAGTTGAGGAAGTCCTGGAATAATGGGAACATGGGTTATGGTAAGTGATATGCCGAGGTCATCTCATACGTGGCCGAGATCATTTCTTTCTTGGCTGAGCAAGTGGTTCTTGTGTAGATTTTTTATCTTTAAAACGTGCACAAATTAATCTTGGAATTATTCTTGGCTGAGCTAATGGTCCTGGAATTAGTAAAATTAAAACTTTTTTTTTTTTGTTATCAAAACAAAGAAATTCAAATAAAATAGTAAAGTGTTACGAATAAATAAGATAAAAATTCTGGATGATTTTTTTTTTTTTTTCCTATTTTGATGTAAGATCCTAATATGCTGATTTAGGGATGGTCATGGGTTAGATTTCGGTAGGATACATACGTGCAATTTTTTGAGAAAAAAAAAATGCCCCGTCTTAGTTGTGGGTTGCAATTTCAATACGAGTGAATAAGTGAAAAACCTCCCATACAATTGTAACTTTCGTCAAAAATCTTCCGATTTTTAAGAAACTTCAAAAACCATCCATAAAATTGTCAAATGTTAGTCAATTACCCCCTCCATTTGTTTTGGATGTTAACCCCTATGACATGGCAGTTAACTGTACATGTGGCACCTCTACGAGGACTGAATGTTATGCCACGTCATAGGGGGTAATTGACTTTTTTTTAAAAAAATTTGCTTTCTTTTTTAAAAAAAAAAAAGTGTAATTATAAAATAGCCAAATACCCCCTCAAATTTAACACTTATATGCAAATACCCCCCTCAAATTTAAAATTTATGTAGCAAATACCATCTTCAAATTTAAAACTTGCGTGTAAATATCTCCTTAAATTTAAAACTTATGTGCAAAATGCACTTTGAATCATTAGAAAGTTTTTAAGCTAACTCATTTTCGTAGATTTCGGGGGGGTGTTAACAAAAGTTACAATTTCGGGGTTTATTTTTGCCTATTCACTCGAAGTTGTGAAAACAACTTTTTGACTCCGGAGCTAGTGTAGTCCACGATCCCAAGTGGCTCGTTGGTGGAGGCATTTTTGCACCGACTTGTTTCATATTGTTAGTTTGAAGGAGAGTTTGCGTGTAGAATCGTTGAATGAGTCTGAACTCACATGTTTGGTGAGTAGAGCTTTCAAAATTTTCTCTACAAGTCAGGCCAAAATTTTGGTGTCTATGTTCTCACTCTTTTTATTGCACTAAGCCGCTAACGCATGTAAAGTATGACTGGTATGAAATTTTAATTTTGATTAAAATTAAGTATAAATGTTTGTGATTTTCAAATTATAAAAAACCATATTTATCTTTTTTCAATGACAACAGTAATTTAACAAATAGTATAATATAAATTCTTATCTTTTTTAATACCACCAACAATATAACATTAATATAGAGAAATTTGTTTAAGGTATAATTGGAATTATAAAAAATTCAATCCCTTCATATATAATATTGATAATATTGTTATCTTAATGGGATTTAATTTTTTTTAATTAAAATTTAGAATATTGGTGTGTGAACATTCACAATCAACAAACTAGAGACGAGCAAACAAAACTTGAACTCGAATCTTTAAAATTATCAAATGAACCCGTCCACCAAAATTGAAGCAGGCCCACTGACAAACAACTCACAACAAGGAAAACGGCAACAACAAGCATCAACGACCATCAAACGAGTTGAAACAAATGAGACATTTTGTCAAAATCTAATCTTCTATGTCCAGGCATGGACTAAGAAAGAGACGGAGAGGTGAAGCTCCATGGCAATGAAAAACCAAAATAAGCACCGAGCATGTGTGCCTTCAAAATAGACAAAGAGGTACTAGTGGAGGATTGAACCTAGTTGTTTTGACTGAAAATGGAGGAAATAAAGAAAGACGGCATCTAAACTATCAGTAAATCCAACGACTGGTAGTGAGTTGAATACGTGAGTGCAGAATTTCCCTAACTGCAAGCGATCTGCATCCATTTATAAAAGTTGTAATTTCTCAGAATAAAATTTACACACAACTTTTTTTTCCTCGTGTTGAAATTTTTTATGCCCAAAAAAAATATATAACTACTCAATTTGTTAAGGATATCCAAAATTTACCACACATATATGAAAATAATATTCCCCCGATAATAGGATTTCTGGGAAATTTAATTCCAAAGGTAATTTTTCAAATCTTCGAACAAATGCACCTTGAGTGTTGATAAATTGATAGAAAGATAGATAATATATTTTTGTATGTTTCATCACAAATTCGAGAAAGTCTTACGGTTACATGCCTAACTCACAGAGTTTCTCCATCAAAGTTGTTTCTTCTCGCTCGTTTCCACGCCTCTCACTACATCTTATGTCAAATTCTCACAAAGTTAACTAGAAGCAAACATGATTGTACTTGTGGTGAGTACAATAGTGAAATCTAGGGTTTAGATTGTTTATCAGATGCCTTAGGAATGATCCCAAGGGAGGTATTTATAGCCCTTGGTGGGCTTGCTTTTGCATGACTTAAGCTCCAAGTAAGTTGGGCTTTTGGTCTTTTGGGCGGCTTCCAGATGCTTCTAGAAGCTGGTAAAGATGGTGCCCTTAAGATGACGCGCCTAATCCTCCAGGGGCCTTCTAGAGGGTGTTTAAGCTCTTTTAAAGGGCTTTGAAGCCTTTAGGAATATAATGACGGTTCGCAGCCCCCAAGCATGAGACTTGGGACAAGGCGAAGTGATGACTAAGCAAAGCAGTCTAGATGATGCCTTAGAAGGGTGTGCCCGTTTTTATAGGTACCCTTAGGAGGGCTTTTAGAATTCCCTTAAAGGGTGTATAAACCCTTTGGAGTTAATCTGATGGTCCACAGCTCCCCAAGCACGAGTCTTGGGACAAGGCGAAGTGATGAATCTGTAGGTTTGATGGCTCCTATCCGTTATTATTGTGCTTCAGACGTTTTTTACGGGGCGGTGCCTTTCATAAGGGCATGCCCAGGCTTCAAGAGGTCTTCTGGAGGGCATTTGTGCCTTTTAGGAATGTACATGGTCCACAGCCCCCCAAGCACGAGTCTCGGAGTAAGGCGAAGTGATGATGATATCGAAACTTTATTCTTTTTAACACTTCTTCTTCTGTTCTTTGAATTTTGACTCTATATTTTGACGTAAAACTTTTCCTATTGAGTGACTTGTTAAGGCTTATGGCGTCCAAACATTCTTTTCTTTAGGAGTATTTGGAGTTAAACTCTATGTAGGTTTGCTCATATTTTTCCTTATGAAGTAGATATTTTTTGTGTCGAATTTTATTTTAGCGTTGATTTTTGACGTAGTGGGCTATGTTGGAATCTTTGCGAGAGGCCGCACTAGAGCCTCTTTGAAAAGGTTGACGTTCTGGGCGACTTGACTTTATCCGAGCCTTTTAAAGGGCATTGTTTAAGCGTTTTTTTGGCTTGCATAAGTGTAGAACTCGCCGTGTCAGAGCCTTGTACAAGGTTGACGCTTTAGGCTGTGCATAACTCACTGTGTTAGAGCCTTGTACAAGGTTGACGTATTAGGCTCGCTTGATTGTAGAATTCGCCAAGTCAGAGCCTTGTATAAGGTTGATGTTTTAGGCTCACTTGATTGTAGAATTCGCCAAGTCAGAGCCTCGTACAAGGTTGTTTTTATTTATATTCCTTGCCCCGTTTCCTGAGCCTTTTCTATTTATAGAAAGATCGCGTGTGTTTATCTCATAGTTGTTGATTTGTAGTATATTTCGTATTGCCTTTGGCAATTCTTTCTTTCTTTATTTCCCGTCATCTCGCAAAGTGAAAATTTTGAATAGAAACTGGGAATGTTGTCTTTGGCGTTTTATATATTGATCTGGTGGCGGCTTGATTTTCTTTTAAGTTAGGTGGGTTCGCATTGGCGTATCCAGGACCCTGAGTCAGGGGGTGCAAACTTTTCGTCATACAAAATTTTGATTTTTTTTCTCATAAGAAAGTCGTATATTTTAGTCTTCGAAATATCTCCGTTCTCACAAATAATCACTGCTATGAGGTCAATTTTGGTTCAACTTTTAAATTTTTTAATGTCTTTTTACGAACATTATTAAAAATAATATCAGTATGACCAAGTGGTTTAAAGATTAAACAATTATTTCATTAGTTCTAATATTAACCACTTTGAATTGAAGATGTATGAACCGTCAATACTTTCTTAAAGGATTAGGCGCCCTCCATAAGGGCCAGTCTTACATATTCACCACTTCGCATTGTCCTAAGACTCGTGCTTTGGGGGGCTATGAATCGTCATTATATTCCTAAAGACGTAAAAGACCTTCAAAAGGGCTTTTAGACCCTCCCAAAGGCCTCAACGCCCTCCAAAAGGGCCCTCAGACCTAAAGGCGCGTCCTTCCCAGGACGCCACCTTTATTCGCTTCTAGAAGCCTCTAGAACGCGCCCAAATACCCAAAGCACCCCTATTACTTGCTGCCCAAGTAACCACAAATCAGGCCCATAGAAGGCTATAAATACAACCCTTGAGAGCATTCTCAAAGAATCCAATAATCAATCTAAATCCTAGATTACGATATTGAACCCTAGTATCCCTTATTGTGCTTTTTACAAGTACAGTGTAACATCATCAATAATAGATCAAGATTTTTTTTTTAAAGGAATAATAGATAAATAATAGATAAAGATAGTAGCCATAATCTGGAAAGTGAAGAGAAAAAAGATGAGAAGAGGAGAAATCAAAGAGTGGTATCAACAAAAGAATATTATGAATAATATATATTAAACTTGCATAAGGAAGGTAGCACGCGTCTCAAAAGTTAGAGATCTTTGGGGTGTAAGTGCAAATATTTGAACTTAAGGTGCAGAACAATAAATCCAAGGTGGCCAGAATGCAAAAAAGTAAGGATATCAGTGTAATTTTTAGAAGTTCAGGGTGTGCAGGTGCACACCCTCATGCTACACTGGATCCGCCCCTGCGGGTTCGTCATAGCCCCTTTTTGGTTTCAGAGCCCCCTTTGAGGGTTGATTTAGATTCCAGAGCCCCCTCTGAGGGTTGGTTTAGATTCCAGATCCCCCTCTGAGGGTTGATTTTAGATTCCAGATCCCCTCTCTGACGATTGGTTTAGATTCCATATCCCCCTCTAAGGGTTGGTTGTAGATTCCAGAGCCCCCTCTGAGGGTTGGTTTAGTCGCCGTTTTTTAGTCATCGCTTTGCTTATGTCACTTGGTCGCCAATAATTTAAACAGGTGCAAACAATGAATGTCTTGAGAAAGTAGGGTGCCTCGTTAAAAACTTGCAAAACAAATCTCAAAGGTCGAGAAAGGTTAGAATAACTCCGTGTTTCATCTTCAAGCTCTTAATGGTGGGACCGTTGCTTCTACATTTCATTCTGGTGTGTTGTTTGGTGAGTTCTTCCTTTTGTTTAATCTTGTCCTTGGATGGCTTGTTTGCCTCTCAAACCTTATTTATCTGAAATATAACATTACTTCCGAACTTTCAAAATAAAGGAGTTTTAATCATACTCAATCCTATTTAATGAGAACTAATTACTCGTTGTCTTGCTCCTATTTAGCTTGCTTACGTTATTTATTCCTCATTCTCTCCTCTTCATTCTCCTACTAGGAATAAACATCTTATTCGATTTTACTCTTTTTGGTTCTCTTACTAACTTGGGACTATCTCGCCCATTAACTTATCATCCTCCTATTAAATCCGAACTAACTCGCTCACTCCATTATTCTCTATGTATTTACTTCCTCCTATGAAGTTGGAACTAAATATTTTGCCCAATTTTATTCTTCTACGTGGGTTTGGTGCTTTTAATCCATTATTTATGTTTTTACTAAGCAGTTAGTTCAGTTCGTAAAGTAAGTGGTACATGAGAGGGTTCCCAGGAAAGAGAGGTGGGTCACTTGGACCACTTAAATACCAAGGCTTTCCTCGCCAGAATCTTTCCCGTGTGGCCTTTTCACAAATACTACATTTTACTTTTGCCAGAGAGAACTTACAGTAGTTTTCACTCTATTTAAATTCATAATACTTCTTTAATTATCTTGTGTTCTACTCATCTTTCTTTTTATACTAATTTGTTACTAACTCGTCCACTTTATTTTTTTTCTACTCCTATTCGTGATCCTCTTAAAATTGAGTTAACTCGGTCATCTTTCACTCACTCTTCTTTTCTTAAAATCAAAACTAAATCTTTATTCGATTCTATCCCCTTTCTTCGTTCTCGCCTAAAATTGGAACTTCCTCTTCATTTAAAGTTCTTTTTCTCTCTCCGCTAACTCTCCCATTAGATTAAATGCAAAATACTCAGATATAAAGTTGTTCTACGCGCATAACGATCGAAAAGATGAAACTTGATTGTTCGTTTTCTCTTGAGTCTCGAGTGATGTTGTTACGGTTGCACAGTATTCCCTTGGAGTGTTCATCCGACTACATGGTTCTTAGGAATTGACATTAATATATATTGATAAAGTTTGTTAGAGAACATTCGAATGTTAAGGGAAATAGGTTGACATCGATATCCTGTTATCATAAATTATTGGAGAGTAACCGAATATTGAGAGAATATAGAATTATATGCTCGTGTGCTTGCAAGTCAATCAAAAAATTTAATTAGTTGTAAAAATACAACAAGGTAATTGAAGTTCAAATATTTGGAAGAGAAAATATGATTTGTAGAAAATCATAAAACAGCAAGCACGTTTAGATTAATGTCAGTAATTTTTCCAGCTTCATATTCCAACGAAAGGAGTGGAATTGCTCATAATAAACAATGAGTGAATAGGAAAAAAACCTCCTGAAATTGTAACTTTCGTCAAAAATCCCCTGACTTTTAACAAACTTCAAAAAAACCCCTGGAATTGTCAAACGTTAGTCAATTACCCTCTCCGTTTGTTTTGGTTGTTAAATGACTATTTGTTTTTTTTGCTTTCTTCATCTTCTTCCTTCCACTTTTTTCATCATCTTCATCAATATTCATAAAAAATCCAGAAAAAAATTAAGAAACAACAACCATTAACAACATCATCATGAATATTATTGTTAATGGTTCTCATTTGTTTCTCGCTAGAAACAACTTTCAAGGTTGATTTTTAATTATGTCCACCACCTCAGCACGGTTCGTGATATGATAATATCATGAAAGCATAATAATATTAATAGCCAACACAATTAGTGAAATCGGAGCTTGATTTTGTATTTACTAATTGGTATTTAAATTTTTTACTCCAATTACCCACATGCTACTACGGTAAAGAACTTCAATTTTGCCATGTATCAAAGAAAACACTACACGTAAATGAAGGACCAGAGATATGCCATCAAATGGACACATAATAGCATACCTAAAGAGTGAAGTAATATATGTTGTGGTTGATATAAAAAAGACATAGAGTTCAAAGTAAAGTATTAGAAGAATTTGCCAAGTAAAATAGATGTGAAGTTAAAATTATTGTAATTAAAAAAGGTTAAAAAAAATTCCCACGCAAATAATATAATACAAAAATTATTTGGATTCCACGAAAATAAATTACATGGGATAACAGGAGGAAACTCAATGACTTTTATAATGCCTTTAACTAACAAATTAGATGGTGCTTGAAACGAAGAAGTGTTGTTATAGCTTGCTACTATGGCAATCAATCGTTTATATAAATTATTATTTAAATAAAACCAACATTCATGTAACAAGTTAAGAATGTGTAACTGGTATATGAATTGAATAAGGCATGATTTCATAGGTTACAAGTTTAGAAACGTAGCATAGATGTCTTTTTTTTTATTCTCCAAAAAATATGTCTTTTTTTTTAATTGTGCATTTTACTGTTTTAAAATAGGCTTAAACGCATTTTTGGCCCTCTATGTTTGTCATGGTAGCAATTTTGGCCCCCTATTAAAAAAAATCACTTTCCAACCCCCTAACTTTGCCCCCTTTTGCAAATCATAGGTCCCCTCTGATTTTGACCTGGTTAAAGGTAATTGTGTAATTTAAAATAATAAAAAAAGAAAAAAGAAATTAGAAATAATTAATAGCCTTATGATTAAAAATCAATGGTCAAGATTAAAAGAACTCA